>Ga0163163_10001439_pt1 | contig 20126 bp, 16 predicted proteins | sample S65metaG_FD_119766 | JGI IMG/M metagenome (GOLD analysis project Ga0163163, IMG submission 119766) | Switchgrass rhizosphere microbial communities from Kellogg Biological Station, Michigan, USA - S6-5 metaG | ecosystem: Host-associated > Plants > Roots > Rhizosphere > Soil | place: USA...
GCGACGTTTGCCGCTTCGGTGACCGCACCGGCACTGTGATGCGCATCGGCCTGCGCTCCACTCGTATTCGCACGCCGGACCGCACCGTGGTCAGCATTCCTAACGGCCAGTTCGCGACCATGACGCTCGAAAATATTTCCGGGCGCGACAAAATCTGGTTCCACCCCACGCTCAATCTGCGCCGCGACACGACGTCGGACCAGTTGTTGCAGGTCCTGGCTTCCCTGCGCGAAATTCTGACGACGCATCCCAAGGTGGAAACCGGTCCGATACCGGTGCGCTTCGTTGGCGTGGGAGCTTATTCGCTGGATGTCGAGGTGATGTGCTACATCAAGACCACGGATTACGACCAATTTCTTGCCATCCAACAGGAACTGCTATTGCGCATGTTACAGGCGGTGGAACAGGCAGGAACGCGGCTGGCCGTGCCAGTGCAGGAGAGCTTCGAGTCAGGCGGCGCGCCACGGCCGGCAGATGCTCACCCCCCACTTGGCTAAACTGTTCGCATGCAGCATCCAGATCTCTCCGCGCTATGGGACGAACACACCAAACATGAATTCGCCTCTCGCGATACCGAGGCCACGCTCGCGACCATGGTGGAAGACGCTTACGTCAATCACGTACCTGTGATGACTGGCGGGGCCGGTAAGGCAGCGTTGCGCGAATTTTATTCGCGGGACTTCATTCCATGCATGCCGCCGGATACGGCGCTTACGCCGATTTCGCGCACCATTGGCGAAAACCAACTGGTGGATGAGATGGTTTTCTCCTTCACGCACTCGTGCGAGATGCCCTGGATGCTGCCAGGCGTGGCTCCCACCAACGCGCGCGTAGAGGTGGCGCTGGTGGTGATCGTGCGCTTCCGCGACGGGAAAATTGCGCACGAACATATTTATTGGGACCAGGCTTCGGTGCTCACGCAAATTGGCCTCCTCACCGATCCGGCGCTGCCGGTTTGCGGAGTCGAGGCGGCGCGCAAGATCAGTCTGCCATAATCGGCTTGTGCCGCTCGTGCTTGCAACGGCCCACTTGGGTGACGACGAATTCCTGGAGGCGTTCCACTCCTGCCGCCTGGGGACTTCTGAGTTTCGCCATGCCGACCACCTTCGGCTCGCCTGGCTGCATCTCGAGAGGGAGCCGTTCGACATAGCACTCGAATGCGTGCGCGGCGGAATTCAGACGTTTGCGAAGTACCACAACCTCAGTGGTCTTTATCACGAGACAGTTACAACCGCGTGGATGCACCTTCTGGCGACTCATGATGAAACCAGCTTCCATGAGTTTCTAACGGCGAACGAATCCTTCTTGAATTCCAATCTCCTGCATCGTTTCTGGACGCCCGAAATACTTGCGAGCCGGGAAGCGCGAAGCCATTGGGTCCCGCCAGACCTGCAAGAGCTGCCGACACTCTCGCGATAAACGCATGAAGGTTATTCTTTTCGGGGCGACAGGAATGGTAGGGCAGGGAGTCCTGAGGGAATGTCTGCTCGATCCCGATGTCGAATGCATCCTGTCGATTGTAAGAGCAGCCACTGGTCAGCTCCAGCCGAAACTTCGCGAGCTGGTTCATAAAGACTTCTTCGATTTCTCGGCGGTCGAAAGTGAACTCGCGGGTTACGATGCGGGTTTATTCTGCCTCGGCGTTTCTTCCGCTGGCATGAAGGAGGAAGACTATCGCCGGGTAACCTATGACATCACGCTGGCGGCAGCGCGGACGCTAGCGACACTCAATCCAATATCCACCGGGGGCATGACGTTCATCTATGTCTCCGGCATGGGCACGGATAGTTCAGAGAAAGGCCGGACCATGTGGGCCCGCGTGAAAGGCAAGACGGAGAACGATCTGCTGCGCCTGCCGTTCAAGGCAGCCTATATGTTTCGTCCAGCCGCGATTGTCCCACTGCATGGAATCAAGTCCAAGACCAAGCTCTACCAGGCGTTCTACACTCTCCTAGGCCCGCTGCTACCGATGATGTATAGGACCTTCCCGCAGTACGTGACGACGACCGAACAGCTTGGACGGGCCATGTTAACAGCTGCGAAGCAAGGCGCACTAAAATCGGTTCTCGAAAACTCGGATATCAATAAGTTCTGAAGTGACGTCAGGTCGCTTGCCGGCCCGAAGATCTCACGACTTTGGCAAGCGATGGAGTCTGCCCTGACCGGGAAGGACTGCTTTTAGCTGCTTTGGGTGGCGACGATTGCACGGCGTACACATCTTCCACGGCCGCGCGCAGGATCTCGGCGACACTCCAGGCTTGCGCGACGCAGCCCCGCGGCGTGTAGGGGTACTCGGCGTCGGCGATCTCACAGATTTGGCCCAGCCCAGTGGTGGTCAGGTGCTCGACGAAGCCGCTCAGCCACGCCTCCGCCTGCTGCCGCGCGGTCTCGCCGCGCTGGTTGACTTTCAGATAAGCAGTGATGAACGGACCCATCAGCCAGGGCCACACAGTGCCAAGATGATACGCGGTGTCGCGCTCGACTACTCCACCTTCATAGTGCGCCCGATAGCGCGGGTCGTGACGCGAGAGCGTACGCAGGCCCATTGGCGTCAATAGTTCGTTCTGCACCGCCTGCACGACGGCGCCGGCTTTTTCGGGCGACAGCATGCCGTGCGTCAGGCTGACCGCAAAGATCTGATTGGGGCGCATCGAACCGTCGCTGTGCCCGTTTTCGACGACGTCGTAAAGACATTCCGCCAACGGATTCCAAAAGCGCGCGTTGAAAGATTCCTGCGCCTCATCGGCTAGGCCGGCATATAATGCTTCAGAGGATGGATCGGCAAAACGCTGCGCGAATTCCTGCATAATCCGCAGGGCGTTGTACCACAGCGCCTGAATCTCGACCGGCTTGCCGGTGCGTGGAGTCACTACATGCTCGCCGACCTTGGCGTCCATCCAGGTCAACTGAATTCCAGGCTCTCCGCAGGTCAACAGCCCATCCGAGTCGACGTGAATTCCATAGCGCGTGCCGCGCACGTGCCAATCGATGACGTCTTTCAGCTTGGGATACAAGCGCTCCCGCACAAAGGCTTCGTCGCCGCTGTAATGCAGAAAAGCCCGGATGGCTTCGATGAACCACAGAGTCGCGTCGGCGGTATTGTATTCGAGAGTCTCGCCGCCGTCCGGGAAACGGTTAGGGAGCAGGCCTTGATCCAAGTGTTCGGAATAAGCCTCCAGGATCTGGCGCGCGATATTGTAGCGTCCCGTCACCAGCGTTAGCCCGGGGAGCGCGATCATGGTGTCGCGGCCCCAATCCGTGAACCAGTGATAGCCTGCGACGATGGTTTTCAGCGCGCCGCGCTCAACGATAAACTGATCTGCTGCTGACGCGAGCGACTTCACTAGCGGCTGATCGCCCGGTGCTGCGTCGAGAATGGCTTCGCGGCGTCGGCGCTCGCCTTCCCGCAGGACTGAAGCAGAATCGGCAGCATGCGGCTTCGTTGACGCGATTACGGTGGCGCCGCGCCGTTTCGTCAGATCGAAACGCAGGGTGAATGGGTGGAACAGGTCTTCCTCGAAATCGAGACCACGCTCCCGCTCGACGCGATATTCGAAATTGAGAAACCACTTAGCTTCTGTAATCAATTCCTGCGCGTTGTGGGCGAAGAAAAGTTGCGGAAGACTGGGATAGGGCTGCATGCTTACCAACCCCTCTCGGGTGTCAAGCGTAGGATTCAGCGCTTCGTTTTGATGGGTGGTGCTGTGATAGTCGCGAAAGGCGATCAGGGGGCGAAGTTCCAGGACGCACTTTGGTTTCGCGGAATCTTCGACGGCGCGGACTTCATACTCCACCACGGTGGTATTCTCGCCATGGACCATGAAGATACGCTTCTCGATCTCAATGCCTGCCACGCGATAAATGAACACCGGAAAGGGATCGAGGCGGAATTCCTTTAGATACTGATAGCCCTGGGGATAAATCGCGCCGGGATATTGGTTGGCCGCGAGCTCATATCGTTGCCCGTCGACAACAACCGTTTCCTCCAGTTTCGACAACAACAGCACGCGGCCGGTGGGAGGTGTCGTGGAAGCTGTCAGCAGTCCGTGATAGCGGCGCGTGTTGAGGCCAATCACAGTCGACGAAGCGAAGCCGCCCAGGCCGTTGGTCTCCAGCCATTCCCGCGGAAGCGTCAAATCCAGCCGGGAGCAAACACTTTTATCGAAACGAACGATTCCTGACTTCATTTTGCCAAACTCCGCACGCCACAACCACACTTCAAGTCAGATGCGCCGATGTAACTATATGGATTCTTTTCCTATCGACAAGTTACGACAAAATCGAACAATCTTTAATGAATATTTTGCCTGGAATGGAACGCAGTAGCCAAACACACGGGAGGGTTGACGTCTCCGAAAAGGCGGCTCGCGAATCAGGAGCCGGAGGCCAGGGCGCAGATACCACTTACGCACCATCGCATTTAAGCTTCTGCAGGTTCAAAGTTGACTCAGCCGACACACGTTCGCTGAGATGAATTTTGGACTGCGTAAACAGAGTACATCAATTTGCCGCCGTTGGATATCACTTTCGCGGACTAATTTGTAATGAATCTGCGAGTGTTGCCGTGCCTAGTATTGGTCTAGACCTTCGGTCAGCTCGATGTAGGCACCCTCGGGATCCGTCAGGAACGCCACAGCGATGTTCGCCGCTGGAATTTTCCGGTAGGGTGAATCGAACTTGATTCCCTGCGCCTCAAGTTTTTTGCAGAAGGCTTCCAGGTTCTTCACTTCGAAGCCGATATGATCCATCGCCCGGCCCTTGATCGGATAAGAAACCGGGACCCGGCGCAGCGGATCGAGACTAAGGTTCATACCCGGAAGGTTCGCGGACCGATGGTTTCCGCGCATCTTTCCATCCATTGAGAACGTAGTCAAATACCACGTGCGTAGCGCGTCGGGATCCTTAATCATGTAATGCAAGTGTTGGGCCACGGCCCATTGCGTTTGATCCGACTGGGTTTGCAATTCTATTTTGACGCCATCCGGTCCGATCACGTAGGAATTTGGAACTCCCTCTGAGCCCTTAAACACCGGTAGCGTCATGTAGCCCAGATCGGCGGCGCGCTTTAACATGCCATCCAGGTCGCGGACCAGGAAGCCGAAATGATCGATCGAGCCACCCGCGGTGCCGTCCGTTGGCTTCTGATCACGAAACAGGATCAACATTCCGGGAACCTTCACACCCTGCAGGGTGTCGCGCTTCAGCGGAACGGCATCGAACATTACGGTCCAGAATTTCCGCTGCGCCTCCATGTCTGTGACATTCAGATGAACGTGGCCCATGGTCATGCCGGCCTCGTTCGGGGGTTGCAGCTGCGCGGACGCGGGACCTATCCAAACCAGTGCCAGAGTTGAAGCGAGAACTAGTCGCATTAGAGATTTTCCAGCCGCGTGGTGGCGTCGCCGAAGCGGTCGAGCTTGATTCCCATGCGATCCATGATTGAGAGGTACAAGCTGCACATCTTGCGGTTGTCGTCGCCGGCTTTCAGATAATTGAGCGCGCGTCCGGTCTCGAGCGTTCCGCCTAGTCCGCCCGCCAAAACCAGGGGCAGCCTGGAATTGTCGTGCAAGCGGCCAATCCACAGCTCGGAGAGGAACATCAGACAAGAGTTATCGAGCACCGTGCCGTCGCCTTCGGGCATGCTGTCGAGTTTGGTGGCTAGATACGCCAACTGGCTCACGTGGAAGCGCGCGATACGCTCATAACCGTCCGAAAGATTGTTGTGGGACGCGGCGTGGTGTCCTTCGGCTACTTCCAGGAATGGATAATACATCGCCGAAAGGTCGCGCGAAATAATCAGCGAAGCAACGCGCGTACGGTCCGTCTGGAACGCGATGGCGATGATATCGCACATCAGCTTCGCGTGATCCCGCAGGTCTTCCGGCAGGCCGTTCTGCGGGCGATCCATCGTGAAGGCCGGGCGGTTCTTCTGCTTTGCGAGCTCGTCGGATTGATCCTTGACCTTACGCGTGCTCTCAACGCGCTTTTCCACTTCGCGCACGCTGGTGAGGTACTCATCCAGCTTGGCCTTGTCATTGGAGCTGACCTTGCGGCTGAGCGTCTCGGCGCGATCCTTCACGCGGTCGAGAATGCTGACGTTGATCTGGCTCCCGCGATTTTCAAACAAGTTGTCCCACGCGAGCGACGGGTAAACTTCGACAGGCACCGGAGAATCCGGCGTCTGCCAGGAGATGTGCGAGCTGTAGGCCATCGAGTAGTTGGTCTCGTGGTAGCCGCTCATGGGCTGCTCGCAGGCGAGCACGATGCTGGATTGCGGAGTGTCCTGTCCGACGGTGTTCGCGATCATCTGATCCACTGAAATGCCCGAACGGATGATTGCGCCTTTCTGGATTTCCGCGCCGGAGAGCAAGCTTCCAGTCTGGGCCGGGTGAATGCCGTGGCCGGTCGCGGCTTTATTGAACAGACCGTCGATCACATTGATTTTGTGCTTCAGCGGTTCGAGCGGCGACAAAGTTTTGCTGAGCGTCATGTCGGCGCCCGAGCCTTCCGCGCTCCAGTTATTCTCATTGATGCCGTTGCCCATGAACATGACCCCGAAGCGTTTCGGGAATGCTGTGGGAGCGGTGGTTTCTCCGAACGCAGGCAGCGATTCCAGCCAGGGAAGGGCTACCGCGACTCCGGCGCCGCGAAGAACCGCACGGCGTGAGATGCGAGCGGGGGAGTTGTGCGTTGACTTCGGCATTCTAGTTCACCTTTCCTTGGTTTACATTCTTGGGAAGCCTGGCGGTTTGAGGTGCGGCTTTTTCGACAGCCACGGAATTTCGTTGTTTCAAAAATTGTGGGCTGGTGACGATCGTCTCGACCAGCGAACTAAAGCGATAACGATTGGCTGCCAGCTTGGCTTGCATGCGGTCTATGACTAATTCGTCGGAAAGCAGCAGCGAACGGTTTAGCGCGTATACCAGCAGTTTGCGCTCGAAACCATCCAGAAACTGGTTTTGGCGATTCTCGCGGATGTAGGCGCGTACGCCTTCGAGGCCGGTGCCTTCGCTGCCGCCGGGGAAAGACGCCTTGGCGTCGATCGCGCGTCCGGCTAGATCGTTGGCGCGGGCTTCGCCGACGGGGCTGTAACCCTCGAATGCGAGACCGAATGTATCGAAGCGTGCGTGGCACGAGGCACACAGCGGATTGGCACGATGTTGCGCCAGCATATCGCGTATGGGCAGATCCGATTTTGCTTCGTCGCTCGGCAACTCGGGAACTACCGGAGGCGGCGGCGGTATGACTTGGCCGAGAACACGATGCACCACCCAATAGCCGCGCTTCACAGGGCTGGTGCGCAGCCCCGGCGAGTTGGCGGTCAGGAATACGGCCATCGGCAATAGACCGCCGCGCTGATAGCGAGCAGCGTCATCGACGCGCACCCAGGTGTCGGCGTCGCCCTTGTCACTCTTGTCGCTCTTCAGTTCGGACATGCCGTAATGTTTGGCGAGCACCGGATTGACGAAGGTGTAGTTTCCGTAAACGAGGTCAAGAACGGGCCGGTCATTGTGGATCATGTCTTCCACGTAACGGATCGGCTCCTGAAACATCGCCTCGCGCAATTCGCTGGTGAAACTGGGGAAGCGCTCGCGATCGACGGCGTTGTAGTTTTCGAAGCGGCGGAAATCCAGCCAGTTGCCGGTGAATTCGGTAGCCAGCCCGCTCACCCGAGGATCTTTCAACATGCGGCGAGTCTGCGCAATCAGTACGTCGGGCCTCTGCAGGTCTCCAGCGGCAGCGTGAGCGAGCAATTCCTGATCGGGCATACTCGACCACAGAAAATAACTCAGCCTGCTCGCCAGCGCGTAGCTGCTCAGTGGGTGGCCGCCAGTGGCGGCAGTGGTGGTGAACGCTACGGGCTTCGTCCCGCCCCTTGGTGAGGCGGACTCCAGATCGATTCGATAGCAGAAGTCCGGCGACATCAGAATGCTGGCGATGGAGTTGCGGACAGCCTCTTCGTGCGTAAGATTGTTCTTTTCGCGAAGCGCGTGATAGTACGTCAGGATGTCGTCGCGCTCCGCTTTTGATAACGGCCTGCGATAGGCGCGCGCAGCGAATTTAAGCAAGGCGTCGAGGTGTTTGGGCTCGGCCGCGGCGTGCAACTTCTCAAAAGCCCGCAGCGTGCCATCAATTCCGTTAAAGTGCTCGCGAATCGCTTCGGGAGCGATGGGATCATTCTTCACGTTGGGGTCTGCGGTGAAAAAACGATCCGTGACTTCCGGTATCGTGGTGTCCTTGGTAGGGTCGGCCAGAGCCTTCGCGATATAGGCGTCGCGCAATTCCATAATCACCGGAGTGTCGGTGATCTCGTGACCCACCGGGCGGAGCGAGGCGGACTCGGCCCCCTTGCCATAAACTTCGCCGCTCTGATTGAAGAAATATTGAATAAAGGTACGAGCCGTAAATTGGGAGATAAACTCGAATTCTTCCCACAGGCGGTTTAGCTCACGCTGGCCCTTGTCATCGAGGATCAGCTCCATGAGCGGCTGATCGTCACGGTAAAAGCCCAGGACGCTGTGGTAGCCCGCGCTCAAGAGGCGTCCTTTGTCTTCCGAATCGTCGGGGAAGTAGCGGCCGCGCTCGGAGACGTAGAACTTATCGGGGAAGATCCAAGCAAAGCGTTCGAAGGACTCTTCGTAGCGCTTGCGCTCGCCCGCGGGAACCACCAGGTCCTGGTCGCCGAAGCGGGCCTTAGCCGAAAGCGCGGCCCAACGCGGAGCCGATTCTGTGTGAAGCCCGGGATACTTCCCGATTTCCGGCATTACTTCCGGCGGATCGTTGTCATTGCGCAGATCGTTAGGATCGCTATGGCGGCGATGGGTTGCATACTCGCGCAGTTTCCAGTTCAGCAGAGGCTGCGAAGCGGGCGGTATTCCGTTCACGCGGGGGGCGGAGAACTGCATGGCCGTATGAGTGCGGATCTTGACCACGAAATCGCGCATCTCGATGCACCTGGCGCGTACTTCGTCTTGCTGGCTTGCGTTCAATTTACTTGCGACTGGCAAAGCGTGCCACATGCCTTGCAACTTCGCGATCGGTCCCACTTCTGTCTTGGCCACCAGTGGTGTTTCTTCCAAAAGCTGCCAGATCATGGGCAGATACTTCGCACTCACTTTGGCATCCGTCGCCGTTGACGCTAGCGTCGCCGACGGCTTTCCCAGAGCAGCACGATATTTGAAGCGCCACGCGGCTTGGAAGTAGTCCGCATAATCGGTGGGCTGGCGCAGATAGAAATTTACGATCCGATGCGTGGCGTATTTATCGCGGTCGGTATCGACCAGCATGGGATTGGGTGAGAAATCAATACCGTCGGGCGTAAGCACCATATGATCGGCAACATCGTGGGCGGCCTGCAAATACTTCTTGAGCAGGGCGGGGGACATGGTCAGTGACTCGCCGGAGTTGTCGAAGCCCGCAGTATTAGCGGGATCGACGGGAAACTCGCGGGCCGGTCGAATATCCACACCTGTCAGGTCGCGGATGGTGTAGTCGTATTCGGCATTGCTCAAGCGGCGCGCTAGCACGGGTCCGGGATCGCCGGCATTTTTCCGAGCCTCACTCGCGCGCATGGTCTGAATCCAATTGACGATCTGCTCGCGCGCTTCAGCAGGCGGTTGCGGCATCTGCTTTGGCGGCATCTCCTTGGCCATGAGTTTTTCACGCACCAAGGCCCAGCGAGGATGGTCTTCGACCACCTTCGCCATATCGGTGTAAGACTTGAGATCGAATCCCGCAGCGGGTTTCGCTCCGCTATGGCAGGCGAAACAATACTGCTTCACGAAAGGCTGCACGGTTTGCGCGAACCGCTGCTCTATGGGGGTGGAACTGGTGGCTGCGATAGAGGGCAGCACAGTGAGCAGTCCCGGGAGGAGACGGAGAAGGCGAGAATGTCCCAAAGTATTCAAATCATTGTCCCGATCCATTATAGAAGCGGGCTCCAAGGGCCGCAATGGTACGGATTCTCTAGAAGTCAGCCGTGATATCATGGGCGGCTGTAAACAGGAGCGTCCCCTTATGACTCTTGCACTCATCCCCAGACCCCGGTTCACGGTGTTGTCGGTACTCGTTCTGGCCTGCGCGGCCTCTCTTCCCGTTGCGGCGCAAGCGCTCGACTACGATGTCTTCAAGACCAAAGTGGAGCCTATCTTTCTCCAAAAGCGTCCCAGCCACGCCCGCTGCGTGGTGTGCCATGCGGCGGCAAATCACGCCTTCAGCCTGCAGCCTCTCGACAAGGGCGCCACTGCCTGGACCGAGGAGCAGTCGCGTAAGAACTTCGAAATGGTATCGCGGATCGTGAAGCCCGGCAATCCGGACGCCAGCATTTTGCTGCGTCAGCCGCTGGCCCACGAAGCCGGCGGGCAAGAGTTCCACTCCGGGGGACGGCAGTTCGCGACGAAAGACGATCCGGCCTGGAAGACCATGGCGGATTGGGTTCGCGCCGCCAAGTAGGCCGCGGGGGGGCACGCGCGACAGATAGAATTTACTTCGAACCGTCGTGGACCGCTGGTTGCGAGAGGAGCGCCCTGCGATTATTGTTGGCCGCCGGGGGCCAGAATCTTGGTCAGATTTTGCCAGGAAACTCTGGCGACGGCCATGGAGTCGCCCCACGCCGCCGCGTTATCTTGCAGGACGAAGAAGTTCTTCAGCCCGGCGGTCTCGGCGCTGGCGAATATCGTTTTGAAATCCACTTCGCCTAATCCGACCGGAACGGAATAGGTGTGCTGACGCCGCTGATTTGGAGTCGCGGCGGGATTTGCATCCGCATTCTTGATCCCGAAAGCGTCTCTGACATCCCAAACCGGGAACCGGCCCGGATACCGGCGAATTGTCTCGGGAATGTTCCGTCCGGCGATCGCCGTGTAGCCTAGATCGAGTTCCATCCCGACCAATTCGGGATCGGTCTCGGAAAGAAACACATCGAAAAAAGTAGATTTTGATCCTGTAAGCAACTCGAAATGCTCGACGTGGTTGTGGAAGATCACTTTGATGCCGAATTTCCCGGCCGTCTTCCCATAAGCGTTGTACTCAGTAGCGGCGCGCTTCGCTTCGTCCTCAGTCTGCGGCGGAGGCGTCGGCGGGCGCCGGAAACCGCCCGCGGCCGGTCCCCTAAAGGCGTCGCGGGCGCCACCGCTGCGCGCGGTGCCTCTTTGGGCCGTGCCCACCACCGCCGGTTCCGCGTATTTGATGCCCAGGATCTGACAGGCTTCCAGGTCGTCTTCCATACCGGGTCCGGTGCTGAAGCCGAGATCGATCTGCGGAGCGATCAGCCCGTGGCGATCCAGAATCGCTCGATATGCTTTGGCGTCCAGGCCGCTGAAGCCCACGGGATTGACGAATCTGTAGCCGATGGCGGCAAGCTGCGCGAGTGTGGCTTCGACGTCTTTGGCCATCTCATCGCGCACCACCGTCAGCTGAATGCCAATTTGCTTGCTCCAGTCGACGGGGACTTGGGCGCTGAGGCGGCTTGTGTAACTGCCCACTGCCAGAGCGCCGCCACATCGGGCAACATCGCGCAGGAAAGAACGTCGCGAGAACGTGTGTCGACGGCGTTCGGCGCGATCATTCTTCTTAGGCACAAGGATTCCTCAGAAGTTTATTCTAACTGCCGCAGGCGCGCCTTGGACGGCTGCAATTTGATGAGCTCCGCTAGAGCGTGCTCATGTCGATCACGAACCGGTATTTCACATCGGCTTTCACCGTGCGAGTGAAGGCTTCTTCGATGCGCTTGATCGGAATGATCTCGATATCGGACGCGATGCCGTGCTCCGCGCAATAATCCAGCATCTCCTGGGTTTCGCGCACGCCGCCGATCGCCGATCCGGCGAGGGAACGGCGTCCCATGATCAACGTGAAGGCGGGTACCGAAAGCGGGTCAGGAGGCACTCCTACGATAGCCATGTGACCATCCAGCTTGAGCAGCGAGAGCAGCGCCGCGACGTCATGGGGCGCGGAAACCGTATCCAGAATAAAGTCGAAGGATTTGGCCTGCGCCTTCATGGCTGCGGCGTCCTTAGAGATGACCACTTCATGCGCCCCTAAACGCAGAGCATCGTCCTTTTTGCCGGGGGACGTCGTGAACTGGACCACATGTGCGCCGAACGAGCGCGCGAATTTGAGCGCCATATGGCCCAGACCGCCCAAGCCGACGACGCCCACTTTCTGGCCCGGTGCTACTTTGTAATGGCGCATCGGAGAGTAGGTTGTAATGCCCGCGCAGAGCAAAGGTGCTGCGGCCGCCGGGTTCAGCTTCGGCGAAATTTTCAGGCCGAAGTCTTCATCCACCACGATGTTGTTCGAATATCCGCCGTAGGTGTTGCGGCCGGTCGTCTTCTCGGGCGAATTGTAAGTGAAAATGGTCTGGACGAGGCAGAATTGTTCTTCGCCCTTCTTGCAATTGGCGCAGGTGCGGCAGGAGTCCACCATGCAGCCCACGCCCGCTAGGTCGCCTTCGCGGAACTTAGTTACAGCCGACCCGACGCGCGTGACGCGGCCGACAATTTCGTGGCCGGGAACCATCGGGTATACCGCGCCTCCCCATTCGTTGCGCACCTGGTGAATATCGCTATGGCAGACGCCGCAGAATTGAATATCGATGACGACGTCCTTGGGTCCCGGATCGCGCCGTTCGAAGCTGAAGGGGGCGAGAGGAGCCGCATTATTTTGAGCGGCGTAGCCGCGAGATGAAATCATAATTACATTCTCTTAGATGGCCGCGTAGCGGCGGCCGATTCACGAAACTCCCGCCGGACGGCGGACCATCCACTGATGATCACCCAATTCGACGCCTTTATTCACTAGCGCCTGCACCGCCGCGATAAAGCTCATGTGCGTTTGGACCGGACGGCGCCGCGTACCGGTTCGGCTGCCTGAGCCGCATAGTGCATTCGGCGAGCACATTCTTCGGAGGATAGCGCAGTTTTTCGATCAGCGAGATCAGAGCGACGCCGAGTTCTGGGCCGCCTCAATGCGGCTCCCGGGATGGGGATGGCGCAGCCGGTTTTAGGCCTGGGCCAGCCGATCCGGTGTGGGGTGGTGCTTCGCTTTCATGACACACCATCATCACTTACTAGCGGAGCGTCAACGCGTAGACGCTATGCGCCCACTGTGGTCGGCTGAGGCTTGTTCTTGGCGCCTTTGGTCAGCCACATGCGAACGCGGAATAGCATCAACAGGGTGAGAATGCCGCCGTACATCACTGGCTCGCGCACATCGGATTTGACGAGCCAGTAATAGTGGATCACGCCCGCCAGTGCGCAGAAGTACACCAGGCGGTGCAGCAACTGCCAGCGCTTCGGACCCAGCCGCCGCACCATGGCCGCAGTTGAGGTGATCGCCAAGGGGACTAGCATGAGGAATCCGGCGGTGCCCACTGTAATATAAGGACGCTTCAAGACGTCCGCGAAGATTCCGCTGATGCTGAACATCTGGTCGAAGGTCAGATACATCAGCAGGTGCACGCAGACATAGAAGAAGGCGAACAAGCCCAGCATCCGACGGAAGCGCGTCAGGAGCGGCTGCTCGAAAATTTTACGCAGCGGTGTGACGGACAACGTGATCAGCAGGAAGCGCAGTGCCCAGTCGCCGGTCCGGTGTTCGATGAACTCGATTGGGTTGGCGCTGAGGTCTCCCGAAAATCCACGCCAGACCAGCAGCAGCGCGGGAATCAAGCAAATAGCGAAGAGAGCACGTTTGGTCCAGGGACTGAACAGGATTTTCTTCATCCGCGTTTGGCCCCGCCGATCCGCTAATAATTCTGTCGCAGGTCCATGCCGGTGTACAGGCTTGCAACCTCGTTGTAGCCGTTAAACATCAGCGTCTTCCTCTTGAATAGCTCGCCGAGGCGGCGCTCCTGCGACTGGGTCCAGCGCGGATGATCAACGGCGGGGTTCACGTTGGAATAGAATCCGTATTCGCGCGCGTTGGTAATGTTCCACGTCGTGGGCGGCTGCTTGTCTGTGAGGGTGATCTTCACGATCGACTTGATGCTCTTGAAACCGTACTTCCATGGCACCACTAGCCGGAAGGGCGCTCCGTTCTGGTTGGGCAGCGTCTCGCCATAAAGACCGACAGCGAGCAGCGCCAGCGGGTGCATCGCTTCGTCCAGCCGCAGCCCTTCCACGTAAGGCAGTTCGATCCCGGCGCGATTCCAGAGCGGCATCTGCTTTTTGTCAAAGAGCGTCTGAAACGCCACATACTTCGCCTTCGTATTGGGATCGACCTCCTTTAGCAGCGCCGCCAGTGGGAATCCAATCCAGGGAACTACGATCGACCAGGCCTCGACGCAGCGATGCCTGTAGATCCGCTCCTCCAGCGGAGCGATTTTCATGATGGAATCCAGGTCGTAGGTTTTCGGCTTGTTGACCAACCCGTCTACCACTACCTGCCAGGGCGACGGGCGCAAAGTGTTGGCGTAGCGCGAAGGTTCCGCTTTGTCGGTGCCGAATTCGTAGTAGTTGTTGTAGCTGGTGATGTCGTCGCGAGACGTGATCTTTTCGTTTACCGTGTAGGCGCTCTTCGTCACGTTGTTGAGCTTCATGGTGGCGCCCGCTGGAGTGGGCAGCGCCCATGCGCCCGCGATAGCCGAGCCTGCGGCTAGAAACCGGCGGCGGTTCAGGTAGAACTGCTTGGGCGTTACATCGGAGTGGCGAAGATCGTCGGGTTTACGGATCAGCATAAGATGCCTCTAACCAAATATTACTCCAAGCCTGGGGCGCGAGGGTTGTTTCTCGAGCAGCCCCTACTCGATATACGTATGTAGCGAGCCGGTGGATTTATTCCCATGGCCGGCGTTTAGCTCGCGTCAGGAGATCCGTATCACCGTCCGCCCGCGCACCCCTCCTGCGATGATCTTCTCGCCCAGCTCGAACACAGTTTCCAGCGGGGCTTCCTCGGTCATGCTGTCTAGCAGCGGCAGCGGCAGGTCGCGCGAGAGGCGTTCCCAAATCAGCAGGCGGTCAGGCCGGGAAACATATACCGAGTTGATTCCCAAGAGGTTCACACCGCGCAGGATGAACGGGTAAACCGTTGTATTGAGCGCTGCGCCCCCCGCGACACCGCACGCCGCCACGCTGCCGTTGGCGACCAGTCCGCGGACAATCGCCGCCAGCGTTTCGCCGCCCACCGAATCGACAGCGCCCCCCCAGCGCTCCGACTCCAGTGGTCGTTTTCCCGGAGTATTCAACGTAGTTCGGTCGATGATCTCGCTCGCGCCCAGGGACCGCAGGTAGTCGCCGAATTCCGGGCGGCCCGTCGATGCGGCCACGCGGTAGCCCAATTTGGCCAGGATTGCGATTGCTATGCTGCCGACGCCCCCCGCCGCGCCGGTCACCAGGACTTCGCCGCCGGAACTCGCTACCAAGCCGTGTCGCTCCAACGCGACAACACATTGCATCGCGGTGAATCCCGCCGTGCCGACCGCCATCGATTGCTTCAACGTGAGGCCCTTGGGCAGCCCGACCAGCCAATCCGCACTCACGCGCGCGAGTTCCGCATATCCTCCCCACGCCGATTCCGACAGCCCGAAGCCCGTGACCACAACTTCATCGCCAGGCTTCCAGTCGGGCGAAGACGATTCTTCTACCACGCCCGCGAGATCGACACCCGGGATCATCGGGTATTTGCGGATCACTCCGGGCCGGCCAGTTACGGCGAGACCGTCCTTATAATTCAGGTCGGAATAGTGCACCCGAACCAGAACGTCACCGGCGGGCAGACTGGCGCGATCGATTTGCTGGATGGAGATTTTGGGTTTCCCTTCGATCTGTTCCGCAAAAACGGCTTTGAAGGTGGACATGGCTGGCTCTTTCCCGCTCTTTAAGGATACCCACACTCCCACATTCTCCCGAGAAAACTAAGGGTTTCCTTGGATTCCCGTTTCGCCTGAAATCGCCTTAGCATATTAAGTACGGAGGGCATCCATGGTCTCGAAACCGAGGGTGGTGCTGTTTTTGGCCGCGGCCGCGGTAAGTGTGACCGCGCAGACAAATTCCTGGGAGCTGAGCCAACCGGGCGCGAAGCTGCTTATGGGAGTCGACGTCAAGAGCTTGCGCGAGTCGGCCGTAGGCCAGTCGATCCGCGAACAGATGAAAAAGATCCCGCCGCCGGCGGTGGGGAGCGGAGTACAGCCACATTTGGATTTGCAGGGACCGATGCAGGCGATGGCTCTGGGGTTGCTCGATCAGGTTGACCGGGTGTATGTGTCGTCACTGGGGAATCCATCGGCGGTGTTCGCGGCCAGCACCAAGAATAATGCGCCCTTTCTCCTGGTAGTGGAAGGCCGCTTACCGGTGGGACAACTGCAGCCGTTCCTGAAAGGGACGCCGCGCCGGTATCGGGATGCCGATGTGTATCGCGTCAACCCGACCGACACCACCACCTTCGCCTTTATCAAGGGTGAAGCGAACAGCTCAACCTTGCTTCTTGGCGACGAAAAATCCGTTCTCGCGGCGATCGGCCGGCGGGGCGGTGCGCTTGTCCCGGCATCGGCGCTACTTAAGCGCGCCCAAACGCTGGCGGCCACGCACGATTTTTGGCTCCTTGCCGAAGGACCACTCACCGGGTTCCAGCCCTCTGGCACGGCGCCGAGTAATCCGCTGGCGGCGCAATTGGCCGCGCAGGTGAAGGGCATGGATATGGGTCTCGCGCTGCGCGACGGTTTTCAATTGGAGCTGAGCATCGCGACGGAGAGCGAAGCGTTCGCTGCGCAGATGACTCAACTGGTCTCAACGCAAATCCAGACGGCGTTGTCCGCACCCAACAACCCACCGGAAACGGCGGAACTCGCCAACAAGCTGCACATAGCCGCGGAAGGGAATCGCATGCAACTCAGCCTCGCACTTACCAAAGATGAATTTGTAGAACAGATGCGTGCAGCAGAATCGGCGCGCATGCAGGCAGGCATGACGTCTTCCTCGCAGCCTACCCCGTCGCCGGTGCGCCAGCCGAAGCCGGCCAATCCGGGCAAGATCACGATTTATGGCCTGGAAGGTGGTCCGCGCGTAATCCAAACAACGCATTAAAGATATCGCGCCGCGAGCCGTGGGGACTTGACCGGCTCGCTAACATAAGAGCATGATTACGCTCCGATTAGCGGAAGAACGCGGCCATGCCGATCACGGTTGGCTCAACTCCTATCACACCTTTTCGTTCGCGAATTATAGCGATCCCAGCCATATGGGATTTCGCGCTCTTCGTGTGTTGAACGACGATCGCGTCGCACCTGGCAGAGGCTTCGGATCGCACGGCCATCGCGACATGGAGATCATCTCCTACGTCCTGGAGGGAAGTCTCGCGCACAAGGACAGCACCGGCACCCAAGAAGTTCTGGAGGCCAACATGGTGCAGGCCATGTCGGCAGGAACCGGCGTGATTCATAGCGAGTTCAATGGATCGCCCAAGCAGCCGGTACACTTTTTGCAGATCTGGATCGAGCCCGCGGAGATGGACGTTGATCCCTCCTACCAGCAGTTCGCCTACGACCCCGCGGAAAAAAGGGGACGCCTGCGGCTGATCGCCGGGCCGGATAAGAAGACCGCGGAGCCTGCCGCCTTCATTCATCAGGATGCGCGCATGTATGCTTCGGTGCTTGCGCCGGGCGAGGCTCTCCGGCAGCCGATTGTCAAAGGCCGCTACGCCTGGGTGCATTGTGCGCAAGGCAACATCACGCTGAACGGACATCCGCTGAAGGAAGGCGACGGCGCCGCGATCAGCGATGAAACGGCGCTCGTGATCACCGGTGCGGGCGCCGCTGGCGGTGAGTTTCTTTTATTCGATCTCGCGTAGCGAGTGACCATGCCCGAAGTCAAAATATCGCCGGTAAATGTAGTGGTGGTGTTTTATTCGCGGCACGGCGACACCGAACAACTCGCGCTCGCTGCCGGCGTGGGTGCAGTGCAGGCCCACGCCAACATTCGCATGCGGCGGCTGAAGGATCTGGCGGATGCCGAGACTATCGCGCGCGATCCTCGCTGGGCCGAAAATCTGGAGCGCATGAATCGCGATTACATTGCGCCTCGCGAGATCGATGTGGATTGGGCAGAGGTGATGCTAGTCGCCTCCTGCCCGCATTCGCTGCGCGAGACCGAGCAGTTTGTAGAAACGCTTCTGGCTACCCCGGGCAGGAATGATCGTTTGCTGATCGTTCCGCTTACGGACGCCCCGGGGGACCGTCTGGCATCCGCTCGCGCGCAGGCCCGCGAAGCAGTCGAGAACGCACGAAAATTAAAGACGTGAATACCTTCGTCCGCTTCGAGCGCGATCGGGATGTTGCTGTAGTCACCATCGAGAATCCTCCTGTCAATGCGCTGAGTCCGGGAGTGGTCGAAGGTCTGAAGGCCGCGATCGAACAGGCCAACGCTGACGCAGACGTGCGAGCGATTGTCGTCATCGGTAGCGGGCGGACGTTTATTGCCGGAGCTGACGTTCACGAGTTTCAGAAGCCTACTGCGGGCGCGTACGTTGCAGAGATCCGCGCGTGTCTCGCGACGATAGAAGATTCCGCCAAGCCGGTGGTGATGGCGATTCACGGCGCGGCTTTAGGAGGTGGCCTCGAAACAGCGATGGCGGGGCATTATCGTTTGATCGCGCCGTCGGCCCAGGTAGGGCAGCCGGAAGTGAAACTGGGCTTGATTCCCGGCGCGGGGGGCACTCAGCGATTGCCGCGCTTGGCGGGGGTGGCGAAAGCAGTTGAGATGTGCGCGTTTGGCGCTCCGGTTAAAGCGCAGGAGGCGCTTGCAGCGGGGATCGCCGACAGGATTATTGAGGACGATCTGCGTGCCGGTGCGGTGGATTTTGCACGCGATGTCACAAGCCAACCGCTGCCGAGAACGCGCGATCGGCAACAGAAGCTTGCAGATACGGACCCGGCGATCTTTTCGGCCGCGCGCGAGCAGGCGCGCAAGAAATGGCGAGGGCAAACAGCCCCGCTCGCGGCGATCGATGCGGTGGAGGCGACCACCAAACTCGCGTTCGCCGATGGCCTCAAGCGCGAAGCCGAATTGTTAGATCAATCCTTGCGATCCCCGCAGTCCCAAGCGCTCGTTTACGCTTTTTTCGCGGAGCGCGCCGTCACCAAAATCCCTGGGATATCCAGCAGCACGCCGACTTATGACATTGCGCGTGCGGCCATCATCGGCGCGGGCACTATGGGCGGAGGCATCGCCATGGCTTTCGTCAACGCCGGGATCCCGGTGCTGATCAAGGAGACTACGCGCGAAGCTCTCGACCGCGGCATGACGAACATTCGCCGCAATTATGCGCGACTGCCCCAGGAAGCCGCCGACCAAAAACTAGCGCTGATCACCCCGCAGCTCACGTTCGACGGGTTCGATCAAGCCGACATCATCATCGAAGCAGTGTTCGAAAATCTCGCCGTGAAGCAGCAGGTCTTCCGCGAGATCGATGTTGTCGCGCAACCTGGCAGCGTCCTGGCAACCAACACGTCGTCGCTGGATATCGACCAGATCGCGGCGGTGACCACGCGGCCTGACATGGTCATCGGCCTGCACTTCTTCAGCCCGGCGAACATCATGCGGTTGATTGAGGTCGTTCGCGGGAGCGCGACTCGCCCCGAAGTCACCGCCACCGCCGTGGCGGTCGCCAAACGTCTTAGCAAGATTGGCGTGATTGCCGGTAACTGTCCGGGCTTCATCGGCAACCGGATGATCAACGTCTACGGCCGCGAAGCGCAGTTCCTCCTGGAAGAAGGCGCAACCGTGGAAGACGTCAACCAAGCGCTATTCGATTTCGGCATGGCCATGGGGCCGCTGGCGATGTTCGACCTGGTGGGCAATGACGTGATGCGCGACATCGCCGCGATATCTGAGGCAATGAACGCGAGAAGTCCACTAGTGCTCCCGAAGTTGTGTGCGCTGGGCCGCCTCGGACAGAAGACAGGCAAAGGCTGGTCGCAATACGACGAGAGTCGCAAGCCTTTGGCCGATCCTGAAGTGGCAGCGCTGATCGAGAGCACCGCGCGCTCCGCAGGGATCGAACGCCGCGTCATTTCGAAAGAGGAGATCGTCGACCGCTGCGTTCTCGCCCTCGTCAATGAGGGCGCGCGCATCGTCGAAGAAGGCATGGCGCTGCGGGCTTCCGATATTGATGTCATTTATCTCACCGGCTAC
>Ga0163163_10001440_pt1 | contig 20119 bp, 14 predicted proteins | sample S65metaG_FD_119766 | JGI IMG/M metagenome (GOLD analysis project Ga0163163, IMG submission 119766) | Switchgrass rhizosphere microbial communities from Kellogg Biological Station, Michigan, USA - S6-5 metaG | ecosystem: Host-associated > Plants > Roots > Rhizosphere > Soil | place: USA...
CACGACCGCACCCCTCACAGGCGTTACCTTCACGGACGCACTGCCCACCGGCGTCCAGGTTGCCGCAACGCCTGCGGCGTCGACGACGTGTGGCGGCACCCCTACATGGGCGCCCGCGGCCGGGGCGACCACGCTGACATTAGGAAGCCCGACAGGGGCCACGATCCCCGCGAACGCGTCCTGCACGGCACAAGTCAATGTCACGGCGACGACGGGAGGACCGCACAACAACGTGAGCGGCTACGTCAGTTCGGCCGAGACCGGGCAGAACACCGGCGCGACGGGTTCCGCCACGGCGACGCTGACCGCCGTGCTGCCGCCGGTGATCGCGAAGAACTTCTCGCCCGATTCGATCCTTCAGAACGGCATCTCGACGCTGACGTTCACGATCGCCAATCCGAACCTCGGCAATGCCATCAGCGGCGTCGCGTTCTCGGATGTCTTCCCGACGTCGCCGGGACAGATGCGCGTGGCGGCCGCGCCCGGCGCAACGACGTCGGGGTGCGGCACACCCACGTTCGCGCCCGTGGCCGCCGCGACGTCGATCAGCTTCACGGGTGGCGCCATCGCCGCCGGCGGCACGTGCACGGTGACCGTCAACGTCACCGCGCCCACCCTCGGCACTTACAACAACACAAGCGGCAATGTGTCGCACGTCGTCAACGCCGCGACCGTCAGCGGGAACACGGCGGCCGATTCGGTGACGGTCACCGTGTCGCATCCTGCAGTCCAGTTGCTGAAGCAGGTGGGTACGGGTGCCGCGGGGCCGTGGGGTTCGTTCGCTTCGATTACGGCAGGCGTGAACGTCTTCTACCAGTTCACGGTCGAGAACTCCGGCGACGTGCAGATCAATGTTGCGGCCGGCTTCCTGACCGACAACACGTTAAGCGCTGCGGTGATCAACGCGTGCACGTGGAGAAATGGATCGGGAACGATCGTCACGCTGCCGGCGGTGCTGCCGGTCGCGGTGGGCGGCAACAACAACCACATCATCACCTGCGTGGTCGGGCCGATCGCTTCCACGAGCGGCACGCACACCAACACGGCGAGCGCCACCGCGACGTTGGGCGGAGTTTCCTGCGGGGTGCCCTGTACCGACACGTCGTCGGCCACGTACCAAACCGGCACCATCGGCCTCGTGAAGCGCGCCGTGCAGTCGTCGTTTGCCGCAGCCGGCGAGGTCATCAACTACGAGTACACGGTCACCAACGTCGGAGCGGCGGTGGCCGGCCCGACCGTCGCCGTGGCCGACAACAAAGTCGCCGTGACGTGTCCGAGCATTTCGTCGGTGTACGGCACCACATACCTCAACGCAGGACAAGCCCTTGTCTGCGAGGCGGCGTACACCGTGACAGCGGCGGACGTGACCGCCGGTTCGGTGACCAACATTGCCAATGCGACCGCCGGCGGGTTGGCCGCAGGTCCGGCGACCGTCAGCGTTCCTTTGAACGCCGCCGTCACCCGCGCCGTTGTCTCGAGCGTCAGCGCCTACGTCGACGGCGGCCAATCGTGGATGGAGTGGGAGACGACGTCGGAAATCGGCACTGCCGGCTTCAACGTGTATCGGCACGATGCGTTGGGGCGCTGGGTCAAGCTGAACGATCGATTGCTGCCTTCCCTGATCGGACATGTTCACGGTGGTGTTTACCGCATTGCCGATCGCGGCCTCGTTGTCGGTGCGCGCGTAACCTACCGGTTGGAGGAAATCGAAGCGACAGGCGGGCTCCGCCGATTTCGCCCGGTGACCGTGACGGTGGGCTCGGGCCGGCCCGTGCCAAGCGAAGCCGTGACGCCAAGCACTGCCGGCGTGACGTCTGCGGTCGCCGGGTACGATCAGGCTGCGCATGCATCCAACGGCAGAGGATGGCAAAAGCGCGAGCTTGGCCGTGTGCACCGCCTCGCGGCGGCGAATGGGAGCGCGAGCGCAGCTGGGAGCGCTGCGGCGTCCGCGAGTGCAACCGGTTCGGCGATTCGCATCCTGGTGGAAGAGGACGGCTTGTACACCCTTACCGTGGACCAGATCGCCGCGGCGCTCGGCGTCAACCGCAAGCAGGCACAGCTGTGGATGTTCAAGACGCAGTTGCGGCTCCAGCAGAAGGGCGAGCCGGTGGCATGGATGGCCGATCCGGCGAATGACCGCCTGTACTTCTACGGGCAGGCGCTGCAAGGGTCCGACGCCGTGTACGCGCGATACAACGTCTATTGGCTCGATCGTGGCGACGGCCAGGCGATGAGCATCGTCGCCGGAGCGGCGCCGCCCCCGACCGTCGAACAGGAACCGTTCGTTTCCCGCGTGCACGCGGAAGAGAGGAACTACGCCAACCCGTTCGTCGCGAGCGATCCGGATGCCGATTTCTGGTTCTGGAACTACGTCGTGCCCAGCGCCGAACCCCGGCCGGTGGTGCCATTCCCCGTGCAGACACCGAACCCTGTCCGTGCCGGGACGGCGACGCTGAATGCGTATTTGCAGGGAGCGACCGACCTCGCGCCCGGGAACGACCACCACGCTCATGTGCTGGTCAACGGCACGGCCGTGGGTGAAGTCGCCTGGGATGGCATCCATCCGAAGGTGTTTTCGGCCGCATTCGACGCGGCTCTGCTGGCGCCGGACGGCAACAACATGATCGGCGTCGCGAGCGAGCTCGATACGGGCTACTACAGCTTTTTCTGGGTCAAGGGATTCGATATCGACTACCCGCGCGCCTATCGGGCCGTGAACAACGAACTGCGCCTGCGCGGCGGCGCGAACGCAGTCGTGACGGTTGGCGGCTTCGGCGGACCGACGATCGGTGTCGTCGACATCTCCAATCCGCGTGCGCCAAAGTGGGTTGCGGCAAAGAAGGTGACGACGTCCGATGCGGTTTCCACCGTCACCTTCTCGCCCACGACACCCGTCACCGATTACTTCGTGGCCGTCGCCAAACCACCGGTGGAAGTGGCCGGCGACACGCCGTCGACGACCCTCCGGAGCAAATCCAACGCGGCGACGTATGTTGTCATCACGCCGGCGGAGCTGCGCCCGGGCGCCGACTCGCTCGCAGCGTATCGATCCGGCAAGGTGGTCGAGCTCAAGGCGATTTACGACGAGTTCAACCATGGGATTGCGAACCCCTATGCGATCCGCAGCTTCATGGCCTGGGCCACGCAGAACTGGCGTACCGCGCCGCGTCAGGTTGCTTTTCTGGGCAAGGGGACGTTCGATCACAAGGATTACCTGGGCTACGGCACCAACCTGTTCCCCGTGCTCATGGGCTCCACCCCGGACGGTCTCGCGGCCGCGGACAACCGGTTCGCCGACTTCGACGACGACGGCATACCCGACGTCGCGATCGGCCGGATTTCCGCGCTCACGAACGCGGATGTCACGAGCTACGTGGCGAAGCTCAAGCGCTACGATGCCGTCGAGCGTCGTCCAGCCAATCAGGCGCTGTTGCTCGCGGACAACCCGGACGACGCCGGACCCTTCACCAGAGACAGTCAGGCGGTCGCGCGCGCGCTGCAGGCTCGTGGATACACAACGATACCGATCGAGCTCGAGACGACGCCGGCGGTTGCAGCGGAGGCGCAGATGCTGGGCGTGCTCAACAGCGCGACGGGCGTCGGGTTGTTCAATTTCATCGGTCACGGCGGGTCGAACCAGCTCGCCGACGAGGCGCTCCTGCTCAACGATGCCGGCAGTGAAAACGTGAGCCAGCTCACGAATGGCGCCAAGCTGCCCGTGTTCCTTGGCTTCACTTGCGCGGTGGGCGAAGGCAGCTACCCCGGTTATGATTCGCTGGCCGAGTCGCTGCTGTGGCGCCAGGGGGGAGGCGCGGTGGCGTCGTTCGTGCCGACGGCTCTCACGCTCAACGGGCAGTCGCACATGCTCAACCTGAGCCTAATTGATACACTGGTGGGTACGAACGCGCGCCCCTCTTTGGGCGAAGCTGCTACGGCCGCACTGAGGGACTTTGCCGCGAAAGGCGGCCCCCGCTACATGCTGGAGACGTATTCCGTGGTGGGTGACCCGGCCCTGCGGCTCCAGCAATAAGCGATTTCAGGCGGCGGGATCAGGCCAGATGCGAGAACGAGGAGGCCGACGTGGCACAAAAAGATTCGATTCCTCCGGATGCCCCATCCGGGTCCGGACCGCCGGCAGAGGCGGTTCGCAAGAAACCGTATGATCGCCCGAGAATCACTTCGCGCGAACCATTGGAGGCGATGGCGGCCACGTGCACCGGTGCCGGAGCCATCAAGGCGGCCGCCCCCTGCAACAAATTGCGGTCCTAGACGCTGCCCAGTCGAATCTGTTGAGGCGAGGTCGTGCTCATCGAGGATGGCCTTCGATGGCCCGTCCGCCTCATCGCCTAGCCCGAGGCCTTGGTCGCCGCTCGCTGCTGAAGTTCCAGCAGCAGCCGCGCCACCGGGTACAGCTTGGTCGCTTGGCCGACTTCCTTTTCCGCACTCCCGGGGCAATACCCGAATCCCGGCGTATCCAACGCATCGACAGTCTTCTTGGCCGCGACGGCCAGACGTCGGATCTCGGTCAACTCGGCGGAGTGATTCCACATCGCCTTGATCGACTTGTCATGCAGATTGCCGATCCTGCGCCGCCATTGCACGCAAGGATAGACGTTGCCGAAGGGGTCCACGGTGACCGACGACGACCCGGCACCGCACACCTTTTGTTCAGCGGATGATGTCGCGCTGCGCGGCGATTCGCGTGTGGTCTTCGGGCGGGACGGTCGCGCTTTCGCGAGCGCATCGGCCCGCCGCTGCAGGATGTCGAGCAATCGGGCGATGCCGTGGCGCGTGGGCCCGATGTCCTGAGGACTCATGTCTCCATCATCGCGGCCGGTGATCTCCGGGTCCACATCGATGCGCACGCCGAGGTCGTCGGCCAGCGCGAACATCGCCTCGACTTCGTGCTCGTTCCACAGCGTCAGCGGGGCATTGAGCTTGATCCGCAATCCAAGCCGGCTCGCGGCCCGCAGGTTGGGAATGAGCCGGTCGAAACTTCCGGCCACGCGCGTCTGCCGGTCATGGACCGCGGCGGTCGCGCCATGCAGGCTGACCTCGATGACGAACGGATCGACCTCGTCCAACATGCGTTGGGCGAGCTTTCCCCGAAGGGCGTGGCCGTTCGTCTTCACCCGCACCAGAAAACCGAGGTCGCGCGCGGTGCGGCCCAGCAGAAAGAACTCCGGGTGCGCGAGCGGCTCGCCGCCGGATAACGTGAGGTTCATGGTGCCGAGGTCGCGCAGATCCTCGAAGAATCGAACATACTCGTCGGTCGCGAGAGGAACGCCTTGCAGCTTCGTGTCGTTGTAGCAGAACGAGCAGTTGAGATTGCAGCGATAGGTGAGCTCGATCAGCGCCGCGAACAGGATGTTGTCGCGCCAGGTTCGATCGACTGCATCCGCGTAGCTCATGAGCGGAGTTCCGCGCATCTCGGTGATCATCGCGCAGCAGTTCCCAGCAACGATTGTCGAGCGTGAATGTTAACATCGAAAATGCACCTCACTCTCGATGATTGAAGGTCTCGTCAGCACGATCATTCCGGTGCACAACCGGCCACGTCTCCTGCGCGAGGCGGTAGCGAGCGTGTTGGCGCAGTCGTATCGCGCCATCGAGGCCATCATCGTCGATGACGGCTCGACGGACGAGACGCCGGTTGTGGCCGATGCGCTCGCGGCGACGACGTCAGTGGAGATTAGGGTCGTGCACCAGTCCAATCGCGGCCAGGGTCTCGCGCGGGAGGCCGGTCGGCGTGTAGCGAACGGGGAGTTCATTCAGTATCTCGACAGCGACGATCTGCTGCTGCCGGACAAATTTCGCCTGCAGGTCGACGGATTGCGAGCACAACCGCACTGCGGCGCCGCGTACGGGTTCACACGCTTCCGTCACGCCGACGGACGCGTCGAGCGCAAACCCTGGAAGGGCTCCGGCAAACGTGTCGGTGCGATGTTCCCGTCCTTTCTGCTTTCGCGATGGTGGGACACCCCCACGCCTCTCTATCGAGCCAGTGTTTGCGAAGCCGCAGGACCTTGGAGCGATCTTCGGCTCGAGGAGGATTGGGAGTACGACTGCCGCGTTGCCGCGCTCGGCGTCGAGCTGCACTTCTGCGAACAGTATGTGGCCGAGGTCCGCGACCACGAGCACGGACGGCTGAGCCGCGGTGAGGCGCTCGATCCGGCACGACTCGCACAGCGCGCACGCTCCCACCGCCTGATATTCGAGCATGCGAAGCGCGCCGGGATCGAGGCGAGCATTCCTGAGATGCAGCACTTCGCGCGCGAGCTTTTCCTGCTCGCGCGCCAGTGCGGAGCGGCGGGCCTCGAGTCCGACTCGCGCGACCTCTTCCTGCTGTCCAAGGCCGCATCGAGCGCGGACCGCGCCTCGAAGCTCGATTTCCGTGCGTATGAAGTCGCCGCCGGCATCCTGGGATGGCCGCTGGTCGGGCGGATCGCGTGTGCAACGGACCGGCTGCGCAGGTGATCGGCACGCCGCAAGTCTCGGTCGTGATGAGCGTCTATAACGGCGCCGCCACGCTGCGGGAAACCGTCCGGAGCGTTCTCACCCAGGAGGCTGTGCAACTTGAATTGATCATCGTCGACGATGGCTCGACCGACGGTTCCACTTCGATGCTGGAGCAACTCGTCCGCACCGATTCGCGGATCCGTCTCATCAGCCAGGAGAACCGGGGCCTGACGCGAGCGCTCATCCGCGGGTGCGCCGTCGCCGCCGGCGAATTTATCGCGCGCCAGGACTGCGGCGACATTTCGCTTCCTCGCCGGCTCGCTGCGGAATTGGGCGCGATCGATACGGATACCGACGTCGCGCTCGTGTCGTGCGGAACGCGCTTCGTGGGCCCTGCGGGAGAGGAACTCTACGATGTGACCCTGGGGCCCGGCGACGCGACGCACGGCCTCATGCCGTTCGACCTCCAGCACCTTCGGGGTCCGGCGCATCACGGCAGCACGCTGTTTCGCCGCGAGCTCTACGAGCGCGTCGGGGGATACCGGGAGCAATTCTATTTCGCGCAGGACCTCGACCTATGGACCCGGCTGGTCGAGCATGGGAAACACATCGCGCTTCCGGACGTCCTGTATCAGGCGAGCTTCGCGCCAGGCTCCATCAGCGGCCGGCACAGGAACCTCCAGATCGCGAGCGCAAAACTGATCCTCGAATGCGCGCGGCTGCGCCGGGCGGGGCAGAGCGACGCATCGACCGTTGCGAGGGCCGCCGAAATCACGCCTGAGCACGGCCACGCAAGACCCGCGGATAGCGCTGCCGCGTTGTACTTCGTGGGTGTCTGTCTGCGCAATCGCGCCGACCCCAGGGCCCGCCGATACTTTCGCGACGCCCTGCGCGCGAATCCCCTGCACTTCAAGTCCGCGGTGCGGCTGCTGATGGGATAGCAGATGTGAAGCCGCCCCTATTCGATCCGGTTTGGCCCGCGGACGTGCAGGCGTTGTACCGCCATGACATGCAGGAAATGTGGGACCCGTCGATTGCGCCGCAGACGTGGAACCAGTATCACAACCAGCTCGATCTCTACTGCTCGCTCGCGGACGACCGGGGTAAGCTCGAGATCCTGGACGTCGGTTGTGCGCAGGGCACGCTCGCGCTGCTGCTGGCCGAGCGGGGCCATCGCGTGTGCGCCATGGACATCCGGCAACAGTTCCTGGATTACGCGGCATCGCGCCATGAACGAGGCGATATCCGGTTCGTCTGCGGCAACGCACTCGTCACCTCGCCGGACGGCAAATTCGACCTCATCTTCGCCAATCAGATCGTCGAGCATCTGGTCCATCCATTCGCGCTGATCGACAAGCTCGCGGGATTGCTCAAGCCGAATGGACGATTGGTCTTGACGACTCCCAATTGGGCGTACGTCAAGAACGCGCTGCCGAGCTTCGCCGAGATCGGCGACCCGGCACAGCACGAGCACCTGCAGTTCTCCGCCGACGCGGAAGGCCATTTCTTCGCTTATCGTGCCGCGGAGCTCGTCCCCATCTTCGAGACGGCGGGCCTGTCGGAGGTGGGCGTGAAATACTTCGAATCGCCGTGGATCTCGGGACACGTCAAGATCCGGTATCTGCACAGGTGGCTCCCTGCGGCACTGCTGCGCTGGCTCGATGGAATCACTCTGGCGATACCCGGTTTGCGCGAGCGCCTCGCGCACCAGCTGATGCTGGTCGGGGTGGCCCGGTGACGCCGGCCGCAAGGCATTTCGAGCGTTTGCTTTCGTTCTGCGGACTTGCGCGCGGACGCGCGGTCGCTCGCCTCTGGTCGGCGCGCGGAGGACGGATTGGTGCAAAGACATGCATTGGTCGACAATGCGCGGTGGATCGCCCCTGGTGCGTCGAATTGGGAGAACGGGTGGTTCTCGAGCGGGACGTGTACCTGAAGATCACCTCCGATGACGCTTCGCTCAGACTGGGCGACTTCGTGTTCCTTGGACGCGGCGTCGAATTCGATGTGCTGGGTGATGTAACGGTCGGCGCCCATACGGTGATCGCGCCGCGTTGCTTCATCACCGACCACCGCCATGGCATGCACGCGACGATGCGTATCGACCAGCAGCCAACTACGGGCGCTCCGGTGGTGATAGGGTCGGACGTATGGCTGGGCACGGCGGTGGTGGTGCTGCCGGGGGTAAGCATCGGTGATGGCGCCGTGGTAGGCGCGAATTCGGTCGTGACGAAGGACGTCGCGGCGATGACGGTCGTTGCCGGATCGCCAGCGCGTTTCCTGCGAGTGCGCCCGCACGCGGAGTCGCAGTGATCCGCTCGGTCTCGCGGGCATCGCAGCTGCCGGTGGTGTTCGTGGCAATTGCGAAGTCTCCAACGCCGTGGACACGCGGGCCGAGACCGCAATGACCGGTTCGCTTCCGATCACCATCGCGATCCCGACCTATCGTCGCGAGCAGGTCCTGATCGACACGATCAAGGCGTTGCTCGACTTGGAGCCGCGCGCCGGCGAGATCCTCGTCATCGATCAGACGCTCGATCATTCGCCGCCGGTCGAGGCAGCGTTGCGGCGGTGGAACGAAGGTGGCGAGATTCGGTGGCTGCGCCTTCCGCAGCCGTCGATTCCGCGAGCGATGAACCGGGGACTGCTGGCCGCCCGCTTCGACATCGTCCTGTTCGTCGACGACGACATCGTGCCGTTTCCCGGGCTCGTCGCGGCTCACGTCGATGCGCACGGGCAGGGGCATCGACTGGTTGCGGGCCGCGTGCTGCAGCCATGGGACGGGGACAATCCCGCTGCGACGTGGTCTGCGGAGCGATTTGCCTCGGTCGAAAGCCGCGATGTCGATGAATTCATGGGCGGCAATTTCTCCGTGCGCCGGGGCGATGCGCTCGAGGCAGGCGGGTTCGACGAGAACTTCGTCCGGGTTGCCTACCATTTCGAACGCGAATTCTCGGACCGCTGGACGGCGCGCGGAGGCCGGATCCGGTTCGTTGCGACGGCTGCAATAAGGCACCTCAAGACCGCGTCGGGTGGCACACGCAGTTTCGGCGATCACTTGCGCACATTTCTACCTGCGCACTCCGTGGGCAATTATTACTATTTGCTGCGCTCGCATCGCGTCTCTGGGCGGACCCGGGAATTTTTCAGGCGGCCTCTGCGATCCATTGCGACGCGGCACCACGTGCGGCGGCCCTGGTGGATTCCCGTCACGCTCGTGTCAGAGCTGTCGGGCATGGCCTGGGCGTTGATTCTCCATGCCCGCGGCCCGCGTTATTGCTCGGGTCGGTCGCCGCGAGGAAATTGAGATGATCAGCTGGTCCGCGCTCGCTCTCGTGCTGCCCGCAGTGCTGATCGCATCGCTCGATTGGCGCAAGGGCCTGTTCGCGATGGTCATCGTCGCATTTCTGCAGGACCCGGCGCGCAAGCTCGAGCTCGATCGGCCGGTCTATTTCACGTTGCTGGCGGGCATCGTGTTCGCGGTGGCGTATCTGCGCGGGCAGCTCAATACCCGGTTCACGCCCGCACAACTTCCGGGCTGGAAGCACTTCATGCGCACACCCTTCACACTCCTGCTGCTGCTGCTCGTGGCGCAAGCGGCTCAGGCGCTCGTGGTGTACGGCAACCCTGTCATCGTCGGGATCGGCGCGCTGTCCTATCTCGCACCGCTTCCTGCGCTGCTGGCCGGGTACCATTTCGCACTCAAGCGTGGCCGAAGCGGTATCGAGGCGTGGCTCACGTGGTATCTGATAGCGGCACTGATCGTGACACCCAGCATCCTTCTCGAGTATGCGGGCTTCGACTCGCAGGTGCTCGGTGACGTGGGGGAAGGGTTTCAGTTGTATGCGAAGGACGCTGTCCTGACGGCGCATTCCGGTTTGTTCCGCGCTTCGGAAATAGCGGCTTGGCACACCGCCACGGCAGTATGCGTCATATTGCTGCTGAGCTCGATGCGGCGCATCGCGATCAAGCGCATGGTGCTGGTGATCGGGATCGTGGTCGGGCTGCTCGCAATCGGCATCCTCACGGGGCGCAGGAAGATATTTGTCGAGATCGCGATCTTCATCAGCATCTATGTTTCGCTGCTCGCCCTGTTCGGCAAGGGAGGAACCAGGCTCGCCGTCGGAGCGATTCTGGGAGGGGTTTTGAGCTACCTGTTGGTGATCTGGGTTGTCGACGAGCAGGTCAATATCGTCGCCGGATCAGGCACTGCGGGCTTCCAGCGATATGCGGAACGCAGCGCGACTGTTCAATACGGGTTGGTGGATCGTATTTTCGGCCTGGGTTTAGAGCCCATTGATTGGGCAATCGATCGGTTCGGCTGGTTCGGAGGCGGCTTGGGCGTCGCGAGCCAGGGCGCGCAGCATTTCGGCGGCGGGGCTGGCGTGTTCGGCGGCGCGGGCGAAGGCGGGCTCGGCAAGATCACGGCAGAACTGGGCGTCCCCGGCCTCCTCATCATGCTCTGGTTCGGTTTGGCAGGGGTGCGCTACGGGTGGCACGTGCTCACCTTCGTCTCCGCGCGTTCGACTGCCGTCGCTCGTCTTGCGTACGGCCTGGCCGCGTTCCTCGTCGCCAATCTTGCGGTCTTCTTCGTCGCCACGCAGCTTTTCGGCGACCTCTTCGTGCTGCTGATTCTGGGCCTCGTTGCGGGATTTTTCGTCGCGACACCCGTGCTCGCTCAGCGCGAGCTTGCACAGCGCAAAACGGCGGGCGAGCGCGCGCCGGCGATGCGGCCGATGTTCGTCGCCAATGCTCCGCTGGCGCAACGGGTCGAACACCCTTGACCCGCGGCGCCAACAGGGCCTCCGGTTACCCGCCTCGCGTGGCGTTGTTTGCTACCCATCCGATCCAGTATCAGGTTCCGTGGTTTCAGGCGCTGGCTGCGAGGACCGATCTGCAGCTGAAGGTCTTTTTCGGGCATGTTCCCGATGCCGCGCAACAGGGGGTCGGCTTCGGCGTCGACTTCAACTGGGACATCCCGATGCTCGAAGGTTATGCATCGGAAGTCCTGGAAAACGTCGCGACGCCGCCTTCGCTCGGGACTTTCGACGGAAGCGACACGCCGGGTGTCGCCCGGACGTTGCGCGAGTGGAATCCCGATATCGCCATCCTGACGGGCTGGCAATCCAAGATGCTCGTGCAGGCCGCGTGGGCGTGTGCTCGCCTCGGAATTCCCGGAATCGTTCGAGGCGAATCGAATGCGATGCCGCATCGCGCCCTCTGGAAGCGCACGCTGCACCGCATCTGGCTGCGAGTGTTCGATCGGTTCCTCGCCATCGGCAAGGCCAATAAAGAGTTTTATCTGCGCGCTGGAATCGCCGAGTCGCGCATTCATCCGTGCCCGTATTTCGTCGATAACGAGCGGTTCGGTGCCGCTGCGCGGGTGTTGCGCGACCGAAGGGCCCAGCTGCGGACGCGGTGGTCCATTCCGGAACGCGCGACGTCCTTCCTTTTCTGCGGGAAGTTGATTCCCAAGAAACACCCCATCGACCTGCTGCGCGCGCTCCGTCGTGCGGTAGCGTCGGGCGCCCCGGTGCACGCGATGATCGTGGGTGATGGTGAACTGATGGCGGAAGCCCGCGCATTGGTGGAGCGCGAGCAGCTGCCTGTGACATTCGCGGGATTCCTCAACCAGACGGAAATCGTCGGCGCTTACGTGGCCGCGGACTGCCTCGTGCTGCCCTCGGATACCGGCGAGACCTGGGGTCTCGTCGTGAACGAAGCAATGGCATGCGGCCTTCCGGCGATTGTCAGCGATCAGGTGGGTTGCGGTCCCGATCTCGTGGCCGAGAATGTCACCGGCGCGACTTATCGCATGGGCGATCTCGAGGCGCTGTCCAAGCGCCTGATCGAGTTCGCAGGCAACCCCTCGCGGCTGCGTGAGATGGGTGCCAGGGCGTGCGAGCGGGTAGGTTCGAGCTATTCCGTGGAGCGCGCGATCGAGGGAACGATGGCTGCCGTAAACGCTGTGCTGGCGCAGAGGTAGCCGCATGCGCTTGCTGCACGTGGTGCCGACGTATTTGCCCGCAGTGCGCTACGGCGGTCCCATCTACTCGGTCCACGGGCTTTGCGCGGCATTGGCGGCGCGCGGCCACGACGTGCATGTGTACACGACCAACGTCGATGGACCGGGCAGCAGCGATGTCCCGCTCGACCGGCCGGTGGAGAGGGATGGCGTGAAGGTCCGGTACTTTCCGTGTGCCCGGCTGCGTCGCCTGTATTGGAGTCCGCCGATGGAGCGAGCGCTGCGGAGAGAGATGATCGGCTTCGACCTCGCGCATCTGCATTCGGTGTTTTTGTGGCCGACTTGGGCCGGGGCGCGGGTTGCGCGGCGTTTGCGGGTGCCCTATGTGGTGTCGCCCCGCGGAATGCTGGTGAAGGATCTGGTCAGGGCGCGCAGTCGGTACGCCAAGACGGCGTGGATCGCCGCGATCGAGCGCAGGAACCTGAGACGTGCGGCAGGAATCCACGTCACCTCACGCGTCGAGCGATTGGATGTCGAGCAATTCCGATTTCGGCTCGACGGGCGGACGTTCGAGGTGCCGAACGGCGTCGACATTTTTGCGCGTCCCCCTCTGGGGCCAACGCCGGAATCCCCATATCTGCTGATGATGGGACGCATCAACTGGAAGAAGCGCATCGAGATCGCCCTCGAAGTCGCGGCGCTCGTCAATGGCATTCATTTGGTGATCGCAGGCGGCGACGAAGACGGATTGGCCGCGGCGCTAGCCGACCGCGCGGCGTCGCTCGGCATTTCACAGCGCGTCGAGTTCGTGGGTCCCGTCCACGGAATGCGCAAGCGAGCGCTGCTTCACGGAGCGCTCGCCCTGCTGATGCCCTCCCTCTCGGAGAATTTCGGCAACTCGGCGCTCGAAGCGATGGCCGAAGGCACTCCCGTCATCGTCGCTCCCGGGGTAGGCATTGCGGACGGCATCGAGGAATCGGGGGGCGGATTCGTGGCAGCGCCCGATGCGCTGTCGTTCGCCGATGCCGTTCGGCGGATTCAGGCCGATCCGGACCTGCGGTCGGCGATGGGTGAACGTGGACGGGCAGCCGTGCTTGCAGGATATTCGTGGGCGGCGATCGGCGAGCGCATGGACAGCGAATATCGCGCCATTGTCGATGCCGGCGATCGGAACCAGGGTACCGCCTAAGACCATGCTCGATCAGATCACGCCGCTCATCCTTACGCTCGACGAGGAAGCGAACATCGAGCGGGTGCTCTCGCGCCTCAAGTGGGCGCGTGACGTCGTCGTGCTGGACAGCGGCAGCACCGATGCGACGCGAAGCCTGTTGGCTAACTTTCCGAACGTGCGATGCGTCGAGCACAAGTTCGTGAGCCACGCCGCGCAATGGAATTATGGATTGACCGAGACCGGCATCCGGACCGATTGGGTGCTCGCACTGGATGCGGACTACGTCCTCGCCGAGGCCTTCGAAGAGGAGTTGCGAAAGCTCTCTCCCGGTTCCGATGTCGTGGGTTATCGGGCGGCATTTCGCTACTGCATCAACGGGAAACCGCTCCGCGGAACGCTCTACCCGCCGGTAACCGTGCTGTACCGGCGCGCGCGCGGTCGCTACGTTCAGGACGGGCACACCCAACGCTTGGAGGCGACCGGCAAGATCGAAGAGCTGCAGGCGTTGATCCTGCACGACGATCGCAAGCCGCTTTCGCGCTGGGTCGCTTCGCAGGTGCGCTACGCACGGCTCGAAGCCGATCACCTGTGTGGGAGATCCTGGCGACAGCTCGGTTGGCCCGATCGGCTGCGCACGTTGCACGCGGTGATGCCGCCGCTCGCCTTCGTCTATTGCCTGACCGTGCGCGGTGGACTACTGGATGGCTGGCCCGGCCTGTATTACGCGTTGCAACGCACCGCTGCAGAAGCGATCCTGTCGCTGACGCTCATGAAGCGCAGGGTCATGGCCGTGAAGACCAAGCCGGAAGTTCCGTCATGACGGTGTCCCTCGCGGAAGCTGGGCATCCCCCGCGCCGTCGGCAAGGTCGTCGGCGAGTTCTCGAATCGCCATTACGCGGCGACGTCGACTGTCGTGCACAAGCTCTAACAGTGAAATGACCACCATCCTCGGCGTCAACGCATTCCACGGCGATGCTGCTGCCTGCCTTGTGCGCGATGGAGAGATCGTCGCTGCGGCCGAGGAAGAGCGCTTTCGGCGGATCAAGCATTGGGCTGGATTTCCGCGCGAGGCGATCCGCTATTGTCTTGCGGCCGGCGGTGTCGGCTTGGCGGAGATCGAGCACGTCGCCGTCAACCAGGATGCGAAAGCCAACCTGGGGAAAAAACTCGGCTTCATGCTGACCAAACGCCCCGACTTGGACATGGTCCTCGATCGCATCCGCAACAAGCGCGAGCGCGAAGGAATAGAAGCGCACCTGACGCGCGCCTTTCCCGGACAGAAATTCGCGGGGCAGGTCCACGCGGTGGAGCATCATCTGGCCCACTTGTCCTCGGCGTTCCACGCGTCGCCGTTTCCGGAGGCGGTGGCCGTCTCGGTCGATGGATTTGGCGACTTCGCCAGCGCAGCGTGGGGCGTGGGGCGCGGCAACGGCGTGGAAGTCGAGGAACGCGTCTATTTTCCGCACTCGCTCGGCATCTTCTACCAGGCGCTGACGCAGTTCCTGGGCTTTCCGCGCTACGGCGACGAATACAAGGTAATGGGGCTCGCGCCCTACGGTCAGCCGACTTATCTCGGGGCCATGCGCCGGATCGTGAAGCTCGAGGAGGGCGGTGGCTTTCGCCTGCACCTCGACTGCTTCCGGCATCACCGCGAGAAGATCGAGTACGAGTGGGACGATGGCGAACCCACGATCGGACCGCTGTATTCGGCCGCGCTGGGAGAGCTGCTCGGGGCGCCGCGCCAGGATGGCGATCCGCTGGAGCAACGGCACAAGGACCTCGCGCGCTCGCTGCAAGGCATGTACGAGGAAGCGTTGTTCCATCTTCTCAACTCACTGCACGAGCGGCATGCAATGGACGCGGTCGCGATCGCCGGCGGGTGCGGCAACAACTCGGTCGCCAACGGCAAGGTGACGCAGAAAACGCCGTTCCGCGACGTCTACGTCCAGGCCGCGGCAGGAGATGCAGGCGGCGCGCTGGGTGCCGCATGGTCGGTGTGGCACGCGTTAGGTGGCGCGCGATGCGGACCGATGGCGCATGCCTACTGGGGCCCGGCGTTCGACGATGGCGCGGTCGGAATGCTGCTGCAGAGCCGACGCGAAGCGATCGCCGCGGCGAGTTGCGCGGTCGAGCGCATCGATGACCCGAACGAGCTTTGCCGCCGGACAGCGGCGGCGATCGCGGACGGCCAGGTCATCGGCTGGTTCCAGGGCCGCATGGAGTGGGGCCCACGCGCGCTCGGCAATCGCTCGATCCTTGGCGATGTCCGCCGTGCCGACATGAAGGACATCCTCAACGTGAAGATCAAGCGGCGAGAGTCCTTCCGTCCCTTCGCTCCGTCGGTCCTGCGTGAATCGGTGCGCGAATGGTTCGAGCAGGAGGGCGACGTACCTTTCATGACGCAGGTCTACCAAATCCGGCCGGAGAAACGGGCGCTGATTCCCGCGGTGACGCACGTCGATGGGTCGGGCCGGCTGCAGACCGTGCGACGAGAGACCAATCCGCTCTATTACCGACTGATCGAAGCGTTCCGCGACCTCACCGGCGTGCCGATGCTGCTCAACACCTCCTTCAATGAGAACGAGCCCGTCGTGTGCAGGCCCGAGGAGGCGCTGGACTGCTTCCTCCGCACACGGATGGATGCACTGGTCCTCGGCACATGGGTTGTAAGTCGGGATCGCCATTCGACCTGGGATTTCGTGCCCTAAGAGCCGAATGCCGAATCGCGAACCTAGGAAACGCGGGTATGGATATTGGAGAAGCTGCGAACTCCAATGTCCATCTCGAGGTTGATGAAGATCGTCTTCGTCAACCGCTTCTACGCTCCGGATCACTCAGCGACGAGCCAGATGCTGACCGACCTCGCATCCGCGCTGGCGTCGGGCGACGCGCAAGTGGAGGTGGTGACGAGCCGGCTTCGATACGATGATGCCTCGGCGTCGCTCCCGGGCCGCCAGACGATCGGCGGCGTCGACGTCCACCGCGTCTGGACGTCGCGCTTCGGTCGCGGCAATCTCATCGGCCGCGCGTTCGACTACCTGAGCTTCTACGTCTTCGCCACCGCGAAGCTTTCCGCGTTGGCGCGATCCGGCGACGTCATCGTCGCGAAGACGGATCCACCGTTGATCTCCGTTGTCGCCGCCTGGGTCGCGCGAAAGCGCGGAGCGCGGCTCGTCAACTGGCTGCAGGATCTTTTTCCCGAGGTGGCTTCGAATCTCGGCGTGATCGACCCACGCGGCGCGATGGCACGGTGGCTCCGTCGGCTGCGCGATCGCTCGCTCACGGGGGCGGCCGCGAACGTCGTGCTCGGCGAAGCAATGCGCAAGCGTGTCGAAGCCTTGGGCGTGGATCCCGGCAGGATCGCGGTCATTCCCAACTGGGCAAGCGGCGACCGGCTGCGACCGGGGTCGCGCGAAGCCAACCCGCTGCGCGCGGAGTGGTCGCTGGGTGACCGCTTCATCGTCGGCTACTCGGGGAACCTCGGCCGCGTTCACGAATTCGCGACGCTGCTCGATGCGGCCACCGAGTTGCGCGCGCAAACCGGCATTGCATTCCTGCTGATTGGTGGTGGCGCACAAAAAGCGGACGTGGAGCGGGTTGCCGCGGAGCGCAAGCTTGCGAACGTCGTCTTCCGCCCCTATCAGCCGCGCGATCGGCTTCACCACACCCTCGGCGTGGCCGACGTCCACGTCGTGGCGCTGCGGCCCGAGCTCGAGGGCCTCGTCGTTCCCAGCAAGTTCTACGGCGTCGCGGCGGTCGGCCGGCCTACGATCTTCATCGGCGACCCGGACGGCGAGATAGGCTCGGTCGTGCGCGCAGCACAGTGTGGCACTTGCGTGCAGGCCGGCGATGCTGCCGCGCTCGTGCGCGCGATCATCGAGCTGCGCGACGATGTGGCATTGCGCGAGCGCGCAGGGGCCAATGCGCGCGCGGTGTTCGAAGAGCGCTACGACATGCCGATCGCGGTTCTGCAATGGCGCCGGCTGCTGGGCGACGTGGCACGCGCACGGCCGCGCTGAATCGACTCGGCCGCAACCCCCTCAGCGACGCTCGCTGCCGAGGTAGTCGTCGTAGGCGCGCTTGATGCCGTCGTCCAGTGCGACCGTCGGCCGCCACCCGAGCGCAGCGAGCTAGCTCACGTCGAGCAGTTTCCGCGGCGTGCCGTCCGGCTTGGTGCTGTCCCAGTCGATCGACACCTGGCTGCCGACGATCGCGCGAACGCGCTCCGCGAGCTCGCGAATGGTGAGATCCTTGCCGCTGCCGACATTGATGAGCGGCGGATCGCGATCGTTGATCAGCGTCTTGAGCTGGTCCGGCGGAAGCTCCATCAGATGCACGCACGCCTCGGCCATGTCGTCGCTGTAGAGGAACTCGCGGCGCGGAGTGCCGGTGCCCCAGAGCGTGAGGGTGCTGTCGCCGCGCATGCTGGCATCGTGGAATTTGCGGATCAGCGCAGGCAGCACGTGGCTCGTCTCGAGGTCGTAGTTGTCACCGGGGCCGAAAAGATTGGTGGGCATCACGCTCAGGTACTGCGTGCCGTACTGGCGGTTGTAGGCCCAGCACATCTCGATGCCGGCTATCTTGGCGAGCGCGTAAGGCCGGTTGGTGGGCTCGAGCGGTCCCGTCAGCAGATAGTCCTCGCGAATCGGCTGCGGGCTGTTCCGCGGGTAGATGCACGACGAGCCGAGGAACAGCATGCGCCGCACACCCGTGCGCCACGCGGTGTGGATGACGTTGGTCTGTATGACGAGGTTGTCCTGAATGAACTCCGCAGGATAGGTGTTGTTGGCGAGGATTCCACCGACCTTCGCCGCGGCGAGATACACGACCTCGGGCCGCTCCGCTTCGAACAGTGCTGCGACCGCACCCGCATCGACGAGATCGACCTCTTCATGCGTGCGCGTAATAAGATGGCGAAAGCCGCGGGCCTTCAGAGCACGGACCAGCGCGGAGCCAACGAGGCCGCGATGGCCCGCGACGTAGATGCGGGTGTCGGGGTTCACGCGCATACAATACCCGCAAATGGTGGCGGTGCGTCATAGGGCGGTCGACCACGCCGTCAGGCGGCATCCGTGCGAGGATCCGCTGCGCGTCCCTCGGGACCACCCCGTCCTCCCGACGATCTCCATGACTCCGCCGTCCCTCAAACGCGTGCTGCTCGGAATTCTGCTGGCCATCGTGATCGCGGCGGCTGCGTTTGCCTATGCCATCGCGCGCGCGGGCTACTGGCTCCAGGCCCCCGCGCAGGCCCCGGTGCACGCCGACGCGATCATCGTGCTGGGCGGCAACGACGGCGACCGTGCACTGCGAGCGCTCGGGCTCTACAAGGAAGGGTACGCGCGACAGATCGTGCTGACAGGCCTTGCGCGCGGCAACGCGCCGCCGCCCGCCAATCTCACGTGGCGCGCCGAATACCTCGTCGCGCGGGGCGTGCCCAAAGCGGCAGTCAAGTTCGAGGTGTATTCCGAGAACAGCTACGAGGAGGCCCAGAACGTCCTCGACTTGATGAAGAAGCAAGGCTGGCACACGGTAATCGCCGTCAGCGACCCGCCGCACATGCGCCGCCTCGCGTGGACCTGGCATCGCGTCTTCAAGGACTCGGCGCTGCGCTACGTGCTGGTGTCGTCGGGGGCGCAATGGTGGATGCCCGACATGTGGTGGGTGGACGAGCGGTCCGGCGCCTTCGTCATCACGGAGTACATCAAGATCGCGTACTACTTCGCGAAAAGGTGAGCGGGAATGAGACAATGGCCCGCGCCGCGAAGCGACTGAACCGTGCAGAACGCTCGCCGGTCCTGCGGCACCGGCTATGCTTCGCAGAGCGGAATGTTTTTACCGCTGCTGCCGTGATCGCCATTCGAGGCGCCGCGGCGTCGGCACCGCTGCAGGACGAATGAGTTCTCTTTCGACACGAGCGGCCCTGTGCCGCGGTGCCATCGCCAGCGGCGCGCCGCTGCGATTGCGCATCCGGGGTACCAGCATGTTGCCGGCCTTTTGGTCCGGCGATACCGTTTCCGTTCACCGCGCAAGCTTCGCCGGCGTCGAACTCGGCGACGTCGTGGTGTTCGCGCGCGACCGCTGTTTCGTCGCCCACCGTGTGGTTCGCCGCATCGCGAACGGCAATGACATTCGGCTCGTCACGCGTGGCGACGCGCAACCCGACGACGATCCGCCCATCGGTCCGGAGGAATTCCTCGGTGTCGTGAAGACCGTGCATCGCGCCGGCGCCCATCGTCCGCTGCATCGCAATCGCCCGCTCGCAGCGCGCGCCATCGGGTGGCTGGTGCAGCGGTCGTCGCGCGTCCGCCGGCTTCTCGACCGCCTCAACGCCGTGCGGTTATCCGGTTCTCGTCTCGACGATTCCCGCGTCCAGGAGCTCCTGGATGTAGGCAAGGACGTCGCGCTCGAGCGTCACCGCGTCGACTTCATACTCGGCAGCCAGCGTAGCGATGAGTTGGCCCACGGGCTTGCCGACCGCGAGGAGATCGAGCACGCGGACGCCGACCTCGTTCAGCACGAGCACTTCG
>Ga0163163_10001441_pt1 | contig 20118 bp, 19 predicted proteins | sample S65metaG_FD_119766 | JGI IMG/M metagenome (GOLD analysis project Ga0163163, IMG submission 119766) | Switchgrass rhizosphere microbial communities from Kellogg Biological Station, Michigan, USA - S6-5 metaG | ecosystem: Host-associated > Plants > Roots > Rhizosphere > Soil | place: USA...
GGGAGTCTATTTCGGCTCTCTTCTTTTTGCGATAAGCATTATGCTGATCTGCTGGCTGGTAGGTTATATTCTTGATAAAAGAAAGATCTATGTAAGAGTTTGAAAAATGCTCAACAGGGAACTTGGCGTACAAGTCCTGATGGGAACGACGTAACATCAGTTTAGCAAGGGCTTTCCGTTGGCTCCAAAGAAATGCGGTCGCCATAACATAACATTCACTTCTATTTCTTCATGGCCTCGCTATAATAATGTACCTTCGCGGCTCGTTTTGAACGAGTGAATATGGAAATCAGAAACATTGCTATCATTGCGCACGTTGACCATGGAAAAACAACCCTGGTAGACAGGATATTACACCAAACACACGTCTTCCGGGATAACCAGGAAACAGGTGACTTGATCATGGACAGCAATGAGCTGGAGCGTGAACGCGGCATTACCATTTTTAGTAAGAATGCGGCTGTAGTATATAAAGGAGTTAAGATTAACGTGATCGATACTCCTGGCCACGCCGATTTCGGCGGTGAGGTCGAGCGGGTGTTGAAAATGGCTGATGGCGTGTTGTTACTCGTTGATGCATTTGAAGGACCTATGCCACAAACAAGGTTTGTTTTGCAAAAAGCATTGCACTTGAATCTTCATCCCATTGTGATCATTAATAAAGTTGATAAACCAAACTGCCGGCCGGATGAAGTACATGATGCAGTTTTTGAATTGTTCTTTAATCTTGACGCAACGGAAGAGCAATTAAATTTCCCCACTTACTATGGCTCGGGGAAAAATGGCTGGTTCAATGATTCATTAACTCCATCTGAAGACATTACACCATTGCTCGATGGTATTTTAAAACATGTGCCCGCCCCGAAAGTAAGTGAGGGGACTTTGCAATTACAAATTACCTCACTCGATTATTCTTCCTTCCTTGGCCGTATTGCAGTTGGTAAAGTGAGCCGTGGATCAATAAAAGAAGGCCAGCCTGTTTCCCTTGTTCAATCGGATGGAACCATCAAAAAGACAAGGGTGAGAGAATTGTATGTATTTGAAGGGATGGGTAAGAAAAAGGTGAGTGAAGTTCTCGCCGGTGATCTTTGTGCCGTTGTAGGTATTGATGATTTTAATATCGGGGATACTATTTCTGATTTTGAAAGCCCTGAAGGCTTGCCAACGATCAGTGTGGACGAACCAACAATGAGTATGATGTTTGGCATCAACAACTCACCATTCTATGGTAAGGATGGAAAATTTGTAACATCCCGTCACATCCGGGATCGCTTAATGAAAGAAACCGAGAAGAATCTCGCTTTACGAGTTGAAGATTCCGATAATGCGGATAGTTTCCTGGTTTATGGCCGCGGCATTTTGCATTTGGGTATTCTAATTGAAACCATGCGCCGTGAGGGATACGAATTAACTGTTGGCCAACCGCAGGTATTAGTGAAAGATATCCAGGGAAAAAAATGTGAACCTTACGAAATCCTTGTTGTTGACGTGCCGCAGGAATACGCAAGCAAGGTGATAGATCTTGTAACCCGTCGCAAGGGTGAACTGCATGTGATGGAAACAAAAGGCGAAATGCAGCATTTGGAATTTGAAATTCCCTCAAGAGGATTAGTTGGACTGCGTACACAAATGCTTACCAATACAGCGGGAGAAGCTGTAATGAACCATCGCTTCAGTGAATTTAAACCGTGGAAAGGTGCGATACCCGGAAGAAACAACGGGGTTTTAATAGCAAAGGAAGCGGGGACTACCACAGCTTATTCTCTGGATAAGCTACAGGATCGCGGAATTTTTTTCGTTGACCCGGGAGAAGAGGTTTATAAGGGAATGATCATTGGAGAGAATAGTAAACCCGGCGACCTGGTTGTTCAACCCAATGAAGGAAAGAAGCTCACCAACATGCGCGCCAGTGGAAGCGATTCTGCAACGAATATCGCTCCCAAACACCTGATGACACTTGAAGAATGCATGGAATATATTCAGCAGGATGAGTGCATTGAGGTTACTCCCAATTTTGTTCGAATGAGAAAAGTATTGTTAGACGAAGAAGAAAGAAAAAAGCAGGCAAAAAGAATGAGTACTGAAGCAGCTTAATCGTCGTAAATTTGCTTGATGAAAAAGTTATTTTTCATATCATTATTTGTTATCCTTTTTCAATTATTCGCCGTCCGAGCTTCTGGCCAATGCTCCATTTGTACTAAGACCACCCAGCAAATGGGTGAAAAACCTGCCAAAGGTTTAAATAGCGGTATTCTTTACCTCGCTTTTGCTCCGTTTGCCATCGCTGCCTATGTGGGATATAGATGGTGGAAAGGCAATCAGGAATAACCGAGGGTTAAGAATTTATCTTCTTACGACAAGTTTTTTCGTTTCATTTCCTATTTGCATTATATAAACCCCTGCTTGTAATGAGGAGAGATCGATTGTAATAGAACCAGTATTATTTACTATTTTTTTATCCCATGTTAGTTTACCTGAAGCGTCAATTAATCGTATCCTCGTTACCGCAGAAAGATCACCCGTAATCACGACCTGGTGGGAAGCAGGATTGGGATAAAGAGTAAACCGGTCATTTTTTTGACCCCAATTCAATTTTCGAACGGGAGAATAAGACAAAGAATTGTTTTTTTCAATTATCTTGATTCTATACAAATTAGTTACTGCATTAGGATGCTCATCCGTGTAATGATAATATTGATTTATCGCATCTGCTTGTAATGAATAAACAGGATGCCAATTGCCGTCAATTATCTTTTCCACAATAAATTCTTCCATTGCTTCCGGGTTCGCAACGCGCCATTGCAATAGAATATTTGATTCAACTGCGGCAAGCTTGAAATAGATCAATCTGACTGCTAATGGCTCTATAGATAAACAATAGGAAGCTGAATCGGTTGATTGCCTGATCGTGTATAAGGCAATTGCACTACCATTTGAACCATTAGCCGGAAGAACAGCAGCATGACAAGCTGGGTCCCCTCCGAATTCAAGACCAGCACTGCCAGCAGCAAATGAAGTAGGGACCGCGGGCAGAGATCCCGTAAAATAGATCACACCCCCACTCCCTCCTCCACCTGCGCCGTAGCATCTTTGTGCCGTGCCCAAATCATTTTCATCTCCACCCTTCCCTCCATTAGCCTGTATTGTCACCGCACCGGAATAAGTATTTGCATCGATAATTATGGAGCCTGCCGCACCACCCCCCGATGCACCATCGGAAGCTGCATTTCCACCCCTGCCGCCATTTGCAGATATTTTATAACCGTTGCCGATAATATTTTCTGCCTGTATCAAAATTATTCCGCCACCATGACCGCCTCCTTTTGATATGGTGGCCGTTCCATTTGAGTGTCCGGCACCTCCACCTCCACCAAAGAATATTTTTTTTCCACTCCAACTGCTTAATGCTTTGCCAGCCAATCCATGTAGCTCAGTTGCGCAGCCGGCACTACTCGAATTGCCACCACCAAACCCTCCCGCGCTTAAGTTCGCACCACCAGCTCCTCCGTTATTATGATTATTGCCACCGCCGCCACCGTTCGCAGGCGCACCTCTTCCACCACTTTGGTTTATGGGAAAATCGAATACGCTTTCACCCTTGTAAGCTCCATTCTGCGGCGCAGCAAAAGAAGCGTTATAAAAATATCCTGTCGCAGCAAAAAAATTAGAGCACGACCCATTGCTCAGTACATAGGCACCTCCCCGGAAGCCAGATGAGTCGGCATAGATCGGCGCATTTAATGTGAGATCCTGTGAAACACTGATGGCTATTACACCACCAGTACCTGATGTATTATTCCACGGAGCCGCTTTCAGTGTATCGATAACATTAGCTGAATAGTATTCCCCAAATTTTACTAACTGTACCTTATCGGCAACAGTATAGTTGTTCAAAAAATTATGGAACATAAAAACAGAATCACCATCGATCGCGCAGATGATAGCAATTTCATAATTGCCGGCATTGTTTAGAGAAGTTGTGTCTCCAAAACTGCTGGTATTTGTTGTATTAACGGATACTCCTTTCATTTGTATGAGGAGCGTCTTTTGCAGGTGCGCCAGGCCGACGACGGTATTCAATCTTACGCAAGCCTTTGCAGGAATAACCTCTATAACCTTATAGTAACTGTTTACAATTCCACTGATATTTTGAGATGTAGAGATGAGAGCGCATAGAATCAGTACCTGCAATAGAATGAGGTGTTTAATTTTCCCGGATAAAAATTGAGCAGTTGTTTTCACAGGCATTATTGGCCTGTTAAAATAGTGATTGTTTTCGGGAAGCTAAAGGTAGCGCCAGCTTCAATGAGAATACTACATAGTAAATTATCTATACTGCCCGCTGTATTTTATCCTTTTTATGGCAGGTTCAGGCATAATTCTCAACGAACGAATAAAGATTAAAATGATCACCGTTGATGCCTGCTTCAATGCTTTGTCGCAATTTCATTTTGTCAACCCCTTTCATTTTTTTTTGAGTCAATAATTGCCAGGCCTTTTCTGTCAGTAGGGATAAGCGTTTATCTTCATTCTGAGGTAAATTATTTTTTATCGCTTCATATAATTCAGAGATCCCTTTTTTCTCTGTCGCAGTGGTTTTTATGATAGGAACTTCTCTGGCATTTTTTGTAAATGAAGGAGCCAGCATAAGCTTCAGATTTCTTTCAAATAGTGCTGAATCGGGCCGGTCACTTTTATTGATAACAAAAATATCCGCGATCTCCATTAGCCCCGCTTTCATGGTCTGCACTTCATCCCCGCCCTCCGGGACGAGGACAACAACGGTTACTTCAGCCAGGCCAGCAATTTCAATTTCACTTTGCCCCACTCCGACTGTTTCAACAAGTATGTGATCAAAACCGGCTGATTTAATGACGTCGGTTATTTCGATGATCTTTGGACTTAATCCTCCCATCGAACCTCTTGTCGCAAGTGAACGGATAAAAACATTTGGATGCGTATACCATTTACTCATGCGAATACGGTCTCCGAGTAAAGCTCCGAAATTGAATGGTGAGGAAGGATCGATACAAAGCACAGCAACTTTTTTTTCCTCTCGGATCAATTCATCGATCAATGCATCAACCAAAGTGCTTTTGCCGGCGCCGGGTGGACCTGTTATTCCAATGATCTTTGGGGAACGATCGTCCTGAAGGGAACGAAGCAGATCCTCATGGCCTTGTTGCTCATTGTCAATGAAAGAAATTGCACGTGCAAGGGATTTGATATCTCCTTTTTTTATTTGTGATAGTAACACTTCGTGCATTGGTTGTCTTTAGTGATGGTGTTACAACTTACATCTTTATCTTGTATTGCGATTTGTGACAGACAAAAATAATATGAACTTGCAAGGAAAGGACAATCTCGTAAAATGGAGAAAACCTGCCTTTCTTTCTAAGCATAACGGCAATGCTGGGTGGACTTTTATTTTCAAGAGCCTTGCTTTCTTCGGGATTAATTTTCTTTCCGTTTACAAGTCTGTTTCATAAAAACATAATTCCTTATCGCGTTTAGTACTTACTTGATACAGGTCTTGAAGTTCAATTCGGAGTCTTCGTGCACTCATTTATGTTATTGTGGTGGTATAAACGGCTTCGGTTAAAGGAATAAAATTCTACTTTCGGTCATGCAAAAAATTTCCGTTGTTATTATTTGTAAAAATGAGGAGGATGAAATTGGACGCACCCTCCAAAGCCTGGGCGGTCTTACTGATGATATTGTAGTGTTGGACAATGGCAGTACTGACAATAGTAAAAATGTTATTCGTGATCTTGGCGCCAGGCTGGTTGAAGAGAATTGGGAAGGATTTGGGAAAACAAAAAATAAGGCCATTGGGTTTGCGAATTACGACTGGATTCTAAATCTTGATGCAGATGAGGCTATTGATGAAGCGTTAAAAAACTCCTTGTTGAATTTGCCGCTGCAGGACGATGACGAGGTATTCGAAATGAAATTCAAAAATTTTCTTGGTGAAACATATTTACGCTTTGGCGAATGGGGAGACGACTGGCACATACGACTTTTTAACCGCAGAAAAGTAAATTGGAACGAAGCTATTGTACATGAGGGGCTGATACTTCCCACTGGCACCAGGATAAAAAAATTAAAAGGCTTTGTTTTGCATCATACTGTGAAAAATGAGGCAGAGTTTGCCGGTAAAATGCGTAGATATGGACTGCTCAACGCAGAAAGATATGCAAGAGAAGGCAAAAGATCTTCACGGATTAAAATTTACCTGGCACCCCTGTTTGCGTTTTTAAAATATTATATTTTTAAGCTGGGCTTTTTGGACGGGAGGGCCGGACTGGTTTGTGCAAGGATGAGCTCGTACTATACTCACATAAAATATGCACGGTTATTGGAGCTAAATAAGGGAAAGCGAACAGAATAAAACCTGAAGAAATGACGTTAATTAGTACTTCAGAACTGAACTAATTTTGAAGCATGACGAATTTTATTCCAATATTTCCTCTAGGTATTGTAGTATATCCCGGCGAAAGTTTAAACCTGCACATCTTTGAACCGCGTTATAAGCAGCTGATCAGTGAATGCCATTCTCAAAATAAACAATTTGGCATTCCAACGATGATTGAAGACCGGTTACAGGATTATGGGTCATTAGTAACAATACTTGAAATAAGCAAGGTCCACGACAATGGGGAAATGGATATAAAGACTCAAGGGGCGAGGGTTTTTCGGATTCTTGAAGTAATAAAAGATGTGCCCGATAAATTATACAGTGGCGCAATTGTAAATTACCCGGAAACGAATGAAGAAGGCAACATCGAGCTCATGAAGAAAGTGATGAACAGTATTCGTGAGTTGCACAAGCTACTTAAGGTTGATAAAGATTTTAAGAAAAAGGACGAAGAAGTTAAGGCATTTGATGTAGCCCATCACGTGGGTCTGTCTTTGGAGGAGGAATATGAAATGCTTTATCTTTTGCAGGAACGTCAACGGCAGGAGTACTTAAAACGGCATCTTACCAAAGTGATTCCGCTGGTAGCAGAAATGGAACAGTTAAAGGAAAAGATCAAATTGAATGGTCATTTCAGGAATCTTACGAGTCTGGGATTCGGGCAATGAGTAATGAAACGAGTTAGTGTTATAGTACCTTGATTTTTTTAACTCATCACTAACCACTCATCACCCATTTTCCTACTTTTGCGGGCTAAATGCAGCAGCTTGGCATCTACAACTCTTTGTTTTGATTTTGGTAATACAAGAATAAAAGCGGCCCTGTTTGTTGATTCGGCGCTTGAAGAGCTGATCGTATTGCAGGACGGATCCTATGAAACCATCATTGCTTTGCTCGAAAAGTTTCAACCGCAAAAGTCCATTCTTTCTTCAGTCGTTAACCATGATGTTCAAATTGAGAATTTACTTTCTAAGAAAACGAAATTTCATAAACTAAATCATCTCACAAAACTTCCATTCACTACTCCAGTCGCCAAGCCGGACACCATTGGGGCCGACAGGTTGGCATTGTCAGCCGCAGCGGTCTATTTTTATCCTGAAAAAAATAATCTTGTTATTGGACTGGGGACATGTGTCACTTACAATTTTATCAATAAGAATCATCAGTTTATTGGGGGCGCCATCTCGCCGGGTATGGAAATGAGACTTCAATCATTACATCATTACACCGCCAAACTACCATTAGTAAAAGCTGATTGGAATGTTCCGTTGATCGGGTATGATACTAACTCAAATATTCTTTCAGGTGTTATCATTGGCATGGCAAAAGAGATCGATGGATTTATAAACAGTTATGAAGAAAAGTATGGGAACTTTAACGTGCTTTTAACCGGGGGCGATATGGCCATTTTGGCCTCCCATTTAAAAAAGAAGATATTTGCAGACCCCGAACTAATTTTTAAAGGACTATATGCGATCAGTGAAGTCAACAACCCTTAGAAACCTGCTTATTGTCTGCGGCCTACAACTTACCTCTAGTTTTTTATTTGCCCAGGAAAATTCGCCTTATTCTCGTTATGGCCTGGGTGACATTTCACCATCCACCAATGTTATAAATCGTGGCATGGGAGGTATTTCTGCTGCATATTCCGACCCCCTTTCCATTAATTTCACCAATCCTGCCTCGTACGCTTCATTTCTTTCTTTCATAGAGGAGAGAACAAAGAAAGCCGCCTCGGGAAGGGTGTTGTTTGATGTGGGAATAAATTATACCAGCCATACTTTACGTGAAGGAAATTCGCCGCAAAAATTTACAAGCAGTGATATCTTGTTTTCCTATTTGCAGGTAGGTGTTCCTGTGAAGAAGAATTGGGGCTTGAATTTCGGACTGCGACAGGTGACTAGGATACTATATAAAATTAATCACTTCGAACGCTTATACGACCCCACTACTGGTTTGAATATTGATAGCGCAGTGACTAATTATAGTGGCGAGGGGGGAGCGTTTCTTGCGTCACTTGGTACCGGAGTTGCTATTAAGAATCTCAGCATTGGCTTTAACTTCGGCTACTTGTTTGGTAAGAAACAGTTTGGAACCAAGAGAATACTTATAAATGATACAGTAGTTTACAATCCCTTACACTATACCAATGAGGCATCTTTTGGTGATATTTATGGGAATGCTGGTATTCAATACAAAATGAATCTGAGTCAAAAATTATTATTGCGATTAGGAGCTTATGGGAATTTGAAACACGAGATCACTGCCCATGACGATGTTGTGAGACAAACATATGTTTCTACAGCAGCAGGGGATGTACAACTCGATAGTGTATACGCACAAAAAAGCGTTAAGGGAAAGATCGTCTATCCTTCGGGGTATGGTTTAGGGTTTGTTATTGAGAAGAAACCTGACCTTAAGAATAATAAGTATGGGAATTGGCTGGTGGGCGTTGATTTTGTACAAAACAACTGGAGTGAGTACAGATTCTATGGTGCACCAGATTCTGTGCAGGATGCATGGGAGTTCAGAGTGGGAGGGCAAATAAGGCCAGAACCGAAGAAGAATTATTTCAGTAATGTAACTTACCGGGCCGGGTTTTTTGTTGGACAAGATTATATTCATGTTGACGACAAACTACCTGTACTGGGATTAAGTTTTGGTATGGGTCTCCCATTACCCAACTATAACTCACTGGCGAGGGGCCAGGCTTCGGTTCTTAATCTCTGCTTCGAATATGTCAAGAGGGGAAACAACGGTAATTTACTTAAGGATAATATTTTTCGAATTTCCGCGGGCCTTTCTTTCTCCGACCTTTGGTTTAATAAACGGAAATATGAATAGTTTTTATTCTCACTCTTCGTAAAACATCCTTTGTACTTTTGTTTTTTTGCAATGTCAAACAAGGGCAGAATTCATATTGATCTATTTTTAGCCGCCATTTTTACATCGGGTTGCTTTTTTATTTGTGGTTGCGAGAATGATCCAAAAATGATTGATGATTGGTCAAAGAAGAAAGAAATGGTGGAGGTAGGAAAAAATATCGAAGCTTATCTTAGCCAGGAAAATAAGGTAAAGGCAAAGCTTACAGCGCCATTAATGTTAAGGCATGAGGCAGATACGCTTTACACCGAGTTTCCAAATAGTCTGCATGTGGACTTTTATGATGACAGTACTAAAATTGAAAGTTGGGTTGACAGCAAACATGGAAAATATTTTGAGAGTATCGATAAGGTGTATCTATGGGACAGTGTGGTCGTGATTAATGTAAAAGGTGACACCCTGAGAAGCCAGGATCTCTGGTGGGACAAGAATAAAGAATTATTCTATACAGATAAATATGCTGAATACCTGAGAACGGATAAACAGATATTTCCGGGTAAGGGTCTGGAGGCTACACAGGATTTCAAGAGAATTACTTTTAGAGAACCAACGGGAATAGTACACGTGTCCGATACAAGTTTTTCCAAATGATCATAATAAAAAAAGTCCCTCATAATTTATGTGGGACTTTTCAATACCTTCAAGGCAAACTTATAGCACTGTTGGTGTTTTTAAGGTTATAATTTCCTTAAGGTAGTTAGCACTGTTTTCATTGCTTCCCGGACAACCGGGTAGGCCAGGATACTTGGACTTAAACGGGACTTGGTTTTTCAAAAGGATAAAAAAAGTTGATTGATACGGATTTTTTGGTTTTTCGGATTTGGAAGTTCATTTAAACGGACGTTCTGGTTTTTCTTTTGGAAATTGGATTCATCGATCAATCAACTTCGAGTCAAAAATAGCCTTCACATTTTTGTAACACAAGAGAAGATATGCTCGTTCTGCCCACTGATGAATTTACTGCCAGACTAGTAAATATTCGAAAAATCTCTTAATCGAAATCAAGTACGCTTGTTTGTCTATCTTCACCTATGTATTTAATAAACATGGTGGTATGTCCTTTAAAAACAAAACTGCAATCGTTACAGGCGCCAGCCGGGGTATTGGGAAAACAATTGCTTTAAAATTGGCAGCCGAGGGTGCCAATATTGTCATTGCTGCAAAAAGTGTCGAAGAAAACCCAAAATTGGGAGGAACAATTTTTTCTGCAGCACGGGAAATTGAAGAGGTGGGCGGCACAGCACTGCCTGTCCAGTGCGACATTCGATTTGAAGACCAGGTAACCGCAGTAGTTCAAAAGGCCAGTGAGAAATTTGGCGGGATCGATATTCTTATTAACAATGCTTCAGCTATTTCTTTAACAACAACCGAACAAACAGAGGCTAAGCGTTACGATCTGATGTATAACATTAATGTGAGAGGAACATTTTTCATCACCAAAGCTTGTATTCCTTTCTTAAAAAGGTCTTCAAACCCTCACATTCTTACACTTTCACCACCGCTCAATCTTGATCCCAAGTGGTTTGCTGGCCATGTGGCTTACACCATCACCAAGTACGATATGAGTATGATGACGATTGGCTGGGCAAAAGAGTTTAAAAGTTATAAAATTGCCGCCAACTCACTATGGCCAAGAACAACCATAGCCACTGCAGCGGTAAAAAATTTGTTGGGTGGGGAAGCATTAATAAAGATGAGCCGCACGCCGGAAATACTCGCGGATGCTGCCTACTATATTTTACGACAATCGTCTGTCCAATGTACAGGGAATTTATTCATTGATGAAGAAGTGCTGGCGAAAGAGGGTGTTACTGATCTGGATAAATACGCAGTGACACCCGGAGGTAAATTGTATAATGATTTATTTGTGTAGATGACTGGAAATAGATTGCCACACTGTCTGCCGGTACGCAAGGAATATAGAAACACAGAAGACCTCTGTGGCAGTGTCTCAGGGGGCATTTATTCTTCTCTTTTTTCAGGCCTCATCATCGGAAATAGGAGAACATCCTGTATAGAAGGTTGGTTCAACAACAACATGCAGATGCGGTCAATGCCAAAACCAATACCTGAAGTAGGTGGCATGCCATACTCCAGTGCACGTAAAAAATCATAGTCGATATACATGGCTTCTTCATCCCCGCGCTCCATCAGCTTTACCTGGTCTTCGAAGCGCTCTCGTTGATCGATGGGATCGTTTAATTCACTGTAAGCATTGGCGATTTCTTTTCCATTTACCAACAATTCAAACCTTTCAACGAGCCCTTGTTTATTCCTGTGTTTTTTTGTGAGGGGGCTCATCTCTACTGGATAATCGATCAAAAATGTTGGTTGTACAAAATGTTCTTCGCATTTATTCCCAAACAACTCATCGATCATTTTGCCACGCCCCATTGTATTATCCACATGCACATGCAATTGCCGGCATACACCACGCACTTGCTCTTCGTTCATATGAGATATGTCGATGCCTGTGTATTGTTTTATAGCATCATACATCGTGATACGCTGGTAAGGGGCCTTGAAATCAATTTCTTTTCCATCCACCAATACCTTTGTTGTTCCATTCACAGCTATTGCAGTTTTTTCCATTAACTGCTCGGTTGTTTCCATCATCCACAAATAATCTTTGTACGCCACGTAAAATTCCAGCACAGTGAATTCGGGATTGTGGGTGCGATCCATTCCTTCATTGCGAAAATTGCGGCTGAATTCATATACCCAGTCAAACCCGCCAACGATAAGGCGTTTTAAATAAAGTTCGTTGGCAATACGCAAATACATGGGAATGTCCAATGCATTATGGTGGGTGGTGAATGGCCTTGCAGCAGCACCGCCGGGTATGCTTTGCAATACAGGAGTATCAACTTCTACCGCCCCACGCTCATTTAAAAAATTGCGCATGGCATTGATGAGTTTAGTACGTTTTATAAAAACTTCCTTCACATCGGGATTGACAACGAGGTCAACATACCGTTGGCGGTATTTAAATTCCGGATCAGTAACTGCATCGAAAACTTGTCCCTCCGCTTCCCTGACAACTGGCAGGGGTTTCAAAGATTTTGCAAGTATTGTCAATTCCTTTAGGTGAATCGAAGTTTCACCGGTCTTTGTTTTAAAAACAAACCCTTTCACGCCAATGATATCTCCCAGATCAATTAATTTTTTCCAGACAACATCGTACAAAGTTTTGTCGTCACCGGGACATATATCATCACGCCGGATATATAATTGTATTCTTCCACTTGAATCCTGTATCACAGCAAAATTTGCCTTGCCCATATCGCGCACGCTCATAATGCGACCTGCTACACACACATCTGTAAATGAATCTTTTTTTTCCTCTGTAAAATTCTGTTTAATGTTGGCTGCACTCTCATTTACGGGATATAACGCGGCAGGGTAGGGATCAATACCCATCATGATCAACTCAGCTAATTTTTCTCTCCTGATTTCTTCCTGTTCAGATAAAAGTGACAACTGCATCGAAAATAACTTTATGAAAGCGCAAAAGTAGGCATTACGCGTGTAATTGAACAATGCCGAGCAATTACTTGTCAATGACTAAAAAAATTGGAAGGATTACCAGACTCGACCAACAAATTTTGCGTCACGACGCCAAAAAATAAAACGGCTATCTGAGTTTCCAGATAGCCGTCTGAATTTTCATAAATATCTTTTTATTATTTCGGTAATTTGAAAGTTATTTGTTTTGTTGCGCAAATTGCGCCATCTAAATTCCGTGTATCAGTTGCTCGTCAACGTTTTGGCCACCAATACCCTTCATTAAACGAACCCGCATTTTGAAGCAGAATTCTTTCTCATAGTTACCTTCAGTGGTTGAAAATGTAGGGTGGCCTGATTACAGTTTTTTTTCTAGTACTCAATTGAAAATTCAGCAGTGTCGGAACGATTGATCACAATGGCCGCAGTTATATTCCATGGAACTGGAGAGTTTCGATTAGTTGTATCTACCTTCCATTCGAGATGGCTCGAAGAGCCACCTCCTCCGCCTTTTATGTAGACGATACGATCTCGAGGTGGTGCCAATTGATGCAGCTCGGGGGCGCAACCATTGCAGCCCTTAGCAAAAGCCATTAGATTAATTAGAGAGCCCAAAGGATATTGAGTTTGACTGACTTTGGTTATGTGGACCTTTAGAGTTGCAATCGGGGTTAGCTCCAGATTGCCGGCGTCCGGACTCAAAATCAGGTAGGATGCGGGCCAATACTTGTCTGCCTGGACATGAAAACTATTTACCCCACTCTTTGTACTAAATATAACTTTTCCTGAATCATTGGTAACGGCTGAATCAACGACTCCACCAAGACCGAGCACACTGATGAAAGAGGCTATAACGGTTGCCCCTGGGATCGGTATGTTAGAATTCGCTTCCACTACAGTAAGTTCTTGTCGTACTACATTGGGAGCGGGTGGATCAGGCTTATCCTTTTTGCAACTCCATAAAGACATCAGGAGGGACATGATAGTAATTTGTTTTTGCAGGATAAAATGCATTTTGGGCTTTAGCAGAAGAATCAATTTTTTCATATTTGGTGGTTTAATGTAATTGATAATGCTATGGTGCTGGCGCCACTCACAATCTAACAGCTACTGAAAACGCTGGATAAGATCTCTTGACAATACTCGCACGTTGAATTGCTGGCGCCTTTTCTACTATTAAACTCGTTGAGGCACGCAATGCTTTTCTCTTATTTTTTCCTGAGGCAAAGAATAAGGGAACACTGCCTATCATCGAGAGGGTGCCGGTTAAGTATAAGGTTCCCTTTATCCCGTCATTTTCGTGGCCTATAGTAGTAAAGCCGCCAAAACCATATGGTGTTATTTTCTCGTCGCCCTGGGGAATGACTGCACCTATTGCAAACAACGTTGCCCCTCCGCATAAAAGGATCCAGGCGGCCTTCTTTTGATTTTTACTTTTTTGTAAACGGTCCGGCCGGCTTATCGAACCAGGAGTGTTTTGTTGGCCAAAACAATTTACTGCAACGGATGCCAGCAGAAGGACAATGACGGCTTGTTTCATAACTTCAAATTTTCATGTAAGAAAATTAGTTAAGGCAACAGGTCATTCATAATAGAATTTTGCAGTTGGCTATTCTTATTTTGCATTTTTTGCAAATGTTCACTCGTCTCATGTTAAATGGTGTCGAATTGCAAACCCTTGAGTGGTTAAAAAAAATTCCACAAAACACGATCGGAGCCACTTATCTGAATCTGAGGCGATAGGCTAGCGATGCCTTGAAATAAAAATTGTCGTTTTTATAATCAGTCTTGATGTGAACATTTTCTGACTTGAATCCGTATCTATACCTTCTCAGGATGGTATATCCTGCTTCTGCAGATAAAACTATTTTCTTTGAAAGGTAGGTATCGGCATATATCCCCAGGGGATTATCGTCAATTCTTAAATAATTGTTGGCCTCCAATATCAATGCCGAGGGATCAACGATAAATTCCTGGCGGTAAGAGTTCGTAAATGCCCGGAATGCAAAACCGTAGTAAAATCTTGGAGTCACTTTGTGCTCAAATATCATATTGCCGGGCAATACGCCAAAGAGATTATTCTTTGCATCTATTTTCCAGTCGAGGCCCACGAGTGGCATGAAGTAATTGCCAAAAAACTCTTTATTGTAATAAAGGCCAAATTTGAATGATAGATCCTGATTTTTTTTCCAAGTGGTGAGCAGAACTCCTCCATATTGCCATTCATCTTTTGATTCGATATTTACTTCTGAATTACGACGAACGATGAAACTCGATAAGAGATTCCAATTTGGGGAAATTTCTTTTTTCAAAAAACCGATGAGAAGGCCCTCACTTATCACGTGAAAGTCCTTTGTCGCAACTTCACCCTGGTTATTTGTAAAGAAAGGATTGATGATAAAGGCATCGCCATCTTTCTTAAGCTCGATCGGAAGTGTGATATCCGCAGTGAGAAAATTTGATTGCAGTGGAGATTTTTTATCGTTTAAACCGTTTTGGGGAGAATAGGTATAATTCAATCTAACCACATCAAGGTAGGCTTGTGCAGATCCTATGAGAGTCGAAACGAGAAACAAGGATAAAATGAATTTTTTCATATCAGTTTTTGGCGGAATCATTTCTGAGTTCAAAGACGAATTGTGGTGACTTGGTCCATCGCATTGGTCTTGATTTCTCGTACCAAGATACGGTCGAAGCCGGTACTTTGATAATTGAATTTTGCAGGAGAAAATTGACCGTTGGCAATTTTTACTAACCGCTTTTTATTCTGACGTTGTATTTCAGGAAAAAAACCCTTATTTTGAAAACAAGCACCGAAGACTGCTATTTTCCCAAAATTGACTTGATCACCATCAACAGATTTAAATGCCTTCGAATCAGGCCCAGTAATTTTTATTTCAGCGAATAAAAGAAATGCTCCCACCATCGGCGTCATTGACTGATGTAGTATCAGAGGTATTACATGTGAGTAGTGACAGTGCTTACCGCCGAATCCGGAACGAAACGCCACTTGTCCTGCAGGAAGCAAAACAATTGTGTGAACATTTTCACCTTTCGCTTGACCAAATCCTCAGTTTAAAGAGTACTTCAGTTCTTTTTGAGAATATTCGGATAAACAACCAGCAGTATTCATACGAGAAATATCTTTCAGATATTATTGGATTGACGAAGCAGATCAACAGTTTTAGACAAAAGGAAATAATCTATCTTACTAAGGATGTGCCGCTCTTCCATAGCTTTTACTTTAAGCCGCTGATCGCCTTCCGTTTTTACTTTTGGATGAAAACAATTTTGCAACATCCCGACTACGCGACGAAAGCAATTGACCTGAATGGCATTTCTGCCACAACTGAAACGTTAAGCATGGAAATGGCCCGGGCTTACACGCAAATACCCTCTACCGAAATTTGGAACACTGAATGCATCAATAGTGTTATTTCACAAATAGAATTTTATAAGGATAGCGGGCTTTTTTCCTTAGCTGCGGATATCAGGGAAGTTTACCAGGCAGTTGAAGAAACGATTTTACACTTAAAAGACCAGGTTGAATATGGATGTAAGTTTATGCCGAACGAAAATCCGCAAACAAAGAAATTAAACTTTACTTTTTTTTATAACCGTGTAGTACTTGGGGACAATACGATTTTGGTGACAACAGACGATACCAGGACGGTGTATCTTAATTATGACGTTCTCGACTACATGGTGACCCGGGATGAAAGTTTTTGCAATCAACGTACGGAGGATTTAAACAACCTGATGCGAAGAGCAACCCTCATCAGCCAAACTAGTGAAAAACAGAGAAATATTTTTTTTGGAATACTGCTGGCCAAAATTGAAGACCGCATAAAGAAAATATAAACCAAACATGCGTGTTGTTTCGAAAATTCAACTGCAACTCTTCAACTTGATTGGATCCGACTCTCCAACCGATTTATCAATGACCGAGAAAATATCCAGGGTTCTTAATATTAGTACTAACAGGGTGTATCGCCGAATGGGTTATCAAGCGGTCGACACTGATCAGTGAGGGAAGTGAAAAAAGAGGTGTCAAGATTTTTTCACATTTTGCGCTAAAAAATTTCAAGAAGAAGCAAGTATTGGCACAGTAGACATAACACAACGGAAGGCATAGCAAAATAAAAGGGCAATGCCCTGGGATTCTCAAAAAAAAATGTCAATAAACCGCCAACTCAATTATGGACGCATCTGAAATTCAGCAGGGACTTTTCCAGGTAATAAAGGCCAGTATACCCGCTAATTTATCCGCTACCGACGAGATTGCAAAAATACTGGAGGTAAGCGTGGACAGTGTTTATCGGCGTATGCGTGGTGAAAAAACGATTTCCCTAAATGAGCTTTACAAACTTTGTTCCCATTACAAGATTTCCCTGGATCAACTTATGAATCTTCAAACCGGGGCCTTTATGTTCCGTGGCAATTTCTTAAACAGTAAAACTTTTCGTTTCGATGATTATCTGAGGGGGATGGTCAGAGATCTTAGCTACATGAACAGTTTTAAAAATGTAGAACTCTATTACCTGTGTAAAGATCTTCCGATCTTTAATCATTTTTATTACCGGGACATCGCCGCCTTCAAATATTTTTTCTGGATGAAAACCATGTTTGGCTTTCCGGAATTTGAACATCGGCGCTTTAGTTTCGATGCATACTCTGATGACCTGAATGCACTGGGGGAGAAAGCTCTTGGACTTTATAACCAGCTGCCAAGCACAGAACTCTGGAATGTAGAGAACATAAATATTGCGATCCGTCAAATTGAATTTTATCGTGACAGCCAAATGTTTGAATCGGACAGGGACGTTTTACGACTTTATGAAACCTGGGAGAAGGTAATTGACCATGTGCAAAAACAGGCAGAGAGGGGTTATAAATTCGTTCGCGATGACCCGGATATGAAGCCACTGGGCCCATACAGGGTCTATTTTAATGAAGTGATTTTAGGCGATAACAGTTTCATTGTTCTGCTCGAAGGAACAAAAATGGCTCTTGTGTCCCATACTTCAATTAACTACATGCAGACGAGGGACATAAATTTCTGTGAGAATATGTATGAATATATGCAAAGCCTGATGAAGCGTTCTACCTTAATTAGTAGGGTCAGTGAAAAGGAACGATCCAAGTTCTTTCGCATTTTAAAAGAGAGAATTGCACGAAGAAAAGAGACGTTGAAAGGCTGAAACGGACTGTGAACTAGCTGCCTCTTTTCCCAGCATATCCACAATTGATAGTAAATCATCGCAAGACTTTTTACAAGCAGTATAGAAGATAAGCAGAACAAAAATGCCTTTTTCATTGCAGTGGGCTTAATCTTTTGCAGTTTGCTTTTCTTGATTGGAGTTTTTGCCAATTGACTTATATACTTAATTGCAACTTTGGATAAATTGACTTAATTTGAAAATGAAGAAAAGATATTGCAGTTTTATGCAAAAATCACCCTTTTATACGGCAGTTTGAAAGCTTGCATCTGTTGACGGACCCCGTGGTTAAACTGCCGAACCCGGCGAACCAAATATCAATTTCACAATTTTTCTACCGCTCATTCTTAGTTGTTTTAAACGGAATTGATTGATGGGTAATAAATTTTTTACACTGACCTTTTTGTTAAGCTTGTCGCTTTGGTCTCTGGCCCAGCAAGCCAGGATTGATAGCTTATTAAGGCTTATCGCTTCCTCGAGTAGTGATACGGCAAAAATATTTTTGTATGAAAGCCTGGGCGAGACTTACTATTTGGAAAAAAAGATGGACTCTTCCGTTTTTTCGTTTCAGCATGCATTGGAATTAAATAAGAAAAATGAGTTCTCGTTACAAAAGCAGTGCTGGAATGCAGCGGCAATCGACTACCGGCTGAACCAGATGGGTGATTATCTCGGATCCTTGAATTATGCCGCGCTACACCTGGCGTTAAGTGAAAAAATAAATGATACGTTTCAAAAGGGCATTGCGCATCTGACTTATGGACACAATTTTAGGGAAATGGGATATTACCGGCAGGCTCTTGATCACTATTTTATGGCTCTGGCATATTGTAAGAGTTACTGGATTGGAAAAAATAAGCCAGAGGATAACGTATATACTCTCCAATGCATTGCCGAAACATATCTAAAAATGGGTGAACTCGATTCAGCTTTTTCCTATGCAAACCAGGCGTATTCATTTGCAATAAGAGATTCTGTTCCCGGTTGTATTCTTCTTTCCGATCGGATATTCGGAGATATCCTTTTTGCAAAAGGTAACTATGAAATGGCCTTAAACTACTACCGACGGTATTTAACCAATTTTATTAAGTATAAAGAGACGAACAGGGACCTCGGATTTGTCCTTAATGGCTTAGCTATGATTTTCCAAAAAAAAGGGCAAACCGATTCTACAATTGTGTATGCTAAAAAAGCTTTGGCAAATGCACAGGAGTATCAAGACCAGGAGAATATTTTTAAAGCGGCATCGCTTTTATATGACGGCTATAAAGAAAGCCATGATGATTCTGCCGCTCTCCAATATTTAGAATTGGCGGTCCGCGCTAAGGACAGTGTGTTGAGTATAGAGAAATCAAGGCAGGCACAAATTTTATCTTTCAATGAACAAATGCGGGAAAAGGTAAGGAAAGAAGTTGAAAAAAGAGAAACCCGAAAGGCATGGATACTTGCTACTGCCATCGGAATTTTAAGCTTGATCGGCGCCTTTTTAATATCCAATCGGATGAGGCAATTGCGACTGAAACATAAAGAGTACGATTAAGAAGCGATTGACCAAATTCTCTATGAGCATGAAAAATTAAAAGAATAAAAGGCAACTCTTAATAAAGTAAAGGAAGTTTAGTATTTTTCCTTTACATTCTTTTGGTACCTTTTGTTTCAAAAAACGTTCTTATGAAAAAACTACCTTTTACACTTATTGCCATTTTACTCCAACTATTTTCGTGCGACACGATCGGTAAGCTGCCTTCGGTGAACACCGGGATAACCGAAGCGGAAGCTGCACAAGGAATTCGCGAAGCGCTCAGTCAGGGAACGGTGAAAGGAATTAATTTTTTAAATAAAACAGATGGTTTTTTTGGAAACGATGCCTACAAATTATTGCTTCCACCCGATGCTAAAAAAATTGAAAATTCATTGAGAACAATTGGTATGGGAAATATGGTTGATAAGGCCATATTGCAAATTAACCGCGCAGCCGAAGATGCCGTTGGCTATGCAAAGCCCATTTTTGGGGATGCTATTAAAGAAATGACCATCGGGGACGCTATTAATATTATTAAAGGGCCCGTTGATGCTGCAACAAATTACTTCAAA
>Ga0163163_10001445_pt1 | contig 20050 bp, 18 predicted proteins | sample S65metaG_FD_119766 | JGI IMG/M metagenome (GOLD analysis project Ga0163163, IMG submission 119766) | Switchgrass rhizosphere microbial communities from Kellogg Biological Station, Michigan, USA - S6-5 metaG | ecosystem: Host-associated > Plants > Roots > Rhizosphere > Soil | place: USA...
GCCAATGGGCCTTTAAGGTCATGCGAAACGTGAGAAACGAAGTCCTTCTTCATCTGATCGAGTTCACCCAGCCTCTGCGCCATGGTGTTAAAATCCCCAGCAAGGTTCGAAAACTCATCCGTCCCGGTCGCGGGCATGCGATGCTCGAACTGTCCTGCCGCAACCATTCTGGTCGCTTTGCCCAGTTCCCTCAGGCGTGAAGTGATGGACCAGATAATGGGCACCGACACAAGAATGCTCAGCAGCAGCGCCGCACCAGCTGCGATGATGGACACCCGTGATGCACTCGCGGCCACTTTAGAGGAGCGAGTGGCCGTGTTACGGATAGCGGTTTGCGCTTCCGCCACCATGAACTGAGAGTCGTTGTACAGCATCTTGAGTTGGTCGTTGAGACGCTCCGCGGCTTCAGGGTCATCGGACTTTTTGGGCAGTTTCTCTTCAGCGGCGATGGTTTCCTGGACGGCGCTCCAGGTTCTGGAAACTTGCTCGATCGCCTGCAACTCCGATTCGGATATCGCATTCTGCTTTAGAGACTGCAGGTCCTTTTCAAGCAAGTCGCCGAACGTTTGAAACTGATCCAGGTATTGGGCGTAACGAGTTCCGTGATATTTCATCGCGCCGTCTTCAATCAGCCCTTCATGGTATGTGAGGTAAAGACTGTTGAGCGCATTACTGAATTTCACGTTAGCCAACTGGCCGTTGATGTCATTCAACTGCTGGATCGTGTAAACCTGGTAGGAAAGAACGGCGACCGTCAAAAGAATCAGAACGACGTAACCGGCAATGATCATTGTCGAAACTTTCATTCTTTACTCAATGCGGTACGCCTTCATTTTGTTTCGAATTGTTTTGACATCCACGCTTAGCCGGCGGGCCGCTTCGGCCTTGTTATTTCCGGACTGTTCAAGCGTTTTGATAATGAGTTCCCTTTCCGCATCGGCCATGGTCATGCCCTTGGTCAGCACCACTCTGGTCGAAGACGCAGGATCCTTGTCGCGAATATACGGAGGCAAATGGCTCGGCTCGATCCAGTTCGCCTTGGACAGTATGACCGCCCTTTCGATGACATTACGAAGCTCGCGAACATTGCCGGGCCATGAATACAAGCTGAGCAGCTCCATCGCTTCATCGCGGAGCGCTTCTACGCCCCGGTGATGCTTGTTGTTGAATTCGGTAATGAAATGCTGGGTGATCAATGGAATATCGTCTCGTCGATCACGCAATGAAGGAAGGACGATGGTGAATACATTCAGCCGGTAGTAAAGGTCCTCTCGAAGGCGGCCGTCCTGAATTGCAGCTCGGGGATCGCGGTTTGTCGCGGCGAGCACTCGGACGTTGAACGACAATTCGCGATCGCCGCCCAGACGTCGCACCTTTCCGTCTTCCAGCACCCGCAAAAGTTTCGGCTGAAGCAAGAGTGGCATTTCGGCAATTTCGTCGAGGAACAGTGAGCCGGTATTCGCCAGCTCAAAACAGCCGGCGCGCGTGGCGATGGCACCGGTGAACGAACCCTTTTCGTGACCGAAAATCTCACTTTCAATCAGGCTCTCGGGAATTGCTGCAGAATTAATCGCGACAAATGGCCCCTTGCAACGCGCACTCAACTGATGGATGGTCTTTGCGGCAAGTTCCTTACCTGTTCCGCTTTCTCCAGTAATAATTGCCGATGCGTCGCTGGCGGCGACATTCTCGATGAGTTCGTAAACCTCACGCATTCCCCTGCCCAGGCCCACGAATTCCCCAAATCCACTGCCCTTTTTCAAGCGTGACGTCAAGCGGGTTGCTTTTTCACGCAACTCCAAATCGCGTTCGGCTTCCTGAAGCAATGCGCGCAGCTTCGAATAGTCGAGCGGCTTTGTCAGGAAATCCTGAGCGCCTTCCTTCATGGCTTCAACCGCCGCATCGATACTCGCCGCAGCCGTAATCAGAATCACAGGACGTGTGGGATTGCCCTTCTTCAGATTGCGAAGAAGCTCCAGGCCCGAACAATCGGGCATGACGACGTCCGAAATTACAATATCGGGCTGCCAGGAATTTGCGATTTCGGCGCCTTCGACGCCGTTTCCCGCAATGCGGGAAGTAAATCCCCATTCATCCATAAGGATGGTGAGAACCTCCTGCATCGCAGGATCGTCATCCACAATCAGAACTGATGTTTTGTGCGCTGACATGATTGCCTCTGACTTCAAATAAAACCTCCTGCAAGTTTACTCTGAATGGGGATCAGGGAAATATTCCCTGCTTTATTTATTTTCGCCGAAATTCTTCGGTCCTTAGTCGCCTAAGTCATGCATTCTCCGAAGGAACTGATCTGCAGACAACCAGGTGTGCACCTGAATTGCCAGAGCGTGAGATAAGACGAGGTGTAGAACGAATGGCGCTTATTTTTTTTGCCGATGTGGAAGCTTGCCCCGAAACTTAGAGAAGTGACATGAGCCCAGAGTTCTGTGTTCCGCATGGCCCTGGTCGATGTTGACGCCACGATAACGAGCGTAGACGCCTTTCTCGCAGAACTCGGTATAATGGCACGAAACACATGCAGGCGAACAGCGAGTTCGATCCCCAGGTCGGGACCGCTGAACTGGAACCCCTCTTCGTTTGGTATCCCGAATAAAGTGTTCTCGGTGTGCGGCACGACGAAGCCGATACCCGCTTTGCCCAGAACCGCAATGCTCCCAGTCTGGCCAGGCTGCCTGAGAATCCGGAAACGCTGTACGGCGTTGAACAGCGCAAAGTTTGCTCCATTGTTGAGCTTGTAAATCAGAACGTCCTCCGTCAATACAACGTTTTTATCGACGGGCTGACCGGCCAGGGTTCCTGTCATGCGAACGGTTTGATCCTGAGTCACGATGGCCTTGGCATGAGCAAAGTTCACGTCGAAGGCCGTGTTTTTCCTGAAGTAGTAACCAATTTGAAAATTGTATTGGGGTCCAGTTACAGTATGCGACAGCAGGCCTGTGCTCCAGCCCTTGCTGTCGTGGTAGTCCACGGCATGCATGGTGAAATCATTTCCCAACGTGGGCTGCGCCATGTGGAGTTCGACCGGTCTGTAGCTCTCGGTGTTGTAGCCCCACGAAATGTAAATCTCGTGTCCTTCATTCTGCGAAGAGGCCGCAGGGGTGGATCCCGGCGCTGGAGCATCAACAGCAGTCTGAGCGGCGGACGACTGTGAAAAACCAAAGAAAATACCACAGTCGCAATGATTGCAATGCAGCACACACGGGACGCTTTTCTCGATTCCAAAATTCAATCCGATTCTCAAAGCGTCGATGTCGCGTGTTTGTCGTCATCTGGCTTCTCATAGTCGCATTTAGCGAAGTTTCAAGACACTGAAGGAAGCAGGATCTCTATTGTCCGGCGCGATATTAAAGCACACCGGGGGAAGTGGAATAAATCTGGAATTCAAGTGCAGCAACCGAATGGTTGTAGGCGCGGTCTATGACCGCGCACAAACTTCAAGACGGATTTGGTATGGATAATAGATCGTCCGCGGTCATAGACCGCGCCTACAACTCCGATGAACATCACTACTCGGACTCGGCTTTTCCCCAACTGGAGTCCGGATCGAACACGTTAATCTCCGCTGCAACCTTCGCCGTTTCCGTACCCAGATCTTTCTGATAGGTCGTTCCCTTGTCGTCGATAATGAATGTCATCACCCCGCTATTCTTGTATTCCGCGGGATAGGCAATCAGTGCGAAGCCCTTTTGCATTTCGCCATTCACCACATAGTCCAGTGCCCCACCCGGCGCGGATGAGCCACGTCGCGTGAGGATGCGGAAGTAGTAACCATAAAACGGCTCAGGTTTGCCTTCGGATTTTGAATACCCGTCGCTTGCTGCCTGAGCCGCGAGATCGCCCAACGGACTGTTATCGTTCGGATCATCGGACTTCCAGTAGAGCCCATCATGTTTACCAGTGGAGCTGGCGAACTTCCGGGCATAGATGCCTCTGACCTTTCCATCGTGACCTTTGGACGCGTATTCCTTTTGAGCTTCGACGTACGTCCTGCACAGCTGCATGATGGTGAGCTCATTGTTCCCGATGCGGCGGAACAGGACTTCCTGCATTCCAGCTGCGGTGTCGAACCGCCAATTGGTTCCGTCCTTGACGAGAGGAATGGGAACAGGCCATTCTTCGGCCCCAATACTCAAAATAGTGTGATCGCCTTCGGTACTGAGCTGGGCTTTTTCGGCGTATGCGGCGAGGAACACCTCGCGAGCCTGTTTGTCAGCAACATCATCGCCGGAAGAAAGGACCTTCCGGCTGTCCGGTCCGAGGATTTTGGTGAGTTTCGCGGTATCGTTCGCTTTCAGAGCATCGACGAGTGCAACGACAGCATCTTCCGGAGAACTAAATATCGTTTGAGGCGGGGAGGATTCCTTCTTTGCGCAGCCGAAGACCAGCCCGATCGCCACGATCAAGCCGAATGTTCGATAAATGAATTTCATGTTCGCTCCCTTCATCATCTCCGGCGTCCGCTACCGGCGCTTCGTGCACCGCGAGAACTCGCAGCACCGGCTGAAGTCTTGTTCTGATATCCGGAAAGTCCACTGGAACTCGTGCCTGCGCGTGTCGAGGGGGATACAGACGGGTTGCTGTACCCTCGCGTGCTTGGAGTCGCAGTCGCGCCGGAGCGATTTGGAGAGGTTGAAGGCTGCGTCGAAGGGCGTGCTGCTGGTTGCGTCGAAGGCCTCGTTGCCGGCTGTGTGGATGGCTTTGCGGCGGGCTGGGTGGAAGGGCGAGTCGAGGGCTGCGTGGAGGGTCTCGCCGTTGCACTGTTATTTCTCGAATTGTTCCCACTATTGATGTTGTTGGACCGATCCACATTCACATTAACGTTATTGGTTACGTTGCGTGTCGGGGCATTGATATTGGTGGGGGCGCGGTAGCTTCCATACGGCACGGGTCTCGCATAGCCGTAGCGACCACCAGGCGGAATGCGCCAGGCGCCTCCCGTCACGATAACGGTACTCGAGTGCCAGCCTACGCCCCAGGCACCCCAACCGTAAGGGTAGGGATCACTGGCGGCTACTCCAATAGCAATGCCGGCCATGAAACCCAGGATTGCCGCAGCTGCGACATCGCTGTCGTCCTTCTCCTTCTCGGGTGGCGGGGGCGGAGTCGTGTAAACGACCTGGGTGTTGTAAACCGGAACATAGACTATCTGCGGATTCGCAGGTTGAATGACGATCACCTGCTGGCCTTCCTGTGTTTCCACTTTCACTTCCTGCTGTGGAGTGGTTTTCAGATTTCCAACCGTTTGTGCCTGCTTACGCAAACGCTGGACCGAGGCCAGAACCGCCTTCTGATCGCTGACGAAAGCTTTACCGACTTCCGTCGTCCACGGGATGTTCATCGCAAGGGTATCCAGGACGTCCGGGAAAAGCACGATGGCGGCGAAACTGGCATCGAAGCCTTTTGCCGTTGCCGCTTCCTGAAGCTTCGAGCCCTGCAATTCCTTGTCCTGCATCTTCAGCCAGGCGTCCACCTCTGTCACTTGCTGGGGGCTCGATGCGCATGCCAGGACCTGCGCCAGAAGCGGGTCCGGATAAAGAGCGATGGGCCCCATCAGTTTGTCCAGTGCCTGATCGTTCGCATTTGCGGCAGTCTGAGCCATTGCCGGCAAACTTCCGGATTGGAACACGGCACCAAGCGCCATGGTTCCGGTCAGCACGACCGAAATAATTCGTTTTGCGGTCATACTGCTTCTCCTGTCATTTTTGTAACATTGCGCCTCCCGGCTTGCTGGCAAAGAGATTTCCGTAGGAATCCTATACGGCAATCGAAAGCAAAGAACCTGTTAAAGCGGACAGGGCTGGCCGTGACGATTTTCCGATGGCATCAAATTCGCGCCTATGGCTTATGCTTTCTCCAAGCATTGTCGCAAGAGCGAAATCAAGCAAGGCGCGTTAGGAAGACCCGGTCATCGACGGATCGTGACCGATTGTGAATCCTGGAATATTTTGGATTCGGACCATGGGGTTGAACCGTGAATGACTTCCATCGACGCCTGATACGGATTTTCATTCTGGCGGCGATCTATTTCGCCGGAGGCATCTTCGGGCTCACAGCCGTTTCGCCATCACTGGGAATTGGGCTGGGAGCACTCCTGATTTTTGGTTATAGCATATGGCCCGGAATTCTTCTGGGCGCGTTTCTCGTCAATCTGACGACACCTGGCACCGTCACCACATCACTTGCCATTGCTTTCGGAACTACTCTTGAGGCGCTAACCGGGGCGTTCCTTGTCTTTCGGTTTGCCGGAGGCCGGAACGCCATGAAGCGCTCGCCGGACATCTTCAAGTTTGCATTCCTGGGCGGAATGGTAAGTTCCACCATCGCCGCGACGATTGGCGTCTCGGCCCGGGTGTGGGCCGGTCTCGCGATGCCGCACGAGGCGCTGCACATCTGGCAGACCTGGTGGCTTGGAGACGCGGTCAGCGTCATCATTGTTGCGCCGCTGTTGCTGTTGTGGAATTCGAATCCGTTCGTCCGATGGCGACTGGCTGCTATCCTCGAAGCGGCTGCGCTCTTTCTTTGTCTCGTTGGCATTGGATTGATCGTCTTCGGAGACGCTCTGGGTCCCAAAACGAGTAGCTATCCTCTGGAATTCCTCTGCGTGCCATTCCTGATCTGGGCCGCATCGAGATTCGGTCAACGCGAAGCCGCGCTGGCAGCACTCGTACTGTCCGTGCCAGCGATCTGGGGAACACTGCACGGCCTTGGCCCGTTCGCCCGGTTCCCGAACAATGAGTGGCTGACATTGCTGCAGTCTTTCCTTGGTGTCGGGACTGTGATGACGCTGGGCCTTGCCTCTGAAGTTGCAGAACGGCGACGCGCGGAAAGGGATGCTCGCATTCTCGCCGGGATGGATCAACTGACCGGGCTGGGGAATTACCGCAAACTGATTGACACTCTCGAAATGGAAATCCGGCGTGCGGAACGCACGAACCGAACCTTCGTGTTCGTTCTCATGGATCTGGATGGATTAAAACAGATCAATGATGTTTACGGCCATCCCGTTGGTAATCGCGCCCTGTGCCGCCTGGCAAACATTCTGCAGGTCCACGGCCGCAGCATCGATACCCCCGCACGTTACGGCGGCGATGAGTTTGCTGTGATCCTGCCGGAGTGTGGAATGGAATTTGCCCGTGCGATTACCGATCGGCTGTCGAAACATCTGGCAAACGATGGAGAACTGCCCGAGCTTTCGGTTAGCATCGGGTTCTCTGTGTGGCCGCATTGCGGAAGAACTGTCGAAGAACTTATTCGGGAAGCCGACCGCGCGCTCTATGAAATGAAGCAGCACCACCACAGCGGGGAGACCCTCCCGAGATGATGTGTTCGACTTCGTGCGCTGTGCTACCCTTTACCGCTCAACTCAAAAAGGGGGCCACTTGTCCAACTACGTTTTTATCGAATCGAGGGATCCATTCGATTCCGCCGACACGAACTCCGTCTCGGAAACAGCGGTTGCACTCCGTAAGAAGGGACACACTGTCACGGTATTTCTTGTGGAGAACGGAGTCCTTGGCGCACGAAAGCAAGCCGCAAAATCACAGGTACCCTCAATCGTTGAATCCGGGGTCACCGTACTGGCCGATGACTTCTCGCTGCAAAAGCGCGGCATCTCCATGGAGGAGTGCGCCGCGGGCCTTCAGGCAGTCACGATGATCCATCTGATCGACCTTATTGTTCAGGAAAATACGAAGGCGGTCTGGCACTAGAAAATCGGGGAATTTTTCAATGGTCAATTCCCAATTCTCATCCGAATCGGATGGGAATTGAGAATTGAACATTGACCATTTCCTCCTTCGTCTCACCCCATCGAATTGATGGCATCCGCAACGTGTCGGATCATTTCTGGCGTGAGTTCAGGATAGATTGGAAGCGCCAGAGTCGTCTCTGCTGCCTGCTCACTCACCGGCAGGCTTCCCTTTCGGTACGCCAAGCGTGAAAAACACTTCTGCAGATGCAAAGGCACGGGATAGTAAACCTCGGAAGCAATTTCGTTCTGCTTCAGGTGTGCAATCATTTCGTCTCGCTTTGACAAACTAATGACGAACTGATTGTAGATGTGTCTTCTGCCTGGACGCTCAACCGGCAACTGCACACGTCGAATGTGCTCTCGATAAAGCGCGGCATTACGCTGGCGTCCCGCCGTCCATCGATCCAGATATTTCAGCTTCACTCTCAATACCGCAGCCTGTATCGCATCCAGACGGAAATTGCCTCCCAGAATCTCGTTGTGATACCTGGTGCGGAAGCCATGATTTCTCAACATCACCACACGATCCGCAAACTCCTCGCTGTTGGTGGTCACCATTCCCCCATCACCAAATCCACCGAGATTCTTTGACGGGAAAAAGCTCAGGCAGCCCATTTCTCCAAGCGAGCCTGCACGCCTGCCATGGAGTTCTGCACCGATTGCCTGCGCGGCGTCTTCGATAATCGGAATCCTGTGCTTCCTGCCGATTTCAAGAATCGCATCCATATCCGCCATCTGGCCGTAAAGGTGAACCGGGATGATGGCTCGTGTTCGTGCGGTGATTGCGGATTCAATCAATGACGGATCGATATTAAAAGCTTCCGGATCGATATCCACAAAGACCGGTGTGGCCGCCAACCTCGCAATAACGCCGGCAGTGGCAAAGAAGCTGTACGATGTCGTCAGCACTTCATCGCCCGGTCCGATATTCAAGGCCATAAGAGCAGCGAGCAGCGCATCCGTTCCCGATGAGACCCCGACTGCAAACCGGCACTGCGAGTATTCCGCGATCTCCTTCTCGAGGGCCTCAACCTCGGGACCAAGAATGAAATGCTGCGACTCGATGACGCGATCTAGTGCTTCCCGAATTTCATCGCGAATCGCAGCGTACTGGGTTTTCAGATCGAGCAGTGGAACGTTCATAAGCGAGGGTTAGTCTAACAGTGGAGGTTGTCAATCTGTAGGGGGGTCTGTGACCGCCCACAATCTTGCAGTGAAAAGGCCGCGAACGGTCTATGACCGCGCCCCTGCAGAATTACCGTCCCAGGTATTCCTGCAGCGAACAGACGCCGAGACTCTCGGTCTGCAATGAACGAATTCCCGAAACGGCGGCGGTGGCGCCGGCAATGGTGGTAATGCACGGAATTCGATAATGGATGGCGGCGCGGCGAATCGATTTCTCGTCAAAGAAGGATTCTTTGCCCAGCGGAGTGTTGATAATGAGGTTTACCTTTCCGCTCTTCACGTAGTCTGCAATATGAGGACGTCCTTCGTTCACCTTATAGACCGTTTCCACGGCCACTCCCGCGTTTCGCAGCACCTGGGCCGTTCCCCGAGTTGCAATGATCGTAAATCCCATTTCCACCAGATCGGCAGCGATCCTGGCAATCATTCGCTTGTCATGCTGATTCACGCTGATGAAAGCGACTCCAGACTTCGGCAACACCGACCCGGCGGAAATCTGCGCCTTCACATAAGCCTTACCAAACGTATCGTCGGTGCCCATCACTTCACCGGTGGATTTCATTTCCGGACCGAGAATCGTGTCGACGCCGGGAAACCGCGCAAACGGAAACACGGGAGACTTCACGCAGTACTGATTCACCTTCAACTCGGAAGGCAGGTTGAACTCTTTCAATTTCCGTCCAACCATCAGTTGCGCCGCAATCTTCGCCAGAGGCACTCCCGTTGCCTTGCTGACATACGGCACTGTTCGCGAGGCGCGCGGATTCACTTCAAGGACGTAGACCTTGCCATTGTGCACAGCGTACTGAACGTTCATCAACCCGACGACATTCAAGGCACGCGCAAGTTGTACGGTGTACTCCCGAATCGTGTTGCGCAGATCTTCACTGAGCTGATACGTCGGCAGAACACAGGAACTGTCTCCGGAATGGATACCAGCTTCCTCGATGTGCTCCATGATGCCGCCAATGACAACCTGCTCTCCGTCGCATAGCGCATCGACGTCCACTTCATAGGCGTCTTCGAGGAATTTGTCGATCAACACCGGGCGATCGCGCGACACCAGCACGGCCGCGTGCATGTAGTTGTCGAGACCGGCTTCGTCGTAAACCACAACCATGGCGCGTCCGCCCAGCACATACGATGGCCGGACCAGGATGGGGTATCCGATATTTCGCGCAACCACCCGGGCCTCATCCAGCGTCACGGCGTTGCCGTTATTGGGCTGAGGAATATTCAGCTTGTTCAGAAGCCCACCAAATCGTTTGCGGTCTTCGGCAAGATCAATGGATTCCGGAGAGGTACCGATAATCGGTACGCCTTCTCGCTGCAGCTCCAACGCCAGGTTGAGCGGCGTCTGTCCGCCGAACTGCACGATGACGCCGTACGGCTTTTCCTTCCGCACAATATGAAGAACATCTTCCAGAGTCAGGGGCTCGAAATACAACCGGTCCGACGTATCGTAGTCGGTCGACACCGTTTCCGGGTTGCAGTTGACCATGATGGTCTCGAATCCTTCTTCCCTCAGCGCGAACGACGCATGGCAGCAGCAGTAGTCAAATTCGATGCCCTGGCCGATTCGATTCGGTCCGCTGCCCAGAATCATGACTTTCTTCTGATTCGTCGGCTCGGCTTCATCCTCGTCCTCGTATGTCGAATACAGGTACGGGGTGTACGATTCGAATTCCGCGGCGCAGGTGTCGACGCGCTTGTAGACAGGAACAATTCCTTCCTTCAATCGCACCGCCGATATTTGTGCGGGCGTCACGCGGAGAATCCGGGCCAGGCGCGTATCGGAAAAACCGGAACGCTTGGCTTCTCGCAGCAGATCCATCGGCAGCGTTTCCAGAGTGAAGGAGGATATTTCGTGGATGGTGTCGGCGATTTCCTTCATCTCGTGAAGGAACCACGGATCGATACGCGTCAGGTCCACCAGTTCCTGAATCGTGGAGCCATCGATCAATGCCTGAAGCAAATATGGGATGCGCTCCGAATTCGGGGTGATGAGCTTCTGGCGAATCAGGCCTTTGTCGATGTTTTCCGACGTCAGGACTTTGCCGGTCTCCAGTGAACGCAGCCCTTTCAGAAAGGCTTCCTTGAAGGTGCGTCCGATGGCCATCACTTCGCCAACCGACTTCATCTGCGTTCCCAGCGTGGGATCCGATTCCGGAAATTTTTCAAACGCCCATTTTGGAATCTTCACGACGACATAATCCAGCATCGGTTCAAACGAAGCCGGTGTCTTCTTCGTGATGTCGTTTGGAATTTCGTTCAGCGTGTAGCCAACGGCCAGCTTTGCCGCGATCTTCGCAATCGGAAATCCCGTCGCCTTTGAAGCCAGCGCGGAACTGCGCGACACACGCGGATTCATTTCGATGACGACAAGTCGGCCATCGACCGGATTGACCGCAAACTGAATATTGGATCCGCCCGTCTCGACTCCAATTTTCCGGATTACCGCTGCTGAAGCATCGCGCATGCGTTGATACTCCCGGTCCGTGAGAGTCTGCGCCGGTGCAACGGTGACGGAATCGCCGGTGTGGATACCCATGGGATCGAAATTCTCGATGGAGCAGACGATCACCACGTTGTCGGCAACGTCGCGCATCACTTCCATCTCGAATTCCTTCCAGCCCAGCACGGACTCTTCGATCAGCACTTCGTGAACCGGACTCAGATCCAGTCCACGTTGCACAATTTCCTCGTACTCCTCGTTGTTGTAAACGATACCGCCGCCGGCACCACCCAGAGTGAACGACGGCCGGATCACCGCAGGAAATCCGATTTTCTGGATGACGCGCTGCGCGTCGCGCATGTCGCCGACGACTTCGCTGGCAGGCGTCTCCAGGCCGATCTCTTTCATGGCGTGCTTGAACAGCAGGCGGTCTTCGGCCATTTTCACCGCGGGAGTCTTCGCGCCAATCATTTCGACGTTGTAGCGATCGAGTATGCCGGCATCGGAGAGTTCGACTGCAAGATTGAGTGCGGTCTGACCGCCAACTGTGGGGAGAAGCGCGTCCGGCCGTTCCTTCTTGATAATCGCTTCCAGAAACTCCTTGGTCAGCGGCTCGATATACGTGCGATTCGCCAGTTCCGGATCGGTCATGATAGTGGCCGGATTCGAATTGACGAGAACGATCTCGTATCCTTCTTCCCTCAACGCCTTGCACGCCTGCGTGCCGGAATAATCAAACTCACACGCCTGGCCAATGACAATCGGGCCGGAACCAATGATGAGAATTTTGGAAATGTCGGTACGTTTAGGCATTTTCCTTCATCATTTTGAAGAACTTTTCAAACAGGTAGTACGAGTCATGCGGGCCGGGAGATGCCTCGGGGTGATATTGCACGCTGAAAGCCTGCATGGAGCGATGTGCCATGCCTTCCACCGTCTTGTCGTTTAGATTAATGTGCGTGATATCGATGTCGTTGAGATTCAGGCTTTCGGGATCCACGGCGAAACCGTGATTCTGCGCTGTGATTTCGACTTTGTTGCGCTCAACGTCGAGCACGGGCTGATTGCCTCCGTGATGTCCGAATTTCAGCTTGAAGGTTTTTCCGCCGAACGCGAGCCCCATGATCTGATGACCAAGGCAAATGCCGAAGATGGGCTTCTTGCCGAGCAGGTTTCTCACATTACGAATCGCATAATCGACGGCTTCGGGATCACCCGGCCCATTGGAGAGAAAAATCCCGTCCGGATTCAGCTGAAGAACATCCTCGGCCGGTGTGGACGACGGCACAACGGTGACACGCGCTCCGCAATGAACAAGGTCTCGGAGGATGTTGGTCTTGATTCCGAAATCGTATGCGACAACATGCGCCAGATGCTGTTTCGTGTCAGCAAGCGTGGAAAACTCAATGAAATTCAGAGCCTCGGTTCCGCTCTTGTACGTTTTTTCGATTGTGACTCGGCTGGCAAGGTCCCATCCGGCCATCTGCGGTGCGTCATTTACCTTTTGAAGCAGAGAAGCGGGATCGTGATCGACCCGCGACACAATTCCCCTCATCGAGCCCTTTAGCCGGATGTGACGCACCAGCGCGCGCGTGTCGATATCGGAAATGACTGGAATGCGATGTTCCGCCAGGTAGTCATCGAGCGAGTCCGATGAGCGCCAGTTGCTGGGTATCGGAGACATGCGGCGCACGACAAAAGCTTCCAGGAACGGCCTTCGCGATTCGATGTCTTCCCTGTTGATTCCGGTGTTTCCGATCAGGGGGTACGTCATGGTGACGATCTGACCGGCGTAGGAAGGATCCGTGAGGATCTCCTGATACCCCGTCATCGAAGTGTTGAATACCACTTCTCCAACGGCTTCGCCTTCAAAGCCGTGGCCTTTTCCATGGAATACCCGGCCATCCTCAAGCAGCAGCGTGGCGCGTCTATTCATTTCCCGATGAATGATATCAATCGAGCGACCCAATCTGGCTCACCGGCCAATATCGGAAAACCGCTTTCCCGTAGATGTATTTTTCGGGAACCAGACCCCATACACGACTGTCACTGGAAAATTTCCGGTCATCCCCCATGACGAAGTAATAACCGTACTCCACCGTACGGGGATCCATACTTTTCTGGTCCATGTATTTGGGGATAAGGTAGGGCTCATCCAGAGGATCTCCATTCACGTAGACGGTGCCTTTGCGAATTTCAATGGTGTCGCCGGGCAGGCCAATAACCCGCTTGATAAAGGATTTGGTCGGATCACGGGGATACCAGAAAACCACAATGTCGCGCCGGGAGATCTTTCCGAAGCGATAGACGAACTTGTTAACGAAGATCCTCTCCTGATCCTTCAGCTCCGGCAGCATGCTGGTGCCTTCCACCTTGACGGGCTGATACAGGAAAATCACGATCATGATGGCAGTGCCGACGACAAAAAACACATCGCGGATCCAGCCCCGGATTTCGCTGACAACCAGGGGGAGTGCTTTGTTGTTGGTCTCATCGGCCGGGACCGGCTGTTTTTCTGACTCAGTGGACATAGATTTTTACTAACAGCTCAGGTGAGATTCACTCCATACGAGCCAAAACAGTTTAGCGGATTTCACCACTCCTGAGAAGCTCGCGTTTCACCAGGCTCCGATCACATGCAGCGGTTCTCGACTCCTCCCGGCTTGTCGCGGTACTTTTCGTGGCAGCTACCGCATGCCGTCGTCAAAGTATCGGTCGCGGCCAGAATGTTATCCTGGTCTTTCGACTGCGCCGCCTTGTAGGCCGCCATTCCGGCATCCCGAAGTTGCTGTACGAACTTGCCCCAGTCTTCGTTCTTTAGTGGAACGTCTTTTCCATTGGAGCACTTGCGTCCTGGAACCAGAAGAAGATTCGCGGCCTCCGTCAGCGCCAGCGAACTGTTTTCGACCGCACCCCAGCCGCCATACGCACTGGCCAGAATATCGGTTGCGGCGGCAGGGTCTGAGAATGGTTTCACCTTCGTGGGATCGTTGCTCTGCACAAAAAAAATGACGTTGGAGTTGGGAAACATGATCGCTCGCATCAACTGTGCCAGATTTGCATGGACTTCACTGGCCGGTGCAGCAGGCGCCTTCGGGGCTTCCGGCGCTGGTGCAGAATTGCAGGAAGTCACCACACTCGCCAGCACAATGAGAACCAGGTTTCGTATTCGCATTCGGATCTCCTTTCCACGTTCAATCGGCGATGAGGATAGCAAATGAAACTCGACGGTGATTCTGAAGTCTTTTTAATGAGGACAGATCCGAACAGCGCTACACGAGGCGGAGTGTGGGATTCAACCGATTCTCAGAGTCAGAGGCATGTGTTTGCGATTCCCTCGCCCGAAGGGAGAGGGTGCCGCGAAGCGGCGGTTGATGGGTACAAAAATGAAAAAACAGTAAAGAAAGACTTGTGGTACCCCTCACCCGGCCCGCTGGCGCGGGCCACCCTCTCCCTTCGGGCGAGGGATTGCTTCGACTATTCCTTCTTACTTCTCCAGTTCATAGCGAAGGACAGCTGTCCCAACAACAGCCGCAGTCTCGGCTTTGAGTATCGTTGAGCCGAGCCCGACTGCCGTGAATCCATGCTGCTGTGCGGAGTCCAACTCCTCATCAGTCCATCCGCCTTCCGGGCCAATCAAATAAAGGACGGGAGATCCCTTGATCGCAGCCTTCAGCGCCGATCCGTTTCGCTCTGCAAACACGATCTTCGTCGACGCTTCAACGTCGAGAACCCTTGCGAAGGCCAAAGGCTCCTCCAAAACCGGCAGGTGATATCGCTTCGACTGCTTTGCGGCCTCCACGATGATTCGCTGCCATCGCTCACGCCGTCCGGCGTCCTTCGCATTCGAACGCCCGGCGATGACGGGAATGATTCGAGTGACGCCGGCCTCCACGGCCTTCTCCAGCGCAAACTCAAAGGCGGCATGCCGAATCAGCGACTGACCTAGAATCAACTCGTGAGCATCCGCGGCGACATGGCGATTTCCCGTGATACGCGCCTCAGTTTCACGGCGTTGCATCACGGAAATTTTCGCGGTCAAGACCTCGCCGCGACCATCAAAGATTTCAATCTCTTCACCGACCGCGGCACGAGCCACCGAAAGATGGCGATGTTCCTCATCGCGTATCGAAATGACGTTGTCTTTGACGACCAGGTCTGCAATGTAAACCGACTTAATGGCCATAAGGCTTTCGAACCACCAGCGCGATCCACTCGCCACGTGTGCGGTCGTCTTCGACGACCCATCCGCAGTTCGTGACGATATCCCGAGTCTGGCCTCGCTGTTCGACAAGGATCCCGGAGAAGATGACTGAACCACCCGGCTTCAGCGCGCGATGGATTTCAGAAAACAAATGAGCGATGACGTCCGCCGTGAGGTTGCACAATAGCAGATCCACGGATTCGGATCGCACGGCATCAATTGATCCACAGAATACCGGGATGAAGTGATCCGCGTTGCGCTCGATATTCTCGGCTGCAACACATATGGAATCCGGATCGTTGTCGCATCCGATCACATGGCTACGACCGAGGAGCCGGGCGGCTATGGCGAGAATGCCGGAGCCCGTTCCAAGATCCACAATCAATCCCGATACAGATTCCTTTCCGGCCCGGTCTTCGAGACATTCCAGAGTCAATTGCGTGGTCTCATGGGTTCCGGTTCCGAACGCCTGGCCCGGATCAATTCGAATGGGCATGCGATCCGGTGGACACGCCGATTCGGACCAGCTGGGAATGATGTAGAAACCGTGGCCTATCGGAAAGCTGACGTAAGACTTCTTCCATTCACCGAGCCAGTCGCGATCCGCGACTGTCCCGATGACGATCCGTGGCAGAGGTATACATGATCCGAGAAAAATAAACCTGATCCGGGATTCCACATCCTCTAAACGAATGGGCTTGCTGAAATAGACCTCGAGGCGGGTAATCGAAGTGGAGGGTTCACCGCTTTCCCAGAAGCCGTCGGCGCCAAGTTCGGAGAGCTCTCCGATGACGGCATCCTTCAATAGTTCGGGGACATCAATGGTGACTTGCTGACAGCTGCCGCTCAACTAGCTGAAGATTTCCTTCATGCGATCGAGGAGTCTCTTTTCGGTAGGACGGTTATCGTCCTCCAGGGTGGCGGCGAGTTTCGTAATCAGCTCCTTCTGTTCCTTGCTCAGCTTTGCAGGAATCGCGACATCGACCGTCACATAAAGGTCCCCGCGTGAACTGCCGCCGCGTTTGGAAACGCCGCGGCCCTTGATCCGAAACGTGGATCCCGTCTGCGTGCCCGCCGGAACCTTCAAAGGAACGTCCTCTCCCTCGAGGGTAGGCACCATGATCTCGGAACCGAGAGCGGCCTGCGGAAACGACACCGGGATGTGGCAATACAGCTGATGCTCCCGGCGTTCGAAAATCTCGTGGTCCTTGACGCTGAGTACAACGTACAAATCGCCGTCGGGCGCACCTTTGCCTCCGGTATCGCCTTCGCCGGAAACGCGCATCTTGTCTCCGTTATCGACACCGGCGGGAATCTTCAGTTCGACGGTCCGTTCCCGCACCATACGGCCTTCGCCCTTGCAGGATTTGCAGGGATTCTTGATGATCTTGCCGGTACCGCTGCACTGTGAACATGTACGCGTAATACTGAAAAATCCCTGCTGAAAGCGAACCTGGCCGTGACCATTGCACGTTGTGCAGGTTGAAGGCCCGCTTCCCTGCTGTGCTCCACTGCCGGCGCACTCCATGCACGACTCGTGACGGGAATACTTGATCTGTTTCGTCACGCCGAAGGCCGCATCTTCGAATTTGAGCTCCAGATCATAGCGAAGATCCGATCCGCGCTGGACTCGATTTCCGCCGCGACGTCCGCCGAACATATCCCCGAAACCGAAAATATCGCCGAGCACATCGCTGAAGTCGGCAAAGACGCTGGGATCGAACCCGGCGTTTCCACCGGCAGCGCCGCCCAGTCCGGCATGACCATATCGGTCGTATGCCGCGCGCTTCTGGGCATCGGTAAGTATCGAATAGGCCTCTGCCGCTTCCTTGAATCGGTCTTCGGCCTGTTGGTCTCCGGGATTGCGATCCGGGTGGTATTGAAGCGCGAGCTTTCGATACGCGCTCTTCATTTCCTGGTCCGACGCCGATTTAGCGACGCCCAGAACTTCGTAATAATCTCGCTTTGAACTCAAAAGTATTCCCCGTCAGTTCCGGACTGCCACGCTGACCATGACCGGGCGAAGCAATTTCCCGTTCAGCGTGTAGCCCTTTCGAAGTTCATCGACAACCGTATTTTCCGCGGCATCATCCGTGGGTACGGTACTGACGGCCTGATGCAGGTTGGGATCGAACACCTGTCCGCGAGCTTCGATGGCCTTCAGCCCGAAACGTGCAAGCGTGTCCTGAAATTGCTTGTAGATCAGATCGAGACCGCGCAGCATCGTCTCGCTTCCAGCAGAATCGGAACTGGCATTGTGTATGGCCAGATCAAACGAATCCATGGCATTCAACAGCTCGCGCATGAGTTCGGCGGAAGCGAACTGTACGTATTCACTTCGTTCCCGCTCGATGCGTTTTTTGTAGTTGTCGAACTCGGCCTGTTTTCGCAGCAAGCGATCGTAGAGTTCATCGCGCTCCGCTTTGAGTTGTGATTCCGGATCCGAGACCGGAAAGTCTTCTTCTAACTTTTCGTTGTCTTCCATATTAAAAATTGCAGGAGAATTGTATTCAGGCGTTAATTTTCTCACCAACCAGACGTCCGAGATAGGCGACTACCGAAATCCCGAGTTCGTATTCCATACGCGTCGGCCCGATAATTCCCAGAAAGCCGGCCGTATTGTCACGCGACGGGTATGAGGAGGTGATCACCGTGAAGTCCCGCATCGACGGAATGCCGAGTTCGGACCCAATCGCAATCCGCACACCCGCAGCAGGATTGGACGCAATGCATTCGTTGAGTATGCGCACCAGACGGCCTTTCTCTTCAAACATATGGAACAGATTCTTCATTCGATCCACATCCGCAAATTCCGGCTTGTTGAGAATATTCGTGGTGCCCTGAACGAACACATTTTCGGGCGCCAGTTCGTTTTCCGTTTCAAGCGAGTCGTTCCAGGTGCGTAGAAGATTCAGCATGCGATGGTAGGCGCTGCGTTCGTTCTCCATCATCTGAATCAATTCATTTCGAATCTCGATAAGGGTCTTTCCAAAAAATTTCTCAACCAGAAACCGGCCGGCTCGATCGAGTTCGTCCTGGGCATAACCGTCCTGAATACGGATCACTCTCCGTTGCAGCGATCCCAGGTTCGAAACGAAGATCACCAGAACCTTGCCGTCACCCAGATCCAGAAATTCAATATGCTTGAGTTGCGTGGAGGCAAGGGGCGGGGCGATCACAATTCCGACATTTCTGGAAATTGTGGATAACAGATACGACGCACGCAACATCAGATCTTCCGGGGTATTGCTTTCGTCCAGCATCTGGGCGATCAGTCGCTCCGAGGATTTGCTGACTTTCCCGGAATCCTGAAGACTGTCCACATAGAAGCGATAGCCCTTCTCCGACGGAACACGGCCGGCGGAGGTATGGGGGTGGGTCAGATAACCCGCATCCTCCAGTTCCGCCATAATGTTGCGAATCGTCGCCGGGCTGAGTTTGCCTTCGATATTGCGAGACAGCGTTCCGGATCCTACAGGCTCACCCGATGTAATGTAGGTGCGAATCAGCAGTCGCAGTATTTGCTGTGTGCGATCACCCAACGGGCTGGGATCTTCTCGAAGCGTCATGCCGGAATTATAGCAAACTAGTCATTTTCCCGACGCCGGAACTCCACGCCAAATCGATCCTGAAAGCTCCCAACAAGCGCATTGGTCAGCAGCGCCACCGTGGGCCGTTCCGGCAGAAACTCCGCTATTCCGGCCATTTCACGGTACAAGCATTCGGTTTCCGTCATTCGAGTCGCATGAGCCAGGGCTTCCCGATCACAGGTAATGGGCATGGAACCATGCTGCAGGAACGTGTTCTTCACCCGCCGTTGTGCACTGCCGACGATTTTGCGTCCGTCGACGGTGAGTTCGTAACGTGATGGAGAAAGAAAGCAGGGCGGATCCGAACCAGTTCGGAGCACCGGAACCTTACGCGTCTCGGGTGCGAGAATGGCCGGCACACCCACACGCTGGAACCCATTGCACAATGCTTCGGATACGCGTTTGTAGTTCGCATAGATGGTCTCGCCGAAACACGACCCATCGTTGGAGATCACAGCGTATGTCAGTTCGTCGTCGTGCAAAACGGCGCGTCCACCCGTTGGTCGGTGGACGACATCGATACCATTCTGATCGCAGTATTCCTGATCGACGGCACTTTCGATTCTTTGATTTCGACCGAGCGAAATGGTGGGCCGGCGCCACTGGTAGAACCGGACGATCGTCTTTGGAGATCCGGACTCCCCGACTTCGTCCAGAAGCGCGGCATCGATGGCCATGTTGGAGATTCCATCAAGTGGGCCGTCGATAATGAGATCCCACCTATTCATTGATGGTCACTCGATGCCCTGGGCCTTCTGAAGCTTTCCGCTGTAATCGACGTAGATGGATTTCCATTCCGAAAATACATCCAACGCTGCCGTACCGGCTTCACGATGACCATTGCC
>Ga0163163_10001449_pt1 | contig 20042 bp, 16 predicted proteins | sample S65metaG_FD_119766 | JGI IMG/M metagenome (GOLD analysis project Ga0163163, IMG submission 119766) | Switchgrass rhizosphere microbial communities from Kellogg Biological Station, Michigan, USA - S6-5 metaG | ecosystem: Host-associated > Plants > Roots > Rhizosphere > Soil | place: USA...
CTCGTCAGGGTTCGTGCGGTGTCAATAAATGACTGGGACTGGGGCCTTCTGCAAGGCGTTCCATTGATAGGTCGTCTGATGTCTGGCGTCTTTCGTCCCAAGCAGCCAATTCTTGGCTCCGATATTGCCGGGCGCATTGATGCTATCGGCAGGAACGTGAAGCGTTTCAAGCCGGGAGACGAAGTGTTCGGAGACTTGAGCGGCAGGTGGGGCGGTTTCGCCGAATATGTCTGCGCACCCGAAACTGCATTGGCTTTGAAACCTCCCGCTATGACCTTCGCCGAAGCGGCGGCGATACCCCAAGCGGCGATGCTGGCTGCGCAAGGTCTGCGTGATAGAGGAGAAATTCACACGGGTCAAAAAGTCTTGATCAATGGTGCGGGCGGAGGAGTCGGTACTTTCGCTGTGCAAATTGCCAAGCAATACGGCGTTGAAGTAACTGGAGTAGACAGCTCGGCGAAATTGGACCTGCTGCGCTCGATCGGTTTCGACAAAGTCATCGACTACACAAAAGAGGATTTCACTAGAAACGGAATACGCTACGACCTTATTCTCGACGTCAAGACGAATCGCTCAGTATTCGCGTATACGCGCGCATTGAGCACTAACGGAACCTATGTCACGGTCGGAGGCTCGATGCTGCGCCTGCTCCAAATCGTATTTCTTGCGCCGCTCATAGCAAGGATCAGCAAGAAAAAGATGCGCGTCGTCATGCTGAAAGCAAACAAAGATCTGGCCTACATGATCGAGCTGTTCGAAGCTGGAAAGGTCAAGCCGGTGATGGACAGGATTCGCGCATTGAGTGACATACCCGAAGCCATGCGGTATTTCGGGGCGGGAAACCACAAAGGTAAGGTAGTCATAGAGCTGAGCGAGTAGCGTCAGTCCCGCCGACACACGCGATCGGCCACCGCGCATCGTCGTCAAGTAACTGAAAATCGGCACAACCTGCGCGCGGCCGAATTAGACTTTTTCACAAATTGCCGAGTTGTATTGTCCGGAGCGTAGGAGTACCGTCGAAGGCGGTCCTTCGATTCTCTTCCGTCTCCGATCAGCGCCTAGCTGGGCTCACTACTGATCCGGGTGGAATCTTCGCGAAGCTCGCGACCAGCCCTCGCCGCCTCAAACTTGATACGTGGAAGCTGTCACTGAGTTTGACAGCTTCCCCTCTTGGCGGATTCAGGGGAATGCCATGCTTTGTTGCACCAGATTGCTCGTGAACGCTCTTTCAAAAAAAGCGGCGTCAGCTGCATGTCTTGCTTTTGTTCTGCTGTTCGTTTTCGCATCCCCGGTTTGGGCCGTGACCGACACCTGGTCGCCAGGCGGCGCGCTCGCCCCTGCGCGCGGATACCACACGCAGACCCTACTGTCCTCGGGCAAGGTGTTGGTGGCGGGCGGGTATACCACCGGCTTCGCCCTTGCCAACAACTCCGAACTGTACGACCCGGCGACGAACATATGGTCGCCCGCAGCCTCGCTCCAGACGCCGCGCACTAACCACACTGCGACCCTGCTGCCGTCGGGCAAAGTGCTGGTAGTGGGGGGGGGATTCCCCACCCCCATGGCCAGCGTCGAGCTGTATGACCCGGGGACGAACACGTGGTCGAATGCAGCCTCGCTCCAGACTCCGCGCAGAGACCACACCGCGACCCTGCTGCCCTCGGGCAAGGTGCTGGTGGTGGGGGGGCACGACAACATCGGCGGCACCGCCGCCAGTGCCGAGCTGTACGACCCGACGGCGAATTCGTGGGCGCCTGCTGGCGGCGTCACAAACCCGGCCGCGCGCCAATCTCATACCGCGACCTTGCTGTCCTCGGGTAAGGTTCTGGTGACGGGGGGCTACGGCCCTGGCGTTCTCTTAAGCGCTGACTTGTACGACCCGGTGGCGAACACGTGGGCCCCCGCAGCTCCAATTACGATCGCGCGCTACGCACACACGGCGACCCTGCTGCCCTCGGGCAAGGTATTGGTGGCGGGGGGGCAAAACAACAGCGGCACTCTCGCCAGTTTCGAGTTGTACGACCCGGGGACGAACACGTGGGCGACTCCTGTCGGCGTTCTCCTGACCGCGCGCAATCAGCACACCGCAACCCTGCTGCCCTCGGGCCAGGTGCTGGTGGCGGGGGGCGCAAACGGCGGCGTCTGGCTGTCCAGCGCTGACGTGTACGACCCGGCGTCGAACACTTGGGTACACGCGGGCGCGCTCACGACCGCACGCAATTTCCACACCGCGACCCTGCTGCCCACGGGCCAGGTGCTGGTGGCGGGGGGCTACAACAACGTCGATGGCATTCTCAACAGCGCCGAGCTGTATGACCCGGCGACGGACGTGTGGGCGGCCGCCAATACGCTCAATGTAGCCCGCGCATTTCACACCGCAACCCTGCTGCCCTTGGGCAAAGTGCTGGTGGTCGCGGGCTCCGGCAACAACCTGGGCCCGCCCGACGGCGGCTACCTCAAAACCACCGAGCTGTACGACCCCGCGACAGATGCGTGGGCGCCCGCTGCGCCGCTCGCATCTGCACGCACTACCCACACTGCGACCCTGTTGGCATCCGGCAAGGTGCTGGTGGCGGGGGGAACGCATGCAGACCCCTTCCCTCCCTTCTCGGTCACTCTCAACACTGCCGAGCTGTACGACCCGGCGGCGGATGCGTGGGTCGGCACCGCCAACACGCTCGCGACCGCGCGCGCTCGCCACACGGCGACCCTGCTGCCCTCGGGCAAGGTGTTGGTGGCCGGGGGCGCTAGCAACGGTACCTTTCTCGCCAGCGCCGAACTGTACGACCCGGCGACGAACAGCTGGGCGCCTGCCGGCACGCTCAATCACCCGCGCTACGCCCATACCGCGACCCTGCTCGCCTCGGGCAAGGTGCTGGTGGCGGGGGGCTACAACAACATTGATTCCTATCTCACCAGCTCCGAGCTGTACGACCCAGTGGCGAACAGTTGGACTGATACCACCGGTTCGCTCACGACTGGGCGTTACAACCACACCGCAACCCTGCTTCCATCAGGTAAGGTGCTCGTCGCGGCGGGTAGCGGCAGCATCGTCTTTCTCGACAGCTTCGACCTGTACGATCCGGCGACAGAGACGTGGGCAGCGTCAGCCCCCGGCAACACGCTCGGAACCGGACGCTACGGCCACAACGCGACCTTGCTGCCCTCGGGCAAAGTGATGGTGGTGGGAGGGTTCGGCATTGGCAACGACCCCGTCGCCACCCCCGAGCTATACGACCCGGTGACGAATACGTGGGCGGCCGCGCCTACAGCGAACGCGACCGCGCGTCTTTCTCCCAGCGCGACCCTGCTGCCGTCGGGCCAGGTGCTCGTGGCGGGGGGCAGCTTGGGCGCCACAGGCAACTTCGCCTTCCTGGCCAGCGCCGACCTGTACGACACTGGCCTGAGCCCGGCAGACTCCCTGCAACCGGGCTTGAGCGCCGTGAATGCATTCTTGCTACATACCAGCGCACTGGCAGCGACGAGTCCCGGCAGCAGTTCGACCGCGGGCGTGGTCGACGCTACGGGTTTCATGCCGCTGCTCGATGGCAGCGGCGGAGCGACGAACAATTCCGCGAGCAACGCGCCGGTGTTGCAAGTGCAGCGCATCGACAACGACCAGATGCTGTTCGTGCCCAACGACGAATCCGTGAACTTCACCGACACCACATTTACCGGCAGCGCGTCCGCGTTCGCTGGTTTTCCGGCCGGCCCGGTGCGCGTGCGCGTTTGGGTCAACGGCATTCCGAGTGCGGCGCGGAGCAGCGCGCTGGCCGTTTTGCCCGGCACGCCAGCCGCGCCAACCGCAAGCGGCGGTGCCTTGCAGGCAACAGTAACCTTCGCGGCTGTGGACAACGGCGGTGCGCCGATTACCAGCTACACAGCCACGGCATCGCCGGGCGGCGCGACCGCATCGTGCACGGCGCCGTGTACCAGCATTCCTTTCGATTTTCTCGCGCCGGGAACGGGCTACACCTTTACTGTCAGGGCAACCAACGCTGCCGGGGACGGGGCGGAATCGGCTGCCAGCAACAGCGTGGACGTAAGTCAAGGCGTGGGCACGCCATCTCTGACTAGCGACGCGCCCGGCGGCAGCAGCTATGGCCAAACCGTCACCTTCACCGCCACCGTGACCGGCGTGATCGGTCACCCGCCAACGGGTACGGTGACGTTCTGGGACGGCGCCGTACCGGTGACGACGCGGTCGTTGAGCAGCGGCGTGGCATCGTGGTCAGTATCCACGCTGTCCGTGGCATCCACCCCACCCCATACGATTGTTGCGGTGTACAACGGCGACCCGAACTACTCTGGTGCCGGATCGAACACGGTGAATCAGCAGGTAAGCCAGGCCACAAGCTCGACGGCCCTGATCAGCGCAACGAACCCCAGCACCTTTGGCCAAAGCGTCATCTTCACCGCAACCGTGACCGGTCAATCGCCCACGGGTACCGCGACGTTCAAGGATGGCGTAACGGTGATCTGTTCCGCGGTGGCCTTGAGCAGCGGCAGCGCCGGTTGCACGACAAGCACACTGACAGTGGGTTCGCATTCGATCACGGCGGCATACAGCGGCGATACGAACAATGCGACGTCCACATCGAACACGGTGGCACAACAGGTCAACAAGGCCGCGAGTTCGACCACGCTGATCAGCGCCACCAACCCGAGCACATCTGGCCAAAGCGTCACGTTCACTGCAACCGTGACGGGTCAATCGCCCGCGGGTACGGCGACGTTCAAGGATGGCGTGACGGTCATCTGTTCTGCGGTTACCTTGACCAGCGGCAGCGCGGGCTGCACGACAAGCACACTGACAGGCGGCTCGCATTCGATCACCGCGGCATACAGCGGCGATGCGAACAATGCAACGTCCACATCAAACACGGTGACGCAACAGGTCAAGGACGTGAGTACGACGAGCCTGATCAGCGCAACGAACCCCAGTACGTTCGGGCAAAGCGTCACGTTCACGGCTACCGTCAATGGCCAGTCTCCGACGGGAAACGTGACATTCAAGAACGGCGCCAGCGCGATCTGCACGAACGTGGCGTTGGCCGCGGCAACGGCAAGCTGCCCGATCTCGAGCCTGACAACGGGATCGCACTCGATCACGGCCGTCTATTCCGGAGATAACAACAATCAAGGCTCGACCAGCACCGCACTGAACCAGAACGTGAGGGCGGTAAGTTCGATCGCGATCTCCAGCGCGTGCCGGACGACGTTCACGGCGAACCAGTCCATCGAGTTCACGGCAGTCGTGACGGGATCCAGTCCCACTGGCCAAGTTCAGTTCACCGATGGTTTCGCGGTATACAGCGCCGTGTCGCTCAGTGGCGGCACAGCCACGTTCTCCACGCCACTGTTTATGCATGGCACCGGCACATCGTGGGTCTATCAGGTGACGGCAAACTACAGCGGCGACAGTGCGAACGCACCGAGCGCGTCCACGTCGCTTGCAGTGACCGTACTTAGAGCCAGCGACGTCATATTCCGCGGCGATTTGGAGACGGACTCACTATCTTGTCCGATCGAATAGGCGAAGTATGACCGCGTCAAAGCGGCTGGGTGGGAATCGGGGCGTTTGGATCTTCAGCGTCCCGTCAGAAATCCGCGCCGCGGAATGACTGCGATTTGCAAGCGCTGCAGCGCTTTCTCAGCTTATCGCCTGCGGAGCGCCCCAGAGTAGAGCTGCACCCTCGCGACGGATCGCTCCCGCGGAGCGATCGTGATCGCGATTTACTTTAGGTTCATCGCCTCGGCGTAGCGTCTGCCCCAGTCAGCTGCGGCGTGTGCGCGGACTTCATGATTGTTCCTTTCCGACGCGCGCGGACGATCTCGAATCGCCCCTGATATCAACACAAAGGGTCGGCCGCAGGAGCCACCGAAGTGCGCCAGATATCTGGGTGCGCGTCATTTCAGTCTGCAGAGGGTTGCTGACTTTTGCTTTCGCCTCAGGGCGGTTCCAAGGAGGACTTCATGAATATCCATCGTAATCACATCATCAAGAGCGCCGCGCTTGCGATAGCCATCGCCGCCGCCGCGCAGCCCGCGTTCTCGGAAGAGCACGGCGTGACCATCGGCAATCATCATTTTGTCTATTACCGCGATCACGACATCTATTTTGCCCCCGAGACCAAAACGTATTATTGGATGAACAACGGAACCTGGCAGTCCGGCCCGGCGTTGCCGGCGGAAGACCAGACGTACATCACTTCCGGCGGCGTCGATATTCAGCTTGATACCGCGTTGCCGTACACGCGCCACGAGTATGTGGTGTCGCACTACAAGAATGTCAGCCCAACGACGCAGACGACCACCACTGAACGCACAACTGCCGCCGACGGTTCAACGACTACCACGACGACTACCACGAAGCGTACCTACGTTTACTACGGCGACCACGACATTTACTTCGCGCCGGAGACCAAGACCTACTACTGGAAATCCAACGGTACTTGGCAATCGGGCATGACGTTGCCGCCGGAAGATCGGACCTATGTACAAAAAGGTGGAGTCACCATCGAACTGGATACCGATCGCCCGTACACGAAGCACGAATACGTGATCGCGCACTACAAGCACCACCACGATCGCGATGATGGCGAGCATCACGACGACGATCGCTAAACGTTGCTCCCAACAGGTACAAGGCATCTCTAAGGGGCCCGCAAATGCGGGCCCCCTTTTTTTTGGTAAGGCGAAGTCTAGGACTATTGTTCGATGTATGAGTGAGCAGGTGCTTGATCCTGACGCAAGGTTGTAACTGCTGATTGTGCTGTGTCGGGTCCTTATCCTACGATTTCCGCTACGCTGTAATGCATGCAATCCATGGACGTTATTGCCACAGTGTTGGACTGGATCATACACCTCGTTTCGACGATGTCGCTGATCGATGCCGTTTGCATCAGCGCGGCTATGTTGCTCATTCGCTTGTGCCGATACGCGGGCATGTGGATTTACGCTCTCATCGCCCTGCCCGGTACATTGGCACACGAGCTGGCGCATTTCGTCGTGGCATTCGTCCTCGGCGCGCGACCATCGTTTCCGTCGATAGTCCCGACTCGCACGGAACACGGGTGGCGCCTGGGTTCTGTTGCTTTTCGCGTCGGCCACGCACGCGCTCTGCCAATCGCGTTGGCACCGCTGCTGCTCGCACCGCTCACATTATGGTGGGCGGGATGGTTTCTGCATGCGGCCTCCTGGCCGTTGTACGGTTTGCATGTATGGATTGTCGCAGCGCTGCTGACGGCGAGTTTACCGTCAGCGACTGATTTCAAATTGGCGCTGCCGGCTTTGAGCGTGGTGGTGCTGCTCGCTGTGAGCGTTTGGCTGGCTGCCAAATATTGGTGAGCATCCCTCCGTTACACGACGCGAAAGACGCAAAGAGCCCTCACGAACGAGCCGTTGGATGATGGGATTAGTCAGGAAGCATTCGGCTCCCGTCTGATTTGTGAACGGCGGATGTCCGAACGCTCGCAAACTACAGGGCTGAGCGAGTCGATCGGTGCTCGCGGGGATATGCTAGCTAGGCAGCGGCACGGTTTTCACCCATGCGGCCGGAGCGATTATGGCAGGAGCCACTTCGAATTCGTCATCTCCGATACTCGCCGTTGACGGCAACGGCGATCGGCTCGCGCTCGATGGCGTGCTGGGAATCCGCACTCTGGATCAAGCCAGGCATACGTTGGAACAGTGGCGCAAACAGCGCAAGGCGCAGGTGCTCGACGTCAGCAAGCTCAGTGGCCTCGACACGCCCGGCGCGATGTTCTTATGCGAGTTGCGCGACAAGCACGTGGAGCTTGCCGGAGTTCAGCCCAAGCACGAAGCGCTGCTCGAGCTGATCGGGGGGCTGCAGCGCAAGCCGCTAGTCAAACCGCCCGCGGTTCCGCGCTGGCGCCAACTGGTGATCCAGCTCGGCAAAGGCGCCGACGATTTTTGGCGCGATTCGATCGATATCACCGCGTTCGTCGGCCGCACTGTGAGCGCGCTCGGTCACGCGCTGATGCATCCGTCGTCGTTGCGGCCGGCGTCGATCTCGCGGCAGATCGCTGAAACCGGCATCAATGCGTTGCCGATCGTGGGTCTGATGGCGGTGATGATCAGCGTCGTCATCGGCTACCAGAGTGTGGCGCAACTGCGGCCCTATGGCGGCGAGGACTTCACGATCGGCCTGATCGCCGTGTCGGTGCTGCGCGAGATGGGTGTGTTGATCACCGCAATCATGGTCGCGGGGCGCTCCGGTTCGGCATTCACCGCCGAGATCGGCGTGATGAAGGCGCGCGAGGAGATCGACGCGCTCAATTCGATGGGCCTGCAGCCATTCGATCTGCTGGTCATCCCGCGCATGATCGGATTGATCATCGCGCTGCCGCTGCTGACTTTCTTCGCCGACATCATGGGCTTGCTTGGCGGAGCGGTGATCGCGCAGTCGCTGCTGCACATATCGCCATCGCAGGACTTCGAGCGCGTGCGCGAGGCCGTCGATATGAGCGATCTGTTCGTCGGGCTGGTCAAGGCGCCGGTGTTCGCGTTCTTCATCGCCACGGTCGGCTGCATGCACGGCTTGCGCGTGCGCGGCTCCGCCGAAAGCGTGGGCCGGGAAACCACGCGCGCCGTGGTCAAGGCGATTTTCCTCGTCATCGTGTTCGACGCCTTGTTCTCGGTATTTTTCGAGAAGGTTGGGCTATGAGCGCCGCAAGACACAAGCAGGCCGAGCCGATCCTGTCCGCACGCGGCATCGTCAACCGCTTCGGCAAGCAACGCGTGCACGACAAGCTCGATCTGGACATCGAGGCCGGTGAGGTGCTCGGCATCGCCGGTGGTTCGGGATCGGGCAAGACGGTGCTGCTCAAGACGCTGATCGGCTTGCATCAGCCCGACAGCGGCAAAGTCGTCATCGAAGGCAAACCGATCGACGCGGTCGGTGCGGAAGAGAAGGCCGCGCTGATCGGCGTCTTGTTCCAGCAGGGTGCGCTGTTTTCGTCGTTGTCGGTGTCGCAAAATGTGATGCTGCCTATGCGCGAATATACCGACCTGCCCGCTGCGGAGCAGGAGCAGATCGCCGCGGTGAAGATCGAACTGGCCGGCTTGTCGGCAGACAGCGCGGTGAAGTTTCCGGCGCAGCTCTCCGGCGGCATGGTCAAACGCGCCGCGTTGGCGCGCGCGCTCGCGCTCGATCCGCGGATGTTGTTTCTCGACGAACCGACTTCCGACCTCGATCCGCTGACCGCCAGCGGCATCGACGAGTTGATCATGCAATTGAACCGGGGCTTGGGGGTCACAGTGGTGATCGTCACCCACGACCTGACCACGCTGATGACCGTATGCGATCGAGTCGCTGTGCTGGTGGACGGCAAGATCACCGTCGGCACGATAGACAAGCTGGCGCAGTCGCATGACCCGTGGATCCACGACTTTCTGCACGGCCCGCGCGCGCAGGGCGCGATGAACGCAAGGAAAACCCATCATGGAATCCGATAAACATTATTTCATCGAGGGATTGTTCGTTATCGCGTTGTCGGTAGCGATGGCGTTCTTTTTCGTCTGGTTGAGTCGACCGGGCAATAAGGACGACGTGCTCTACCGCATCCATTTCGCCGAGTCCGTCAGCGGGCTTTCGCTGGGCGATCCCGTGAGGTTTCTCGGCGTGGATGTCGGCACGGTCAAGACCATGAGCATCGACACGGTCGATCCGCATCAGGTGCAGGTCGAGGTCAGGCTACGCAAGGATGCGCCGGTCAAGACCGACACCAAGGCCACGCTCAAGATCAAGGGCATCACCGGCGTGAACTTCATCGAACTCAGCGGTGGCAGCGCGGACGCGCAGACGCTGGTCGCAGTCACACCCGCGGGCCAGGTCCCGCAAATCCCTTCGGAGAAAAGCGCGATCAACACCATGCTTGAGCAATTGCCGAAAGTGATCGCAAAGTTTTCGACTATCGAAGATCAGACCAAGAAAGTGGTATCGGATGTCGGCGAAACGGCAGCCAAGGTCAAGGAGAATCCGTCGCTGCTGCTGCGGTCGCCAAAGAAGAATGACGACAGCAAGAAGAATCCCAGCCGGTAGTCGGCATCACACAGCGACCGCTGTCGCGGCTGGATTGGCTGCTGCATCCAGTTGCATCAGGGCTTGAGCGAAACGTTCGATTTAACGCGTTTGCGCTATGCTGAGCTCGATTGGCGTCGAAGGTGTTGGATTCGCTCGGCGCTTTTTTGGTTTCTTTGTGAGCACCGGGAAATAATGCTGTGAGTACCAAAGGAGTTGGCGTGGCTGGCTTTCGGCTCGATGTATTGCGCGTCTCACTTGCCCGACTTTCGACAGCACGCCTGAACGCCCGCGTTGGACTGGTAGCGGATGCGCTGATCAGCTTGATCTTGCTGGGCTCTGGTCTTTGGCGCAACGAGATCGGTGGCGCAATCGCTGTTGCAACCATTTTTTGCGGGCTAATTCTCTTTAGCCTTGTGGAATATGTGTTTCATCGCTGGCTGTTTCATGGCTATGTCGGCCTGATGGCGCAAGGGCATCGCCGGCACCACGACGATCCCGCCGGCTACGATGCGCTGCCATTCTTCATGCCGCCGCTGGCGATGCTGGCGTTGGCTGGCGGCTTGGCGGTGTTTGCCCCGACGAGCATCGCCCTGCTGTTGAGCGGTGCGCTGGGTGCGGGATACGCCGCTTACGGTCTTGGCCACACAGTCATACACGGCAAGCGCTTCCAGCAGCCGCTGGCCAGACGGTGGGCCGCCAACCACCATATTCACCACCGTCATCCCGACCGGAATTTCGGCGTGACCACGCCCCTTTGGGACATCGTGCTGGGCACTCGTTATGTGCCGGCGCGCGAAACCATGCCGAGCGATAATTGCGGCGAACGTGCGCAACGGTCGTGAAAAAATGAGCGTGTACAAGGTGTTCAAAGCATGCGTCGCGCCGGCACACTAATTGTCGGGGCGTTGGCCGCGACTCTTGCCGTGCCCGTCGTCATCGGCGGCAAAGATGCGCTGCTGCAAACCCTGAATTTTCCCGCGCATGGATACCTTGCTTTGTTTGCAATGATTGTGGCCTGCTGGTTCGCACGCGCGCTGAAACTGCAAATCCTGTTGCACCGGCTCGATCTGCGACCGGGATTCACGCGCATTTTTGCTATCTCGTTGGCGACGGATTTTGCTTTCATCAGTACACCGGGCGGCATCGCCGGGTACGCAGCCGGCATCTACTATGTGCGACGCGAAGGAGCGTCGATCGGCGCTGCAACAACCATCGCCGCAGCGGATCAACTCCTGGATCTCGCTTTTTTTGCGCTGGTCCTGCCCCTGGCCGGCATGACGTTGCTTTCGTCCGAGTTGCCCGCCGCATTGACGATGCTGGCTTTTGGCGCGAGCGCGCTGATGATCGCGTTGGGTGCAGCTGTATTGGTGGCGCGCCGCAGGATCATGCTTTGGTTGGTCGGCGACAATGCGTTGGCCCGGCGTTGGCCGAATCTGCGACGCCGCCAACAGACGCTGCATGATTTCCTGTTGAGCATCGGCGCGCATATGCGCCTGCTTGCTGGAGCCGGCACCATGAATTTGCTGGCGTTGGCGGGCCTTACCGCGGTTCAATGGTTGTCGCGTTACGGCGCGCTATGGGTCGTGCTCAGCATGCTTGGCCACAAGGTTTCGTTCGCGCTGACCTTGTTGCTGCAGTCTCTGGTCTTGCATGCGGCAATGTGGACCGGTGTGCCTGCGGGCGGTGGCAGCGCCGAACTGGGCTTGAGCGCCACGCTCGCCCCGTGGGTGTCGATGTCGAGCATGGCGACCGCGTTGCTGTTATGGCGTGCAGCGACTTTTTATCTCTGCTTGATTGCCGGAGCGGTGGCAATCTCGGTGCTTGCGGGGCGGCGTTCACAGCCGTCGCGAACGCATTTAGCCAATCCGAAGCCGGCGGAGGAAAGTGCCGCTTAGGCGGCACCGTCGTCCACGGCTCAAGTGCCACAACCGGTTACCCCATTTCCGCAATCTCGACGGGCGCGCGCCGTGCGCCAAGCACCGCGCCAATGGAAGCGGCGATGATCGCTGCGATCGCCAGCCATTGAAACGCATCCAGATGCTCGTTGAGAAACAACAGGCCGAGCAAGGCGCCCATCGCGGGCTCGATGCTGACGAGAATGCCGACTGTGCGTGCCGGTAGTCGCGTCAGCGCGTGCATCTCCAGCGAATAAGGCAGCGCAGAACTCAGCACCGCCACGCCGATAGCGAACGGCAACCCGGAAACAGAGAACAACGCGGCGCCCGCGTGCGCCACGCCCACGGGCACCGCCACGAGTGCACCGATGGCTGAACCCAGCGCCACCGCGTCGCCGCCGAAAGCATTGCCGGCGCGGCGGCCGAGCACAATGTAAGTGGCCCAGCCGACCGCGGCAGCGAGTGCGTACAGCACGCCTTCCGGATCGAGCGCTTGCATGTCGGCGCGGTATGGCAGCAATAGCGCAAGTCCGCCTACTGCCAAGCCGACCCACAGCAAATCCAATGCGCGGCGCGAACCGAACAATGCGATCGCGAGCGGACCGAGGAATTCCAGCGCGACCGCGATGCCGAGTGGAATGGTGCGCAATGCCATGTAGAAGCAGAGGTTCATGACGCCAAGCGTGATGCCGTAGCCCCACAACGAGGCCCAATCGTGTCGTCCGGCGAGACGCCGCCACGGCTGGCGCAGCACCCACAAGATCAACGCGCCGAGTCCCAGACGCATCGCGGTGGCGCCCTGCGCGCCCATCAGCGGGAACAGCTGCTTCGCCAGCGCTGCGCCGCACTGGAAAGAAAGCATGCCCAGCAGCAACGAGCCGACTGGTAATAGAGGTGAGGCCGAACGTGAAGACATGCTGTGACCATCGCCAGGGTGCAGGATGCGGCATCATGACTGCACGTGTCGGCAAGAACCAGTGGGTGACGCCGTTCTCGGCGATCGTTGCTGACAGCGTATTGTCAGCAACGCATGGCGCTCGACGTTGCAGCGCAGCCGGCGCTAGTTCTGCCGACGCAGTATCTTCACCGCTGTCACGGGGCCGAAAGTGGCTGGCTTGCCGTGCGCGACACCAAAACTAGTCCCGACCCGATCAGGTCGTCGACGTCCGTACAACTGAGGTAGCATGTAGACAAGGAGCTCTCATGCAACGACAAGCGAATTCGCCGCACGACCGGACTGAGACCGCAGCGCCGATCGTTTCGATAGCCGGCGTCAGCAAGACCTATGCAAACGGTTTTCAGGCACTCCAGCACGTTGATCTGTCGATCCGGCGCGGCGAAATCTTCGCCCTGCTCGGTCCGAACGGCGCCGGCAAGACCACGCTGATCAACATAGTCTGCGGCATCGTCAATGCGTCAACCGGAACGGTGCGCGCCGACGGCCATGACATCGTCGGCGATTTCCGCGGCGCGCGCTCGAAGATCGGTCTGGTTCCGCAAGAGCTGCACACCGATGCCTTCGAAACCGTGTGGGCAACGGTGAAGTTCAGCCGCGGCCTGTTCGGCAAGCCACCCAATCCGGCACACCTGGAAAAAGTGCTGCGCGATCTGTCGCTGTGGGACAAGAAGGACAACAAGATCATGACGCTGTCGGGCGGCATGAAGCGCCGCGTGCTGATCGCCAAGGCGCTGTCGCACGAGCCGACGATCCTGTTCCTCGACGAGCCGACTGCCGGCGTCGATGTCGAGCTGCGCCACGACATGTGGAAGATGGTGCGCAGTCTGCGCGAGAACGGCGTGACGATCATCCTGACCACGCACTACATCGAGGAAGCCGAGGACATGGCCGACCGCATCGGCGTGATCAGCAAGGGCGAACTGATCGTGGTCGAGGACAAGGCGGTGCTGATGCGCAAGCTCGGCAAGAAACAGTTGACGCTGGCTTTGCAGAGTCGGCTCGCGCAGATTCCAGAAACACTCTCCGCATTGCCGCTCGAACTGGCGCAAGACGGCAATGCGCTGGTTTACACCTTCGACACGCAAAGCGAGGAGAGCGGCATCGCGACGCTGCTGCGCAAACTGAACGAACACGGCATCGCGTTCAAGGATCTGCATTCGAGCGAAAGTTCGCTCGAAGACATCTTCGTGAGCTTGGTGAGGAAGCAGCCATGAACGTGCACGCAATCCGCGCAATCTATCGCTTCGAAATGGCGCGCACGTTCCGCACGCTGACCCAGAGCATCGCCTCGCCGGTGTTATCGACGTCGCTGTACTTCGTCGTGTTCGGCGCGGCGATCGGCTCGCGCATGGGCGAAGTCGGCGGCGTCAGCTATGGCGCCTTCATCATCCCCGGCCTGATCATGCTCGCACTGCTCAACGAGAGCATCTCGAACGCATCGTTCGGCATCTATTTGCCGAAATGGTCGGGCACGATCTTCGAATTGCTGTCCGCGCCGGTGTCGTACATCGAAGCGCTGATCGGCTACGTCGGCGCGGCGACGACGAAGTCGGTGATGCTCGGTGTGTTGATCCTGGTCACCGCACGCGTATTCGTGCCGTACGAGATCGCCCATCCCCTGTGGATGCTCGCCTTTCTGATTCTCACTTCGGTGACATTCAGCCTGTTCGGTTTCATCATCGGGCTGTGGGCGGACGATTTCCAGAAGCTGCAAGTCATCCCGCTGATGGTCGTCACGCCGCTGACGTTCCTCGGCGGTGCGTTCTACTCGATCAACATGCTGCCGCCGCTATGGCAGAAGATCACGCTGTTCAATCCGGTCGTGTACCTGATCAGCTGCTTCCGCTGGAGTTTCTACGGCGTGGCCGACGTCAACGTGACCTTGAGTCTGGGCATGACGCTGGGATTCCTCGCCTTGTGTCTGCTGGCGGTGCGCTGGATCTTCCGCACCGGGTACAAGCTGAGGACCTGATCCCGACACGCCCGCCAAGCGCCGAACCCATGCCTTTTGGCCCATAACAGACCGGCTCTTCTCCCTTAGAGTCGCCGCAACTCACCGCTGTGGAATTTTCAGCCATGCCGATTCGACACAAAGCGCTGCTCGCGCTCTGCATCGCCGCCACCATGCCCGTCTATGCGCAACACGGCATCGACGCGAACGACATCAAACGCGAAGGCGCAGCGTGCAACGATTTCTTCGACTATGCCAACGGCGCCTGGCGCGCGGCACACGCGATTCCGGATTACATGGATCGCTGGAGCAAGCGCTGGGAATCCGGTGAGATCAACAAGGAGCACGTGCGCGATATTCTCGCGGAGGTATCCAAGAAAACCGATTGGCCGAAAGGCGGCGCCGAACAGCTCTCGGGCGATTTCTACGCCGCGTGCATGGACGAGGCACAGGTCAACGCGCTCGGCATCAAGCCGGTGCAGCCACTGCTCGACGAAGTGCGTGCGCTCAAGACCCGGGCCGATCTGCAGCGCACGATCGGACATCTGCATGACGTTGGCGTGGCGGTGCCGTTCGGATTGTTCGCCGCGCAGGACCTGCACGATCCGACCATGGTGATCGCGCATCTGAGCGCCGGCGGCCTCGGCATGCCGGACCGCGACTATTACCTGAAGCCGGAAAAACGCTTCGTCGATGCGCGTGCGAAATATCACGAGCATATGGCGAAGATGTTTGAGCTCGCCGGCGAGAAACCGACTGTCGCAAGAACGAACGCGGAAACCGTGTTCGCGTTCGAGAAGCGCCTGGCCGAAGCTTCGCTCGACAACGTCGCATTGCGCGATCCGGTACAGCAGGATCACAAGACGAAATTTGCCGATCTCGACAAGCTCACGCCGAGTTTCGGCTGGGCCGCATATTTCGATGCCGGCAAGATGCCGCACGCCGACCTCAACGTGACACAACCGAAGTTTCTGCAGCAATTCGAGAAGGAACTCAAATCCACGCCGGTCGCGCAATGGCGCACGTACCTCGAATGGCAGGTGCTCAACGCCGCCGCGGATACGCTGTCCAAGGATTTTGTCGAAGAGAACTTCGAGTTCAACGGCAAGTTCCTCACCGGCGCCACTGAGATGAAGCCGCGCTGGAAGCGCTGTGCCGAAGCCACCGACAATCAGCTCGGTGAAGCGCTCGGTCAGAAATACGTCGAAAAATATTTCCCGCCCGAGGCGAAAGCGCGCACGCAGGCGATGGTGAAGAACATCCTGCTCGCGATGGGCGACGTGATCCGCGATCTGAACTGGATGGGCGACGACACCAAGAAGAAAGCGCAAGAGAAGCTTGCGGCGTTCAACGTCAAGGTCGGCTATCCGGACAAATGGAAGGACTACGCCGGTGTCGCGGTCACGCGCGATTCGTATTGGAACGACGTGGTCTCCGCTTCGCGCTGGAACGTGGATGATGGCCGCAAGCAGGTCGGCAAGCCGGTGGATCGTTCGCGCTGGGGCATGACGCCGCCGACGTCGAATGCATACTACAACCCGTTCCTCAATGAGATCGTATTCCCCGCCGGCATCCTGCAGCCGCCGGCGTTCGATGTCGGCGGGACGGATGCAGTGAACTACGGCGCGATCGGCGTCGTGATCGGCCACGAAATCACTCACGGCTTCGACGATCAGGGTTCGCAATTCGATGCGAAAGGCGCGCTGAGCAACTGGTGGACGCCGCAGGACAAGGAGAAATTCACCGCGCGCGCGCAGTGCGTCGTGAACCAGTTCGAAGGTTATTTCATCGAACCGAACATCCATCACAACGGCAAGCTCGTGCTCGGCGAATCGATCGCGGACCTCGGCGGCGCCAAGCTTGCGTATCTGGCTTACCAGAAATCGCGCGCAGGCAAAGCGCCCGAGCCGACGCTCGACGGTTTCACGCCGGAACAGCAGTTCTTCATCGCCTGGGGCCAGTGGCGCGGTGACGAGATCCGCCCGGAGACGCAGCGCACGATGGTGCAAGGCGACCCGCATCCGATCGCGAAATACCGCGTCAACGGACCGCTATCGAATCTGCCGGCGTTCCAGGCGGCGTTCCAGTGCAAAGCCGACGCGCCGATGGTGCGGCCGGCCGCAGACCGTTGCGAGGTTTGGTAAAACTCTTACAACGCCGAATTCAGCCGGAGCCGCGCACGGCGGCTTCGGCTTGAACGAATCGTTTATATCGCCCGTCCATCGAACTCGTGTACCGGAACGGTTGATAGGTCGACGCCTTCGAGACACCGAAGATTGATGGCCGCCATACGGTTGCCTTTGGGATCCACGGCTTCACCGAATGCGTGGATACCGCAAGTCGGGCAGAAACGATGTTGGATGACGTGCTTGTTGAAGGTATAAGTGGCGGCAGCGTCTTCAGGTGTAAGCAAGTTCAGATTGTCGCGAGGAACAAACCACAGCAACGATGCCCTCCGCGAGCAGATTGAGCAGTTGCATGACAACCCACTGTCGATCTCTCCTTCGACTTCGAACGCGACTCTGCCGCAATGGCAGCTTCCCTTGTATTGCATAACATCAGACTCCTGTATGGTGTTTTAGCGGGATCCGGCGACGGCCACGATGCCTGGCCCACATTGCCGCTCCATCCATTCAGAACGACTCGGCAAATTGCTTTAGTTTGCCCAGCGCCACATCCCATTGTTCGCCGATCATGTCGAGCGTCCGCTTGGCTTCTGTGATCTGCTGCGGGTCCAGTTGCCAGAGACGTTCCCTTCCGCGCTTCACGTCGCGTACGACACCCGCGTCGGCGAGCACTTGCAGGTGCTTGGTGACGCCTTGACGGCTGATGTCGGTATTCGCCGTGAGCTGTGCAATCGAAAACGCGCCGCCGGCGCACAGCACCGCCACGAGCTTCAGGCGCGTGGGGTCGCCAAGCGCCGCGAACACGTTCGCGACCGTGTCGCTCGATCGTGCGATCGCGGACGGACGCGCGCGGTGCTTGGGCTGGCTCATCGTGCGCCGCTACGCGCTGACATGACGCGCGAGCTTGTCCATCTGTGCTTCCCAGCCGCGGCTGTTCATACGGAATGCTTCCATCCGGCGCTGCGGCGGCACCTTGTCAAAGCCCGATTCCACTACAGTCAGCAGCGTTGCGTCGCCGGGCGCGTCTTTCAGGGTGAAAGTCACGAGCGTCCGCTCCTCCGTGGTGTAATCCACGGCCGCATCGATCGCGTACGGATGCCAGCGGAACGAGAGCAGGTCTTGCGGTTCGACACGCTCGACGACCACGTCGAACGACATGTGCTCGTAACCGCTAATGGCGATCTGACCCCGGGTACGCCGCCCGGGAACGAAGGTCTCGCCGCCGAGCTTGGCGCCGAACCAAGTACCGAACTCCTCGGCGTTCGATAGCGCGCGCCAGACGCGCGCGCGCGGCGCATTGATGACGATGCTGCGCTCGATGCGATCCGTATCCGATGCCGTGCTCATACTCGCTCTCCTTGTTGAGTTCATGCCGCGGCCGCCTGGCATGCTACAGCCGACTGCAGTTCGAACGGCGTGCCGCGACCGGTTTCGACGAACCGCTGCAGACTGCTGAGAAAGTAATCCCAGCCACGACGGCACAAATCGTAACACTCGAACGCCGGCACGAGACCGACATGCTCGAAATCCAGACGCGTGCGATCGCCCTCGGAGACGAGACGGAAGACGATGTGCGTGCCCATCCATTCGTCCTTGCGCGTGAGCGCCCCCGCGGCGATGTGCGCGCGCGTGCAGAGCCAGCGCACTTCGCGACCGGGCTGCAGCTGTTCGATGCGCATGTCCTTGTGCGTCGATCCGAAGCGGAAATGGATGGTGTCGCCCATTTGAGTAGCGACATCGCAATCCGGTGTCCACCAGCCGCGCAGGCCTTCGGGCGTGGTGAGCGCGGCGTACACCGCAGCCGGACTCGCATCAATGACAAGACTGTGTTGGTAATGGTTCATGGCATCTCCTAATTAGGCAACCGACCGGTTGCTATTTGGGAGTATGCATCGATGCCAGGTTAAATGCAACCTATCGGTTGCATTAGGTCAAGCGCAGGTCAGACAGGCAGTTCTAGCCTGTCCAGCCGCTGTCGTATTTCGTCCAAGCGCAGGTCGCCCGCGGCGCCGGGCGACACTCGAGCGGCAATGCTGGTTTCGGGAGTGCGGCCCTCCCCTACAGCTTCCGCACCGTCGGCGGCGCGCCGGTAGGCTTCGCGGAACGGGACGCCGGCGGCGGCTTGCTCAATCGCAATATCGGTCGCGTACATGGCCGGTTCGATCGCGGCGCGCAGCGTGGACTCGTTCCATTGCAGCCGCGCGAGCAAATCCGGCGCCAGGGCAAGCGCGGCAAGCCCGCGCGAAAAACCGTGAAACAATCCGCCTTTGGAGAATTGCAGATCGCGCTGGTAGCCGGATGGTAGCGACAGCAGTTGCTCAATCTCGGTACGCCCCGCGGCGACGCTGGCGTAAGTGGCGCGCATCAGTTCGATTACGTCGGGATTGCGTTTGTTCGGCATGATCGAGGATCCGGTGGTGTATTCCGGCGGCAACTGCACGAAGCCGAACTCAGCTGTAGTGAACAGGCTCAAGTCCCAGGCCAGGCGACGCAGGTCGAGCAGCGCGGTGCCGAGCGCATCGAGCGCGGCGATCTCGAATTTGCCGCGCGACAGCTGCGCGGCGATCGGTGATATCTGCATGCGCGCAAAGCTCAAGCGCTGGGTCGTGTGCTCACGGTCGAGCTTGAGATTGACGCCATAACCGGCCGCAGTACCGAGTGGATTCGCGTCGATCCAATCCAGTGTGTGGCGCGCGCGCACGGCATTGTCGATGAAACTCTCTGCAAATCCCGCGAACCACATCGCCGTCGACGACACGACCGCGCGCTGCAAATGCGTATACCCCGGCATCGGCAAGGCTTCGCGTGTCGCGCGATCCAGGCACACCCGAGCGATTTCGCGAGTGTGCGTTTCCAACTCGCTGAGTTTTGCCTTGAGCCATAAGCGCGTCGCCACCAGTATCTGATCGTTGCGGCTGCGTCCGGTGTGGACCTTGCGGCCGGTATCGCCCAGGCGTTCCGTCAGACGCGCCTCGATGGCGGAATGGCCGTCTTCGTAACGCTCGTCGAGCACGAACGTACCGCTGCGAAAATCCAAGGCTAGCGCATCGAGTTCGCGAACCAG
>Ga0163163_10001451_pt1 | contig 20027 bp, 16 predicted proteins | sample S65metaG_FD_119766 | JGI IMG/M metagenome (GOLD analysis project Ga0163163, IMG submission 119766) | Switchgrass rhizosphere microbial communities from Kellogg Biological Station, Michigan, USA - S6-5 metaG | ecosystem: Host-associated > Plants > Roots > Rhizosphere > Soil | place: USA...
GCTGCCAGGGGAAGCATTTCCAACGCCCCAATAGGTGCCGAAGCTTCCCGCTTTTGCAAAATTCCTGATGTTATTATCGTGAATCTTGTTGTTATATGCTTTTACAAAGCCGCCCCTTTTTGATAGACCTGGCAAATCAAACACGAGAAAGCCGGCGGTATTTCCGAAAAACTCATTGTTGTACACCTGCGCATTTGAGGTATTTTCAATCTCGCAGCCTGCTACATTCCTGGTAGCCCTGCAATTCCTTACAATGGCGCTGTCAGTCTGCCCCACGTAAATACCAGCATCTGATGAACCCTCAGCAACGCAGTTTTCAATCAGCACCTGCCGGCACATCACCGGATAGATTGCATAGCCGCCACTGGTGGAATCAGACTTCTGCCAGATGGCGTGAAGATTCTGAACGGTCACCTGCTCGCTCTTGTTGATCTTGAGCAGATCTCCCTTTGAATCGCGGATCGTCAAATCACGAATGGTGAAATGTTTGGTATCTGTTACGCGAATGCCTTCGCCACCCTGGCTTTGCTGTGAAAAGTCCAGGATGGTTTTATCCGGGCCATCACCTCTGATCTGAATGTGCTTTAGCTGAGCGAGGCTCAGGTTATCAAATTTGTAAAGACCTTCTTTCAGATGAATTTCCGAGCTGTCTTTCAGCGTTAGAAATGCCTCTGCAATTTTTGCCTCCTGTCCCGGCGCGAATTCAAGTGTGGTTACAAATTCGCTCGCATCCTTTTTGTCCGCCGGTAAATTGCATGAAGTTAGTCCGATGCCTGCTGCAATTACAGCAACCGAAAGGCATTTCAAAATATCTTGTTTCATATGCATGGTATTCGTGCTTGAAAAAATTGTGTGAATTTAGAAAACATTATATGCATAAGTGACATAATATACGCCACCTATAGCGGGGTTAGCCGTACCGGTAGAATAATATTTATTGGTCAGGTTAGTTGAACCCAATTTGATGCTTGAATGAATAGACGGGATCTTGTAGCTAACCTGTGCATCCAACACCACAGAGGCAGGTACTGTACCGCTGGCAAGGCCACCCGAAACCACGTAGAAATAGGCGGGCTTGTAACGCAGACCGGTTGCAAAAGACCAACGTTGCTTGTTTCCGATGCCAGTGTTTGAAAATTCCAGGTTGATATGGTACTTCGGCGTGTTGAAATTATTGACCTGGCTATTGTTCTTATTTTTTAGGAAATCAGAAAAATAGTTTGCCTTCAGCAGGAAATTTTTCCTCAGATCCACGCTCACGCTCGCCGCATATCCGTAGGTGTTCACTGTTTGTCCTCCATTGAATGCGATATTATATTGAACGTAGGTGCTGTGATCCAGGAATGCGTTAGGATCGCTGGTGCCGGGTGTATTTGCAACATCCGTATATCCAATGAAATTTTTCCAGGTGCCATAATAGCCAAGCACATCAATCATCACTCGCTTGGCAATAAGTGCTGAATAGCCAAGCTCAAATGCATTTACAGACTGGGGTTTGATATCATTGTAATAAAACCTTTCAAGGGTTGCCGGATCATTGCTTTTTTGGAAAGCCTCCACGCTTGACAAAGTATATGGAGGATATTGATCGAAATGATAGTGGTCGTTCAACAGCAGTTTGGAACCGCCAGAAGAATAACTATTGTATCCATTAAGCGTATTCTGTAGCGACTGAATATTGCTTGGAAAGCTATATGCGTTTTGGTAAGATGCCCTGATATAATTTTCGGGCGCTACCTCCAGCACTGCCGAGAAACGACTGGTAACCTTTGCTTTGTCGAAAAGCGAATTTTTATCATCGCGGAAAGAGGCGCTCAGGTTGAGTTTATTATCAATCAGCTTCTTTGAAAATTGAACATACGCACTGTATTCATTGACGTTGATCGGTGCATTATCATCGGGGAAAAGTGTTCCTTTTGAATCGAGATGATAGAGGCGCCAGTTCAAGCCGGCGATGATGTCTACGAAGTGAACGAGTTTTGAGAAATTGTATTGGAATTGTGCGTTATAGAGTTTGCTTCTGTCAAGGAACAGCGTCCCACCCTGCGTGATGGGCGTAGATGAAATGCTATCCTTTAAGTGGTTGAACTGCGCTGATCCAAGCGCAGGCATGCCAATATCAGCGTATTGACGCGCCATCCATGCGGCACTGGTGGGATCTGCGCCACCAATCATTGCGCCCAACAATGCGCCAGTGTATTGGGGATACCAGCCGTCGCCGGTATTTGGATCATAGCTCGGTTTCCATGCTTCATTAACCAATTGCGCGGTTGGACCCGCTACGAGCGTCTTGCCTGAATTCTCCTGTGTGGTGTAAGCTCTGAAAAACCAGCTGTCGGATTTTAATTCGACCCTGTATTGTGCAACTTTAAAATCTTTCAGTTGATATCTGGTATCGTTTGTATAGACAACATTTCCGGTACCAAAGGTTCCGGAAACGATTGCTTCCAACCTGGGATTGATTTTGTATCGCAACTCTGCATTGGCTTTGAAGAGGTGCGCGTTATTGTCGAGGTATCCATATTCGGGATAACCGGAACGCGAAACATAATTGGGGCCTGCGCCAACAATGGGTTCGATGATCGGTGCCAGTCCGGGATTGGCATCCAGTGCGCCCATCAGGAATGGATTGATGTCTACTGATGTCGCGCCGCCATAATAGTTCACACCATTATAATTGGGATTGGTATATTTTGAACCCATACCGTTTTTGTCTGACGAATCAGTAGCTACCCAATCTTTTGCTGCGGTGTATTGCGCGTTGATCTTGAAAGCAAGCTTGTCGTTAATCTTTTTGGCCCAACGCAACGTCCAGTCGTAGTAGGGCGAAGGTTTAACAGGATCCTTCGCATTGCCACCACCCACGTGATTCACGCCTTGTGTGATTTGAAAGCTGAAGCCCTGGTACCTGAAAGGATCTTTGCCGGTCATCACCATGGTTCCATTCAAACCCCTTGATCCATAAAGCGCCGATGATGCGCCTGAAAGGATTTCGATATTGTTTACATCCAGTTGCGTGAGACCAATTGCAGCCCCCAATGGAAAGTTAAGACCGGGTGCCTGGTTGTCCATTCCATCTACAACCTGCGTAAAATTGGTGTTTCCGCTGGTGTTGAAACCACGAGTTGTAACTGAAGTAAAACCAAGACTGGACACCGTCACATCAACACCTTTCAGTCCCTGCACCATATCGTAGTAGTTCATTTGTGGTGACTGGATGATGTCCTTGTTGCTGATCTGTTCAATGGTTACGGGTGAGGTTAGTTTACGTTGTGCGCTGCGACTTGCAGAAACCACCACTTCCTGTCCAACAGCAGCCGCGGGAGCAAAGTTGATTTCAAGCGGAGACCCATTGTTTACCACAATTTCCTGCGATTCGAACCCGATTGATGTGACAACCAGGGTTACGGGCAGTTGATAGTTGACAGTGAAATGAAATCTTCCCTTGTCGTCTGTGAAATCGCCATCGGGCTTACCTTTCACAACAACAGAAACGGCGGGCACAGGTTCGTGCGTAACACTGTGGTGAATGACACCTTTGATGACCGTCTGTGAAAAAATCATTCCTGGGTACATCATTACTGCTATCAGCAGCAGGCGGGCAATTTTCTTCCTCATTTGGCAATGGATTTTCGTTTTGTGATATGAATGCATTTTGGTTATTTGATCATTTTTTTAAACCATTTGAGCTTGCCTTCAAAGGGTGGGTACTTAATTGAAGGATCAAGCCAGTATGGCGTTTTTAGGATGGGCTTGGCATGTGTGAATCGTTCAAAAGAATGTTGGCCGTGATAGGCACCGAGACCACTGGTTCCAATACCTCCAAACGGCAGGTGATGATTTGACAAATGCCAAACCGTATTGTTGATGCATCCGCCGCCAAAGCGAACCGCACGAGTCCATTTTTCTTCGATGCTTTTATTTCGGGTGAAAAGGTAAAAGGCCAGGGGTGAAGGGTTTTGAGCAATCAGGTTAAGCGCGTCTTCCATATTGTCGTAATAGAAAATGGGCAATATGGGGCCGAATATTTCCTCGTTCATGATCCGCGCTTCCATTGGAACTTCTTCAATGAGTGTTGGCGCGATAAAAAGATTTTCCCTGTTGTATCCGCCGCCAAAAACAATTTTTCCTGAGGAGAGGTAACCGTGAAGCGTATCAAACCTTTTGGAATTAATGATTCTCCCGTAGCTGCTACTGACTGCCGGATTTGGGAGGAAAAACTTGATAATTGCCTTTTTTAATTGGATTTTGAATTGCTCCTTCACCGAACGATGCACCAGCAGGTAGTCGGGCGCAACGCAGGTTTGTCCGGCATTTAAGAACTTCCCAAGCGCAATTCTTTTCGCTGCGATTTCGAGTGATGCATCTTTCTCCACCACGGCGGGGCATTTCCCGCCCAGTTCAAGGGTCACTGGTACCAGCTGTTCTGCAGCCAGTTGATAGATCGACTGACCAACAGCGGTGCTTCCGGTGTAGAATACATGATCAAACCGAAAACTGTGCATGAGAGCCGGGATTATTTCAGCTCCGTTTCCGGTCACAATAGAAATATGTTTGTCGGCAAAAGTTTCTTTGATCATTTTTTCCATCACCGCAACGCATGCGGGCGCCAGTTCAGATGGTTTGAGCACCACGGTATTACCGCCTGCGATGGCGCCGATCAGCGGCATCAGCAGCAACTGGATGGGATAATTCCATGGAGCGATGATGAAAACAACGCCGAGCGGATCACGGACGATTTTAGATGAAGAAGGAAAATTGAGCAAGTTGGTTTTGACTTTTGTGGATCTTGTCCAACTGCGGAGATGTTTGAGTGTGATCCTGAGTTCTGTGAGCAACAAGCCGATTTCAGTGGCGTATGCTTCTTCACGGCCTTTTTTCAGGTCCTGGTAAAGCGCGGTGTATATCTCTTCTTCGTATTTATAAATGGCAGTCTGAAGAGCAAGCAGTTGTTGCCTTCTAAATAGGTATGAGCGGGTTTCGCCGGCTTCGAAGGCCTGGCGCATGCTCACCATTGTCTGGCTTGCTTTTTCGGATACGGAAATCTCTGTCAGCAATGCAATCGTCTATTTAGTTAGTCCTTGAAAGATCAGGGAGACCAGCAGCTTCATTTCCTTGATGACTGCGCGATAGTCGATCTGATCCTGGTTTTTTAAAATGGCTTTATGTTCAACATGATGTTTCATGGCATCATTCATGTTAATCAGTGAAGATGCAAGTTTGGCTGCGTCGGTATTCCTCAGCTCTCCTCTTTTAATTCCTTCCCTGATGATTTTAGCAAGGAATTGAATTTCCTGCTTGGTGACCGCGTCGAACAATTCAAAAAATTTAGGCAGCATCCTGTTCACCGTTTCTGCAGATACGCGGTTCATATTAAGGACATTCTTCAGGTAATTGACCCGCTCTACGAGATAGAAAATGATCCTGGCTTCTGTGGTTTTTTTCTCCAGTACGTGCTCCTCAAGTGTACGCAGGTAGTCCCTGCCTTCTGTGATTGCTACTTCCAGGAAGATGTCCTCTTTATTTTTATAGTAATAGTAGAGAGAAGCTTTGTTCAAGCCCACTTCCTTGGCAATATCATCGAGTGTGGTTTTATCCAGTCCGTACCTGGCAAAACACTTCATCGCTACCTTACCTATCTTTTCTTTTACCTGTTCTTTTTTGTTCATGTGAGCGAATCAAATATAGGGGGAATTCTAAAAATTCAAACTTTTTAATAAAATATTTGAATTTTAGAACTGGAAGGAGTAAGGAATTGCCTTTTAGGGATACTCGGATCGGGTTTGTATATTAGATGAGGCAATATGCTTCGTCATTCAAAACCAATTATATGAACTGGAATCTCGTCTTCCGTCTGTCGTTGCTGGGGCTGGTCATGGCCATTGCCACGCTTTGGCTGCCATCCAATATTGAACCCTTTTTCTGGCTGCTCATCTTTATCTATGTTGCTTTTAAGATCGCAAAGCAAGCCCCGGGGAAATATTTTCTTCACGGACTTTGTGTGGGACTCGCGAACAGTTTCTGGGTCACTTCAGCTCATGTCCTGTTTGCGAAAATGTACCTGGCGAATCATGCGCAGGAGGCCGATATGATGACTAAGATGCCATGGCCCACTCATCCACGTATCATGATGTTGATCATTGGTCCCGTGGTGGGCATGATTTCAGGATTTATCATCGGCTTGTTTGCTTTTGTTGCCTCAAAAGTTTTTAAAACCAAAGCCGCCTAATATTAAAATGCTATGCGACTCATTGAAAAGCCACAGCCAGGCGAATACCCTCCTTACGCTGACATGTACATGAAGTTGGTACCTGGTGATGGTTTGCTGTTGCAACATCTTTGGGACAATTTTCTCAAGGCGAAGGAACTGCTTCTAACCCTCCCAGCGGCGAAACTGCTCTTTAAATACAGGGTGGACAAATGGACGATAAAAGAAATTCTTGTACACATTATTGACGACGAGAGGATCTACGCGTATCGTGCAATGTGCTTCGCACGAAATGAAAAGACGCCCCTCCCGGGTTTTGAGCAGGATGAATACGCATTCTATTCGGATGCCAATAACCGCGATATCGAAAATATTTTTGAAGAGTATGAGGCAGTAAGAAGAGCTACCATCACATTATTTAATGGCCTGCCAGACGATGCACTTCTCCGTTCTGGCACTGCCGACAACAAAGAATCCACGGTGCGCGCACTTGCATATCATATTGCGGGCCACGAATTGCACCACCTCAATATCATCAGGGAAAAATACCTGGCGGGTTGATTCACTCCCTCAAGTCAAACACAACCTTCGCATTATTCTGTTCAGAAGAGGAAATAAATACTTCATAGCGATTGCCGCCCGCCGTCACAACCATCAAAGAAGTATTTGGCGGAATGGACCCAAGGTTATCAGCAACCATGACCAGTTCGTGATGGGGTGAGGCCTTATTTATATTAACATGGAAAGTAATGGCTTTTTGGGATAAGCCTGCGTGTGATACCAGTAAACTGTTGTTGTGGTAAACGGTGACAGTATCGCCGTCAATTTCACCGTTGTCATATAAGTCGATACGTATATCACCCTCGTCTACCTGGAATGTTTTAACCAGCGAATTTTTTCTCGTGGTGAGAATTGTTGGGGGTGGCCGCATGGCAGTTGAAGAAGGCTTTGAAATGGGTTTTGTTTGTATGCTGTCTGCTTTGGCGGTCTCAGTGGACACAGAAGCCTTGGAGGGCGCTTTCTTCGTTGGAGCTGGTGGTGTCGATTTTTTTACAACTGGTGGATTTGTTTTTGTTGTTGTCGCAGGCTTTGGTGCCGGTGGTTTTGCAGTAGTCGTTGTAGTTGTCGCTGGCTTTTGGGTTGGGGCTTTTGTGGTTACCGGCGGTTTTGCAACAATCACTTTCTTTTTTGTTACCACAGGTGGTGGTGGAGGTATGCATTCCCTGAATGTAATATCATCTACAGCAAAATCATTTCCGCATCCACCAGGGTGTTGGTCTGACATGCTGACTAATAAACTATTCGCGCCAACAGGCAAGTCGAACGTAATCGCAAACCTGGTCCACTGTGCGGAGCCATACCGCGGTAGATTTCCCGTGTTCAACTCGGCAACACCTTTGCCACTCATCGTTGCCAGCGTGACCTGGATATTTGGTAAAAGTGGGAAGGGACATTTGTCGCTGGGCTTGCAAACATTCAACATCCACACGGCAAACTCGTAAGTTTTACCAGGCTCCAGTCCCTGTACCACGGTATTGAAAAACTCACCGCCTTCGTAAGCTGCGTTGACCAGGAGCATGTTGCCGTGATTATCGCCGGTATGATCCTGTTCAAGTGTGATCCAATCGCCTCGAAAACAATCGCTGGTATAGGAAGTGTAAGTGTAGTGTCCGTCAGTGGGGCAGGATGAAGCCACTCTTCTATAGATTCCCGGCGCGCCCACGTTATTGTCATCTACTTCGCCGGCGCCGAAATTTATGTTGACTACGGGAGGGTCTTTCGGAATACAATTCTTAGCAGGTTGTGCATGTAATAGTTGCAACCAGGGGATCAATATAAACAGCCAACGCTTCACCGCCAATTTCCTTACCCATAAGTTACTTCAATTTTGAAAAATAAGATTGTTTGAATTTGTTAAATCGGGATGCGTGCCCACACTTGACAATTTGAATTTTGAAAAATGCGAGATTGTGAATATCTGCCAATAAGGAAGCCCCCACAGCACTGTGTGGGGGCCTTTTATTCATACTCAATCTATATTAGTATCCAGGGTTCTGCGTTAGATTTTTATTCAAATCCCGATCCTGCTGCGGGATTGGGAAGAGTAATTTGTCAGCAGTAACATTATAATTCAGATTATTGCCGGCACCATCTTTCTGACTGTTCATCACCTGGATGGTATAATCTGTGCCAGCCCTCAGCAAGTCATTCCAGCGCTCACCTTCAAAGGCAAGCTCCAGCCTTCTTTCATTCAGGATTGCAAGCTTAACTTCATCCTGGGTGGTTGCCGTTGTCTTCCCTAAGCTCACCCTTTGGCGAATCTGATCAACGAGTGGAATGGCTTCATCAGTTCTGCCAAGCTGATTCAAGGCTTCGGCCTTCAACAGAATAATATCGGCGAGGCGGATCATCATTACATTATCCGGACTATTCCAACCATTCGGATGACGCCATTTTCCAATGAAGGGCACATTATTCGGGTCAGCAACATATTGAGCTGGCGGATTGGCTTTTTCCACGATGATTGAAACTCCCTTGCGTACAACATCGTTCGCAGCATCGAATGCTTTCAACAAGTCGTGCGAAGGCGTGTTGAATTTGATCCAGTCGTCACCGGTCAGTGAGGGAGGTGTAAGCAATTGGATACCCCAGTCACCTGCTCCTGCATCATTGTACTGAATCTCAAAAATGGATTCGCTGTTGTTTGCATGCGCGCCATCAAACAATTGCGCATAGTCGCCCAACAGGGTATAATTCCCATTGTTGATCACCTTATCGCAATAGTCCAGGCATTCCTGGTATTTTCCTTCCTGCGCATAAACTTTCGCGAGCAATGCCTCTGCACCACCCTGGGTTGCGCGGCCTCGCGTTTGCGCGTCGGAGTCAAAGGTTTTCGGCAATACGGTTTCAGCTTCCAACAGGTCTTTTTCAATTTGTGCATACACATCCGCTACCGAACTCCTCGATTTGAAAATATCCTGGTCTGTTGATGAAAGCACCAGTGGCACTTCACCCCAGGTTGTGACGAGGTGGAAATAGTGGAAGGCACGCAAGAATTTTGCTTCTGCCAGAATTTGATTTTTGCGATCCGTACCATTCCAAACCGGGTCTTCAATTTTCGGTATATTATCCAAAACCGCATTGGCAGCAAGTACGCGATTGTAAATGCCCTGCCAATCTCTTGTCACGTTTCCATTAGAAGCAGTGAGCTGAAAGTTGTCAATCTGGAAATTATCCGGGTTGTCACCGCCGGCATATGCATTGTCGGCCCGGGCATCCCCGTTAATTTGGTAATCCCAGATATAATACTGGTCGTGCAATCCGCTATAAGCCCCTGTCAGTGCAGTTTCAGCGTCATTGGCAGTTTTATAAAAGCTGGCAGTGGTGTAGTCGGACTGTGGCGTTTTATTTAGAAAATCTTTTGAACAGGATTGTGTGATTGCTGCAGCGGCAATGATCAACAACCATGCTTTATTATTCTGTTTCATAATTCGGTTTTAAATTTTTTACAACTGCAGGTTGATGCCAAGCGTCACGGTTTTTGCCTGCGGATAAGTTCCATAATCAATACCCTGCGAAAGCGGACTTTGTCCGTCACGGTTTACTTCAGGCTGATAACCTTTGTATTTGCTGAAGGTGGCGATGTTTTGCAGGGATATATAAAATCTCAGGTTGGTTACGCCCAACGATTTTACCCATTCACTTTGCCAGTTGTAAGCGAGTGAAATGTTTTTGATCCTGACAAAAGAACCGTCTTCAATGAATCGTGATGAGATCAACGTATTTTGGGCCGAGTCAGCAAATCTTGCCTGCGGCATATCCGTCACATCTCCGGGACTCTTCCATCTTCTCAATGCTGCGGTAGAAGAATTGTTCACCTGGAACATACCTTCGGTCTCAATCCGCGTTGCATCAAATACCTTATTGCCATTCACCCCGTCAACCAACACACTCAGGGTGAAATTTTTGTAACTGAAATCGTTGATGAAGCCGAAAGTGAACTTAGGCAGGGGACTTCCAAGGTTTGTTCGGTCCTTCGCAGGATCCAGTTCACCACCAAACACTTCCTGGCCACCTTTGCTAATCTGCTTGTACTTCACATATCCTGTTTGTGGATCTACGCCTGTAGCAATGTATCCCCAGAATGAACCAATGGGTAATCCATTCTTGGTAATGGTTGAATTGTCTCTCTCCGGAATATTACCAGCATAAATAATATTGTTTGAATCGAGACCCTTCATTACATTCTTGTTGAACGACATGTTCAGTGAGGTAGTCCAGGTAAAGCCTGTTCCTTTAAACACATCTGCTGCGATGTTGAATTCAAATCCATCGTTCTGTACCACGCCGTTTTCAACATTCGCTAACGTGTAAGAGTAACCGGTGCTGAAAGGCAGGTTTTGTTGATAGATCAAACCGGTTGTGCGTTTGTTGTAGTAGTCTGCTGTAAACCTCAACCAATTAAACATCGACAGATCGAATCCAATATTGAATTGTTGCGTTTGTTCCCATTTCAGGTCCGGGTTGCCTTTGGTGCTGCTTGGGATAACGCCGGGGAAGATGGCACCCCATGGGTAGTTATTGCCTCCGCTAACAGTGGCGGTTGAAGGATAGTAGCTACCGATGAATGGAATATTACCAGTTTCACCCCACCCTAGACGGAATTTCAGGTCATCAACCGACTTCATATTCATCATGAAGTTTTCTTTCGAAATTCTCCAACCTGCAGAAAAGGCGGGGAAGTATCCAAACTGGTGGTCTGTTCCGAGGCGTGAAGAACCATCAGCCCTGATGGATGCGGTAAACAGGTAGCGATCGGAAAAAGCATAGTTAACTCTTGCGAAGTAAGAGACGAGTGACCATTCCTGCTTCGTCGTGCTGATTGACTTGTTCGTTGTCGCTTCGTTCAACGTCATCACATTTGCATTCGGGAATCCTTCGCCGTACATATATCCATACGTTTCTTTCTGCTCGATAGATTCCATACCCGCAACGGCTGTGATGCCGTGATCTCCAAAATGCTTATCAAAAGTCAATGTGTTCTGGAAATCGTACCTGAATATCTCCTGCGTGTTGTTTTGGCCGATGCCATTTTTGGACCTTCCGTATTGAGTGCGGAAGGGATCCAGGAAATAATCATAATTGCTGTTGGTTAATGAAGTACCAAATTGTGAACGGAACCTGAGATTGTAAGGCAGTTTAATTTGAATGTGTGCATCACCCAATATGCTGTTGCCCGTAGTTTTATTATAGGGACCTTCGATGCTGGCCAGCGGGTTCTCCCAGGCCTGGAATGGATTCAATCCGAAAGTGCCGTCTGCATTGTATTTGGGAACGAAGGGAGGTGTGCTCAGTGCACCTAACACCACGCCACCCTGGTTCACCCTTTCATTATCCGGTACATCCCTCGAATTGGTGCGATTATAATTAAGGTGCGCGCCTACACTTAACCATTTGTTCATGCTTTGCTCCAGGTTGAAATTCACTGAATACCTGACATAATTTGAAAGCTCCACAATACCGTCCTGGTTCAGATAACCAAGGCTCAGGCGATAGGTGCCCTTGTCAGAACCGCCGGAAAATCCAGCACTGATACCAGTGATGGGCGCGCGGCGATAAATAATGTCCTGCCAGTTGTTGTTGACATTTTGAAGGTCGGGCGGAATGGCGAGTGCTGGCTGACCTGCATTTGCCTGTTGTTCATTTAATAAAGTAATCAGCTGTTGGCCGTTCAGCATGGGCAGCGTTTTTACGATCTCCTGGTAGCCTGTATAAGCATTCACATCAACCCTGGTCTTTCCCTTGCTGCCCGTCTTGGTGGTGATCAGGATTACACCATTGGTGGCGCTGTTATTACTACCACCTGCGGTTCCATAAATTCCTGCAGCAGACGCGTCTTTCAAAATGCTGATGGACTCAATATTATTCGGATCTATACCAGTTGCATCGTCCGCCATCACCCCGTCAATTACATACAACGGCTGGCCACCGAGGGGTGAAGCCGTACCACGAACCCTTACTTCAAGGGGGGAGCCCGGTTTACCAGAAGGTTGCACAACCTGCACTCCAGGTGTTTTACCAGCAAGGACTTCATCAGCAGTGACGATTGGGCGAGTGCTGACATCTTTTACATTCACCGAAGAAATGGCCGAGGTAATATCTTTTTGCCTTTGTGCTCCGTAACCCACCACGACTACCTGGTCCAATTGTTTATTCGACGTTGCGATTTGGATATTCACCACCGACTGGCCATTCACTTTAACTTCCTTGCTTTCGTAACCAATAGATGAAACCACCAGGGTGGCATCATTCGGTACGGTTAAAGTAAAATTGCCGTTGTTGTCGGTATTGGTCCCAATTGAAGTTCCTTTGACCAGTACGCTTACGCCCGACAAGGCTTCTCCATTGGCACCGGTAATTTTACCGGTGATTCGGGTGTCCTGGTTCAATTGGGTGTTTGACATCACCACCACCAGGTTATTTTCGAGGAGCTTATAGGTGAGGTCGGTATTGGCGAGAAGCTTATCCAGCGCTTCTTTGATGGAGGACTGGTTCAGGTGGACGTCCACTTTCTTGTTCAATGATTCCAGGTCATAATTGTAGAGAAAGCGGAACTCGCCCTGTTTTTCAATTTTGTTCAAAACCTTTTGGATCTCCACCTGCTGCATGTTCAGCGTAATGGACCCCTGCGCATGTGCTCCCGCCCTTACGTTCAGTACGGCCAGCAGAATAAGCACAATTGTGAGTTTCATGATGACAAAAAATTTAAAGAGCAATCGCAGATTACTCCTCCCTGGCGGAGGCTGTAATTTTTTCATATTTTTACTTTTAGTGATTAATGAATTGAAACCCTTACTGACTGTCAATTGGTAAATGGTTTCTGATTTAATCTGAGGGGTTCCGTTACAGCGGAATCCCATTTTTATTTTAGCTGCTATTCATATTATTTTTTCGTTGAGATTTCGATTTCATTGTCGTTGATTTGATATGAAAATTTTGCGGTCAATTGCAAGGCATTCAGTGCTTCGTTCAGGGTTTCATCTTTAAACACGCCTGAAAACCGATAGCGAAGCAGGTTGTCGTTCTTGATATGAATCGTTACGTTGTACCACCTTTCCATTTTATCGGCGAGATCCCGGAACCTTTCTCCCTTAAACACCAGTCTGTTATACATCCACGAGGTTTCAACCTTTTGGCTGTCGGGAATATTCCGGGTTATCGGGGTTATCGTAATGTCGCGCACTGTTGCAAACTTGTGTTGGTTGTTCACAGGTAAAACAGCAGGTTGTGGTTCCGGCTCAAGCTGCTTGTTGAAAATGAGCTTCTCGTTCGGCTTCAAGGTCACCTTTGGCGCATTCGGATTGTCTTTTCTGCTTACTTCAATAATGCCTCTGAGCAAGGTCGCTTCAACCGTTTCGTCCTGGGGATAGGATTTTACGGCGAAGGCGGTTCCAACTACTTCTATATTAATGGATGAGGCATGAACAACGAATGGGATTTTCTTACCAGTGGCTGGTGATATGGAGGGTACCACGTCAAAAAATGCTTCACCTTCCAGTTCCACTTCCCGTACATTATGAAAGTCGTTCCGGTAATTCAGTTTGCTACCAGAGTTTAGCCAAACCTGGGTGCCATCCGGCAAAACCATTTTGGTGCGCGCACCCGCCTTGGCCACTACTTCGCTTTCTTTTACAACCGGGTTTTCAATTGTGGGCGCATGCTTCGGGCTTTGGTAGAAGTACCAGCCGGCCAGGCCGATGCCCACTACAGCGGCAGCATAGGGGAGAAGCCTGCGTATTCCGCTCCGCCTGATTTGTGGAACTTGTTCACCTTCTGCTTCGGTGGAGATAATCTTCTGGAATCGCTGCTCAAAATTGACATCTTCAGGTTCTGGCTTTTCGATATCTGCGTGAGTCGAATTAAAATAATTTCTCATCAGATCCTGGACGTATTGCTGGTCCGGGTAAAGTTGCAACAGGGTTTGCAACTCTTCAAGCTCAGCCGGGGAGGCTTCACCGGACAACTGGCGGGCAAATAAAACCCATAAGCGGTTTTCTTTCATAAACGGCAAGCTGGTCTTCCTTTAAGACAAAAAAAACCGCATGATCTACTAAAGGCTTTGAAAAAAAACTTTGAAAGCGTAATTTAATAGTAACCAAAGCCAACATTTTATGCTTCCAACTTTACATGAAGAATTAATCGCTTCCAACATCTCGAGGTATTCCAGTTTGAGTACTGCCGAAATGGCCTATTTCATGACGCTACTCGAAACCCGTTCAATTCGTAAGAAAGAATACCTTCTTCGGGCAGGTGAGGTTTGTCGTTATGATTATTTTATTACGAAGGGATGTGTGAAAGTTTGTTTTACTGATGAAAAGGAAAACGAACGAATCATGAAATTTGCAACTGAAAACAGCTGGGTCATCGACCTGGAAAGTTTCCTGAACAACAAGCCCTCTTCATTTTATATTCAGGCGATCGAGGACACCGAGTATTTCAGACTCAGCCAATCCAGCTACAGGCTTCTTTATAAGGTGGTTCCACAATTCGAAAAATTTTCGATCGAACACTGGAGGAATGGTTTTATTGCTTTGCATCAGCGAATCATGCAAAATCTTTCCATGTCAGCAGAAGAGAGATACCAGCTCTTTAAAAATAAATACCCTGGTTTGGAGCAAAGAATTCCGCAGAAACTGGTTGCTTCTTATTTAGGGGTGACACCAGAATTTATGGGCAAACTGCGCGGTAAATACACGGCCCAGCTTTCCTAGTTGTTAGCTATTGGTTTTCTTTTCAGATGCAGGTCAGATTGGAGGGTGGCCGCGATGCGTTTAACCGCGATGGCCATTTGTGCGTCGATGGTGTTGATTGATATATTCAGGATTTCAGAAACTTCCTTATACTTTAGATTGTCTTCCCTGACCAGTTTGAATATCATTTTGCAACGGGGCGGAAGATTTTCAATGGCAGTCCTGATTTTATGCAGAATTTCATCCGTGATCATGATTTCCTCCGGATTGATTTCCGTAGGCATGAGCGAGATATCGATATGATCGAAAGGTTCGGTAATATTTTCTCTTGCTTTTCGGGAAAGATAGTTCAGCGCCGTATTCTTGGATGCCGTATAGAGATAAACCTTTAGATTTTGAATAGAAGGCAGGTTGTAACGTTGTTGCCAGATCCTGACAAAAACGTCTTCCACAATTTCTTCGGCGGATTCCCTGGTTTTGGTGATAGCAAACGTGAAATGGTAAAGTCGCTTGTAAAAAAGTGCATATATTTCTCTGAAGGCAGCCTGGCTTCCAAGGGCAACCTGTTGTTGCAAGACAAGCAAATTAGCATCAGGAATTTGACGGATATTTTCCATTCTAAGCAATCTTGTTAAACCAGCTTTCGATCCGTAAAATTATCTATTATTTAGAAAGACAAGTAATTGGCCTGGAATGCTGCAAAAAATAAATATGTTAATAGTCCAAATACGGGGATGAATGACCAGGACTTCAATAAATTTATGTATGACCAAAATCTTCACAAACTCAGCCGTTTGTTTATTGTCAATCTTCCTTTTTCTTGGATGTGCCCAACGAAACAAAAGTGCTACCGTTCCCCAGGTTCCATTAGCGAGATTGAAGGATGGGAATGCTCATTTTGCTACGTTCAGCCCCGCGCATCCGGATGAGGACTCGGCCCGGTTGCGAACAATGGCGAAAGGTCAAGCACCGTTCGCTGTCGTTGTCTCCTGTTCAGACAGCAGGGTGTCGCCAGAACTTGTTTTTGACCAGGGCATTGGCGACCTGTTTGTTATTCGCACCGCTGGTAATATTATTAGTGAAGTAGAGTTGGGAAGCATTGAGTACGCCGTAGAACACCTGGGTACCAAACTGATTGTGGTCATGGGTCACGAAAACTGCGGAGCGATTCAGGCCTATGCTTCAGGTGAAACGCCGACAGGCCACCTTCGTGCGATTGTAGATAGTTTGAAAAACGAGCAGGAGATCCAGTCTCTTTCGGCTGGCGACAATAAAACCATCGATGTGCTGGTGCGGGCGAATATTCTTCATGGAATTCATCAGCTAACCAGTCAATCGGAGATCATACGGGAAAAAGTTCATCAAAATGAATTGCAAATTGTGGGTGCGCGCTATGATTTGGATAACTACAAGGTCGAATTCATTAACGCACAATGACGCTCACATTCAATCCGGCTTCCTGTTTCCCGACATCATCATGAATACACCAAACACAAGAAAAATGAAGCCGCTATACAAGTTGATTTTTTCTTTCAAAGCGTCGCCGGCCAGATAACCAATTAGCAGGATCAGTGAAACAATGCTAAAGAAAAGTCCGATGATAAAACTCAATGAGGTAAGGCGATTCTGCATGGTTGGTAATTAAAAGAAGATAATATTAAGTGCAATGGTAATGGCCAGCAACAGGAGACCAAGCGGCACCACACGCAAATACCATTTCTGTTCATTATACTTCGGCTTCTCGGTCAGTGAATATACCAATCCTTTCAATTCTGCTTCCGGCTTTGGTTTTGTGAGCAGACTTACAAAGATCGTTGTAAAGAAATTTGCTATCCAGGAGACGCTGGCAACAATAAAGGCCTGACCCATACCACTCCTGATGGGGTAGAGCGGCGCAATCCATCCGCCCTTGCCTTCTGCGATCGTCAATCCATGGGTGAGAGCTGCAGCAAAAGTACCCGCAACCAATCCCCAGAAGGCGCCGTGCCCCGTGGTTCTTTTCCAAAACATACCCAACAAAAATGTAGCAAAGAGAGGTCCATTTACAAAACTGAAAACGAGCTGCAAAAAGTCATTAATATTATTAAACCCTTTTGCCACATAGGCTGTGGCAATTGAAATCAGGATGCCGGCAATCGTTACAAACTTACCCACCAACAGGTAGTGGCGATCAGACTTATTTTTTACAAAATAGGCCTGGTAAATATCAAATGTAAAAACAGAATTAAAGGCTGTAACATTTCCCGCCATTCCGCTCATGAATGAAGCGATCAGCGCAGTAATGCCAACACCAAGCAATCCGGTTGGGTAATAATGTGCAATCAGGGATGGAAGGGCCATTGTATAGTCAATTGCACCTTCTTTGTTGGCAGGAATTTGAAATCCTTTTGATACAAGGGCAGGCTGCATTAGCGCAATGGCAATGACGCCAGGTAAAACAACGATCAGTGGCATCAACAATTTCGGAATGGCGGCAACAATAGGTGTACGCTGTGCATCGCCCATATTTCTTGCAATCATCGCCCTTTGCACAACCAGGAAATCGGTGCACCAATAACCAAAAGACATCACGAATCCTAAACCAAATAACAGTGACATAAATTGGATACCCATTGGATTGGAATCGGGATCGCCCATATATTTCCATGCATGCGTTAATTGGGGTTGAAGGTTGGCTTTGATATTCGCCCAGCCCCCGGCATCCTGTAGTGCCACAATGACCAACGGGGAAAGCCCGAGTACGATCAGAAAAAATTGCAACACTTCGTTATAAACGGCGCTGGTAAGTCCGCCCAGAAAGGTGTAGATCATTACGACTCCCGCGGCGATCCAAATTGAAACGTCGAAATCCCAGCCTAAAATAATTTCCAAAAGTTTTGCGAGTGCATAAAGCGAGATGCCTGAAGAAAAAACCGTCATCACGGCAAAAGAAATTGCATTCAGTCCCCTGGTTTTTTCATCGAAACGCAACGATAAATATTCGGGAACACTTCTTGCGCGACTGCCATAATAAAAAGGCATCATAAAAACACCGAGGAATACCATGGCGAAAATGGCACCCACCCAATAGAAGTGCACAGTCATGATACCGTATTTGGCACCTGATGCCACCATTCCCAACACTTCCTGCGCGCCGAGGTTAGCGGAAATAAATGCCAGGCTTGTAATCCATAGGGGTATGTTTCTACCGCTTGAAAGAAAGTCATTGCTCGATTTGATCTTCCGTTTAATAATAAATCCAACTGTGATAACAAAGGCAAAATAGACGAGAATGATAAGATAGTCAGCTATATGTAATTTCATGGCAATCTTAAAAGGTGGCGGAAAAGTATTAAATTTAAGCTATTGATGAAGACATTTGCCAACTTTAAATTCCTTTCTATATGGATCATGGAAAGCCAAAATCATTGACAGAACAGGAGGTAAATCCTTTAGCAAGCCTTGATGAATGGGAAGATGATGTTTTGAAACGCTATCCCGAGCCGGATACCATTGCAACGGGCAAGCATAAGGAGGAGTACAGAAATTATGAGGAACCGGGCAGGGATACCGTTAAGGAATTCTATCGACTCAATCATACCTACCAGACTTATGATTTTGTGTTGGAAAAGAAGCACAAGTATTTAAAGTTTGATAAAAAGAAAATGCCGGTATGGGACGCCTTCCAGTTCCTGAACCAGCTGGTTGACGATTCAGATCCTGATACCGACCTTGACCAATTTCAACATCTGCTACAAACCTCGGAAGCTATTCGCAGAGATGGTCACCCCGATTGGATGGTGCTTACCGGATTACTGCACGATATGGGAAAAGTACTTTGTCTTTTCGGCGAACCGCAGTGGGCTGTGGTAGGAGACACTTTTCCAGTGGGATGCGCGTATTCCGACAAAGTTGTATATCCGGAATTTTTCAGTCTGAATCCGGATTACAGTGATGATCGTTACAATTCCGCCCTTGGTGTGTATTCCAAAAATTGTGGGTTGAGAAATGTGCATATGAGTTGGGGGCACGATGAATATGTATATAATATGGTAAAGGATAATTTGCCCGAGGAAGGATTGTACATGTTGCGTTATCACTCTTTTTATGCATGGCATCGCGAAGCCGCCTATGATCATTTATTGGATGAGCATGATCGTAAAATGTTGAAATGGGTGAAGCTTTTTAATCCATATGATCTCTATTCAAAGAATCCAACGCCGCCGGATTGGAACCAGTTGCGGCCGTACTACGAGGATCTGGTAGCGAAATATTTGCCAACTGAATTAAGATTTTAGATTTATGCACAATCAACAATCTAATTCTTCAATGATATCAGGTAGGCTACCACATTCGCCAAATCCTGGTCACTGAGTGACATCTCCGTTGGTTCGGGCATCAGGCTTTTAGATTGTTTTTGGCGCGACACTATTTCTCCCACTTTCATTAAGTGAGCTTTGCCACTTGCATCTTTGATCGTAATATTTTCCTTACCATCTGCAATCAGGAAACCGTACACCGATTCCCCTTCCTTCATATTGATCAGCCATGGCTCATATCCAAAAACAATGGACGCACTTGGATTTAAAATGGCGTCCAGGAGTGAAGTGTTGTCGAATTTTTTGCTGATGAATGTGAGATCCGGCCCGATGTTGTTTCCCTCATTCGCCACCTTGTGACAGGGCTGGCAGTGACTTGCGAAAACGATTTTTCCATTGCCTGCATCTGCCTTTAGCGCAAGAATCTTTTCAGGCGCATAAACTTTCTTGCTATTCGCCCGCTCAAAATAGCTGCCCGCCTGGTTTCGCACCGTTATATCCGGATTGCTGAAAATATTTTCTGCAATCTCGGGAATCAGTTTCTGTGGAATCTTGTGATCGGCCATCAGGCCAATCAACATTTGTCCACCCAAACTATCCCTGGCCATTGCTTTTGCGTTCCATCCCCTTTCCCCTGCCGATAATTCAGGATCCAGCATTTTCTGAGCTTTGACTTTCATCGTCGCAAGTTTCTTTTGATACGCGACGTTCAGGCTGATATGACTCCAGTCGATCAATCTTGCCCAATCATTGCCCTGCCTGAATGAGGCC
>Ga0163163_10001452_pt1 | contig 20021 bp, 11 predicted proteins | sample S65metaG_FD_119766 | JGI IMG/M metagenome (GOLD analysis project Ga0163163, IMG submission 119766) | Switchgrass rhizosphere microbial communities from Kellogg Biological Station, Michigan, USA - S6-5 metaG | ecosystem: Host-associated > Plants > Roots > Rhizosphere > Soil | place: USA...
AAAATGCTTTTGAAGCGCTCCATCAGTTCCGGGTGCTCGCGCAGTTTCTCAATCAGTTGCAATTCCTCTGCGCTCAACGTCGATCGTGTTGGATGTTTGTCTTTCATCCCAACTGTAAATAACCAAGTGGCTAAATTTGTACACTTTATTCTTCATCTTTTCCTCTTTTTTCTCTACCCACTTTTAATCACACCCCGCGCTGGGGGCGTGATTAAAGTGGGTAGACGCGAGAAACCCTTAAAATTAAAAGGGTTCAACTTTGAGGCGCTCCAACACCCCCATAAATATAAATGGGAGTTAATGAGACGCGGTCAGCGGAAGTATTTTTAGTATACCACGCTCCGGGTTTGAGCAAAACGCTCACTCAACAAAAATGAACTCGTTAGTGTTGAACAGGGCGCGGCAAAACAAGGTGAGGCCCTGTTCTGCAATCATGGTTTCAGCGGCCTTAACTTCATCTGTTTCCGGTTGGCGGTCGAAAGTTAGCTCGAAGGCAAGCCGGATTTGTTCTTTAATTTTTGGCCCTGCCTCACGTTTTAACCGCGCGGCAAAGAACTCACTTTGTTGCAACATGAACTCGCTGTTCAGAAGATTCAGCGCTTGCAAGGGCGTTGTGCTCTTCATTCGTTTGGGGGCGATCTGCCCGCCGTCCGGACAATCAAAGGCCCCGAAAGTCGAATCCTGCTGCATGCGCACCTTGGTCATGTAAATCATCCTGCGCCATTCGGCCGGACCGAACTCCTTTTTGGGGTTATACACCCGGACATAATTGTCGTTCGGTTCGAAAGGACTGTATCCGGGCCCGCCAGCGGTTTGGTCGAGTTTGCCACTAACCGCGAGGATCGCGTCGCGAAGCGGTTCCGCTTCCAACCGTTGCGGAGGGAACCTCCAAAGCAAACGGGAAGCGGCATCCGTCGCGATTCCTTCCCCACGCGAAGTGCTTGCCTGCCGATAGGTAGCGGAATTTACAATGAGCCGGTGTATATGTTTAAGGCTCCATGGATTCAAAGCAGGTTCGCTCGAGCTCACCGTCGTTTTTGGATGGATAAACTCAGAGGCAAGCCAATCCAACAGTTCAGGATGACTCGGGCGTGCTCCATTTTTGCCGAAATCGCTGGGTGTGCTGACAAGGCCTTCGCCAAAATGATGTTGCCATAGACGGTTGACCATCACACGCGCTGGCAGTGGATTGGATGGATCTGCTATCCATTTTGCCAGGGCTAGCCGTCGTTGTTGATCGGAAGTGAGCACTTTGGGTTTTCCGGCAGACTCCAGAGACTCCGTCTGGCCCGAGCAAGGGATATCCGCGTTGGTCAGACAAAATTGCACAGGGATAGCGCTAAGAGCGGCCGGCTCTATGATTTCGCGTTCCTGCATGGGATCACCGCGTTGAAAGCGATGGATGGGATCGGGTTTCCCGGTGAATTTTCCGGCATAGACCATTGGATCAGAATTCAACTCCTTGATGCGTTTCTCCAATTCACTTTGCTCAGCCAGCAGCTTTTCCAATGCTTTGGCGTCGGAATCCGAACAACCACTCGCAGTGACACCAATCATCGGTCCCCGATCTGCCACATAAGGCACACGATCGTGGGAAGAGGCTACCGTGCGCCAATCCTCTGAACCTGTTGAAATCTCAATGCGGTAATCGAGCGACAAACGATCGGCAAATTGCTTCTCACGATCCCTTCCCCAAACCACGCGGTTAATTGTAACTTCCTGCGGAAACTCCAATTCGACCCATCCCTTGCCGCGTTCGTTGGAGATCCAGCTCCGGCTATTGCCTGTTCTGCCGTCGTTGATGTGTTCCAGCCGATGGATGTCTGAATTGGGGTATACACTGGAGGCAGTAGCTTTGGTTCCAGCACTGGCAAGCGCAATATTCGTCGAGTCAGCGCCGGACGTATAGACTTCCAGTTCATCGATGCAAGGCTCCGCATCGGTTGTTTTCAGAACGGTGAAACGGAGGCGCTTGGCTTTGACATCACTAAAGCGTTCTGTGTTTCGCCGCGGATTGACCGCTGCGCGCAAAACATTTCGCGGGCTGCGGTTAGGCTGTTCTTCAGTCAGTGCCAGCACACCGGCTGAAACCAGGCCATCCATAGCGCCCCCGCGCATCAGGATCTTGTTGGAAACTGAAAGTTCCAAAGCTCCAGCATCGTAAAAGCCGCTCCATAGTTTTTTATCCGCCGACTCACCTGAGCCATCGGCAAATCGTTGCTGATCGACACGAGCAATTTCTGTTTGATCGGACACCGTGGCCAGGTCGCCGTCTGAGTCGAGGAAATAGCGCACATCCTTGGCGTTGGTTTTGGAACCGCAGCTCCATGACAACCAAACATGAAACCGGCCTGCCAAACGCGGTTCATAAGCAAAGACATTTGCATTCGCGGCGTTGCTCCAAACCAAATAGGTACGGCTGACGGTGGGCAGCCGAGTCAATGTGCCTGGATCATCCCGCTGACCGCGTTCATTTCCAGCGGGGAATGTGCTGCGGGTTGCGCCATGTAATAGTTCAGTCGCATGGGAACCGAATGCCGGCGGTTCAGGTTCGACCAAAAGTACTTGGCCGGAAAACGCGACCGGCTCGAAGTCGCTAAGCTTTGCTTCGATCCGCGAGAGTTGTTGGCGGCAGGATTCTGCCTCCTTCTCCCGCTCCACAGACTTGGACGTTCGCAAACTGCGCTCACCATGTTGCACTCCCGCCAGGCATGCTTTAATTGCGTAGTAATCGGTCTGCGGCACTGGATCGAACTTATGATTATGACAACGGGCGCAACCCACGGTAAGACCAAGAAAAGCGCTGCCAGTCGTGCTTACCATATCATGCAGTTCATCGGCGCGCTGCGCCGCCGTTAAAACCGGATCAGGACTCTTAACCTGGTCCCACGCGCCGCCAACCAGGAATCCTGTTGCAGAATCTTCATTCAAAAGGTCGCCAGCGAATTGCTCGATGATAAAACGATCGTAAGGCTTGTCCTGATTGAAAGCCCCAATAACGTAGTCTCGGTAAAGATATGCCGTGGGCCGCGGATTGTTCATCTCGAAGCCATGCGTCTCGGCGAACCGCACAATATCCAGCCAATGTCGCGCCCAACGTTCTCCGTATTGAGGCGAGGCAAGTAGTCGTTCAACCACTTTCTCGTAAGCGTTCACTGACCGATCCCGTTCGAAAGCTCGCACTTCGGCAGGATTTGGCGGCAATCCAATCAGGTCGAAATACAGCCTTCGAATTAACGTCCGACGCGACGCTTCGGGAGATGGACTCAGCTTGTTTTCCGCAAGTCGGTTGAAAATGAAGTTATCTATCGGATTGCGAGGTTTGGTCTTCGTCTGAGCCAGGTGGGGAACTTCAGGTCGAGTAACAGGTTTCAGGGACCAATGCGTCTCGGTCTGCTTTTCGGCTTTGACTTGAACAGAAGAATTGGTGGCCTCGTTTCCGGCCGTGGGCAAATGATTCGCCAGGAAGATTGCTGCACACCAGACGGTTTTTAAAACGGTTTTCAAATGTCCTGCGCATTAGCCCGCACGCCTCTTTGATTTCTGAATCAGACAAGCTCTTCGCTCAGCGGCTTAAGGCTTCAAAGTAGCCTAACCAGATTCAGGCGCTCGTCAAGGACCGGTGCGATTTGACTCTGAGTTTGCTCGCGGCGAGTCGTCATTTCATTTTTGCTGGCTTGAGTCAAGAGATGTGGAGAAAGCCGGTTGAATAAGTGATCGCTCGGCCGCCGATGCCTACGCGCTCGCCGCGATACGCGCAGAAAAGCTCTCCGCCTCTCGGAGAAAGCTGAAGGGCGCGAAGCTCGACACGGCGCAAACGCTGCGCCCAATATGGAATAAGCGTGCAATGGGCGGAACCCGTCACAGGGTCTTCGGACACACCCGCGCGCGGAGCGAAGAAGCGCGAAACAAAGTCGCAGTCTTCGCCCGGCGCTGTCGCAATGATGCCCAGGCAATCGAGACGCATGAGCATCGCCATATCGGGCTGAAGGTCGCGCACAGCCTGTTCGGTATCAAATACGGCGAGGTAATCACGAGCTTTTGCCGTAGTGGTCGGAGTCGCCCCAAGCCCTTCCCTCAACTCCCGGGGCGTGTCGCAGGTGGAGGCCAGTCGGGCTGGAAAGTCGAGCGTGAGGAGTTCTCCGTTGCGAGAAACAGTAAGCGCACCAGAGCATGTCTGAAAACCGATGCTGGGCGCGCGGTAGCCGAGATGACAGAAGAACACATGAGCCGTTGCAAGAGTTGCGTGTCCGCACAGATCGACTTCGAGCTTCGGAGTAAACCAGCGGAGATGAAATTGCGAGTCACGCTGCACGACGAAAGCTGTCTCCGAGAGGTTGTTCTCTGTGGCAATGGACTGGAGCAGGTTGTCAGGAGGCCAATCTGCAAGCAGACAGACCCCGGCGGGGTTACCGGAAAAAAGCCGGCTGGTGAAGGCATCAACCTGATAATACGGGACGCTCATGAGGATTCAATTCATAGGTTCGTCCACACTCCGGTAATCCATCACTCCAGCTTAGACGTTTGCTTCGGTATCATGCGGGCAATCACGGCCAGGAGCGCGACAACTACAATCACCAGTACACCCCAAAGAAGCCATCCTCCTTGCCCCGGTTTCTGACGGTCGGCCCAGGATGGATTTTTCAATCGTTCTTCCGGCCCAAGTGATGCGGTTACTTTATCCGCAGTGAGCAACTGATTCGCGACGAGACTCAGATCGTATCGAGGTGCGGCTACCTCGGGATTACCGTAGAAAAGGAATACATTGTCTGACGCCGACGTTTTGAAAAATAAGCGCACGGCGAGCCAGCTAAGTTCGAAACCGCTCAACTCAATCGAAGGATTGTCTTCGTTATTTGCCTCAAGAAAGAACGTGTCAGTCCTGGGCGTTTCTAGAAATGAAAGGACGAAAGTTTGATTCGCGTGCTCGGGCGCCTGAACCCAGGTTGCGCTGCCGAGTGGGCGCCGGTACTTCGCGCCGCGCGAATCCATTGGTTCTTCGTAAAGACTCACCTCTCGCCGAAAGAGCGCGGTTTGGGAAGTGCAGATAACTTTGGCGAAAGGCAAGCCGGCCTGAGGCGCTTTGAGCATCCATCGGCTGAGCCTATGCTGGTTCGAATCGTCGGCTCGGGCGCTCTGCGGTTTGATCGAGCGCAGCCTGGAAGTGCGTTCGATGATAAAAGGGATCTGTTTGCCATCATGGCCCAGGCGTAAATCTGCAAATCCAGGTTGGGCGCGAGCCAGGACTTCAAGGTCCAATTCAAGCTGCTGCGCTCCAGGCGACGGTATTTTCACAGACTTGCGGAAACGCCACTCGGACGCGTCCAGTATGGCGCCCTTGTCAGTCACTCGGGGCAATGGTTCTGGCGTTCGGTAAGTGGAATTGGGCGCGATGGAGCTTGGGTGAATCGCGGAGAGGGGAGCTGTTTTGAAATCAATCCCCTGGCTCGCAAGATCATACCGAGGCGGAGTGGAAAGCGGGTTTCCGGTGAGCAAATCATAACGTCCTGGAGCCGACGCAAAAAAGAGAAGATACACTGGCCGTCTTTGACCACGCACACGCGTCACTGGCAGCGGCGGGCTATCGCCGTTTTGAATTATCAAGGACAACTCGCGAGAGGGTGTTTGCAAATCCAAAGGAACAGACAGTCGAGCCGACACCGGTTGCCCTGCAACTGCGACACGGAAAATAGAACCATTTGCCATTGATTTTTCTTTAATGGTGTTTTCTTCAACCTGCCTCACGACTACGGCGACCTGCCGTCGAAAAAAAGGGTCGGGGGACTCGATTTCAAGAGATGCCAATCGCAAGTGAGCTGCGGCAAAATTTAATGTCAGCCGTGTTTCCCCCGGGTTTTCCACACGGTCCGAAATCTGGATCGCTACGGGTTCAATGGGGACTGGTTCGGCGAGGGCGGCTTGCACTTCCGCTCCCGTAAATGGCACTGGAGGCGAACCTCGGTCGTCTACGGTCAGGCGCAGAAATGCCCACGGACCTGGCGGCAGTTCCAGGCGCAATTGGCTCGCGCCATTGGGTTGGCGAAAGATCGGCTGCCCAGACGCTATCGCTTGCCATGTCTTGCCATCAGCGGAACCCGCCACGGAAACGGCCTTAATGAAACTGGCTGAAGGGGTAATGAGCTGGAGGCTACCCAATGGCTGGGTCATTCCAGTTTCCAAATGAATGATCGTCGAACTCGGATCCAGCTCGACCTTGAACGATTTGGCGATGCGTAACTCTTTTCCGGTCGGTTGAGGGAGTTCGATCAGGTACGGGATTTCATTACCGCTGGCATCAGTAAGGCGGAGGTCCGCCAGATCAGGCCGTGCGGAATCGATTGTGTCGAGCGGCAGACTGAATTTGGTCAGGCCCGTGGATGAGATCTCGAGCTGCTGGCGAAATTGCCATTCGGAAAAAGTGCCGCCTTTGCTGACTCCAATCGAAAGCAGAGCCGCTGCAACTAAGATTGGTTCTAGTTTTGGGCGAGCCATGTTTCAAACTGAAGCCATAGGCGGCTTTGGTTCTGATTCAACGTTAACCAGCTTGGCATTAGTGGCAAAGAACCTTTGGTAAAGAAAGGATGCGGCGATAGCGATAATGGCCAGCCCCAGTAACGCTCCAATTCGGTAGAGCGCTTCCAAGTTCGCGAGGTCGTGCAGAAAGAGTTTCAGAAGAGTTCCGCTCAACAAAATAATACCGGCGTATCGGGCCGGGCGGATTTTCCGCCAGATTCCCACTACGACGAGACAGAGAGCAAACAAGCCCCACGCGATAGAATAGGTCATGTCCCGGGCCAGGTTTCCGGAAAACTCGAGCGCCAGTACCACAGCACCGGGTGCAGTGAAGTAGTCTGCGATTTCGACATTCAAGAGCAGGAAGGCCAGGATTGTTCCCAGGGTCCCGAGCACAGCTCGCGCATTGGAGCCGAGGACCAGATGGCGTGGAGGCGCCAGGAGTTGAACACCCACAAAGAGCGCTACGCACGTGATCCCATACGCATAGAGGTACCAATTGAAAATCGGAGAAGTGGTGCGGGCATGGTAATGCAACACCGCGGGGTTGAGCGCCAGCCGGACGAAGGCTGTGACCAACAAAGCGACTCCAGTATAGCGAAGGCCGTTGTGGGGCACACGATGAAAGAGCCAAAGCAACGCCACTCCTTCCAGCGCCCAGCCAATGGTGATCCACTGGCGGTCAAATTGGATTGGAAAGATTAAAGTGACAAAGAACAGGGCCGCGGCGCCAAAAAATGCCAGGATGCTAATACGTTTCGGCGAGGCGACGTCCAAAGAACGAACCAGGTAAACCAAGCTGAAAATCGATGGCAGCGCGAACGCTACGGGCAAGAGGCCCATGAAATCGTTTGGCCAGGCTGCTTTCACCAAACGATGTACCAGGTAAAAATGCAAGGGACCGGAAAGCGCCGCTGTTGCCCAAGGGATAACCTGCCCACGCAGTTGTTTTGAAAAGAGAAAGGGAAACCCTGCGAATACCAGTGTGAAAACCACGTACCAAACCAAGGGAATAATAGCGGCTTCTGGTTTGAAGTGCTGACCGTGCCAGGTGTACTGCAAGGCCAGGGCGCAGGCCAACCCGACTGCGGGCAGCCAGTTCATCGGAAAGAGCCGAGTCAATCCCAGCAACAATGACACCAGCAGTAGCGCCAAACCGAACACGGGTGAGGGATTGGTGAGTGGCAGGCGGACTGAAACCATCATGAGCAACACAAAAGGCAGCACCGCTGACAAAGCGGGTAGTTGAGAGGCGAGGACATCGGTCGGCAAATTAAACGATCCCAACGGAGTCATCGGACTTAAGCCGGCTCCCGCAACGGCTCCAGCCCTGGTCATAAACTTCTTGGCAACGACAACGCCAGCAACGAAGAAGAACAGAGCAAACCCGCCAATCACGATAAGTTCCTGCGGTAACAAGTCGAGTTGGGCCGGAACCTGGCCGATCCAGCAGCCTGCCAGGAACAGCGTCAATACCAGCGCGGCGATGATAGCCAACACCGAGGCGCTAAGCACAGCCATTCCGAATACCAACAAGTCCAGCAACAACACAAACGGCCAAAGAACAAGTGAAGCAGCGTGGAGTTTCAAGATAGGGGTTAGCATCATGAATAACGCTATAGGGGGGAACAAGTGGCCCCACCACAGTGGGAGATAGCCTGGTCTCAAACGGTTTAGTACGAAGGGAAACACCGCGTGCAACACGGCGAACACAAAATAAAGGACCAGGGCCCAGTTCAGTAGTTCCGACGACAGGTGCACAATCGTCCACACAGAAAGCAGCAGAAAGACCGTTGCGCCTGCGATGACATGTAGCACGATGAGTTCCTTGTCCAAACACACCAAGGACAGCAGGCACAGGTCGATCAAGAGAATATAGCCGAAGACAAAGCCGGGCCGGTGCCCGAGCGGTGGAAAAGCCATCAAATAAAAACCAAAACAAAGCGCCACGCTCGGCAACCCAATGGCCGAGGACGTTAGCCATCTATTGCTGGCGCCGCGGCGATTCGCCCAGACCCAGGCGACACAAAAAAGCACGCTGAAGCCAAAGAAGACAGCAAAAGCAATAAGGGCTTTGTTGTGCTCGAAATACTTTTCACGAACAAAGAATTCGCCGACCCAGCCAAGTTGCATGAGCACTGTGCCGGCTGCTCCCATCAAAGCCAAAAAATGCCAACGTTTGGTCAACGCAACGGCCATTAACCCAACGTCAAGCAGTGCGATATAGCCGAAAAGCCCGAATGGATTATCCTCCCCCGTGGAAAGCAACAGAGGTGTAAGAAACCCGCCACAGATACCGAGAATCGCCACCACCAGGGCATCCAGTCGCACCGCCAGAAGGAAAGCTGTAGTCGTGATCAACACCATTAAAAGAAAGGTGGGGATCAGCCCGAAAAAAGCGAAATGGTAGATCGAACGACACGCGAAAGTCGTGGCGTACAGGATCACCACACCCGTGGCACAAAAGGTTTGCGCGCCAACGATGTATTGTTTTCGCCGATGTAACACGACGCCGGAAGCCAGCAGTCCGATGCCCGTGAGAAAACCTGCGGCGACGCGGAGTGCAGGTGTGATCCAGTTCCTTTCGAAAGAATACTTCACAGCAAAGACCACGGTCAGAAAAGCAGCCAGGCCGCCGACCCACATTAAAAGTTTCACCCCGACGAACTGTTCCCAATCGATCTTACCTGAAGCGAATCGCTCGATAACCGAAAGTTTCTTCGGAGAAGTGTGCCATGGAGACGTCGCTGGTGGGATCAGCGGTGGCAATGGTGGTGGCGGCTGCGGCTTCTCACGGATAACTTCCGGCGCGGTGGAAGGCGGTGTGCTACCGCTAACAGTTTCAACCTGCGGCCGAGTCTCTTCGACGTGTCGGGGCGTTGCTTTTGGGATTTCCAACGCGGGTTGACTGGAAAGGGTTGGCTCCCCTGGCACGGCTTCGGTAGCTGGGCCAGTTGATGCGAACCGGGCGTGGAGTTGTGCAATCTCCCCTTCGAGACGCGTTTGGCGGGTGCTCAATTCCCGGATACTTTCGGCCGCTCTGAGAACTCGGACGATCAACCAGATCGCAAGGCCGAGCGGCACGAGAACGAGCAGAACAAGCAGACCGACCCATTCCATAAAATTTCCTTTGGCTTATCAGGCCCCGAGCGGCTTCAGTCTGGTCAAAACGCCAGAAATGTTGCAAGCGGCGAATCCGTCAAAGCAATGACGGACTTGCAACCTGAACAAGAACAATTAACTTGGAAGTCACAAGTAAAGGAAACCTTTGAATCAAACAAGCTCGCCACACTCCGAGAGCGCTGAGACTGACCGTGTTTATCTCGAGCCAAGGATGGTTGAGGTATTGCGTCACGTCGGCCCAGGTCATTATGGGCGGCTGTTCACTTTTTTGCTTCTTTATCTTGCGTCATCGGCGGCTTCAGTTTGGATTACGCACGCACTGGCGGGGAATGGATGGGTTTATGTTCTCAACATGCCACTTTATATTCTTGCAGCGGCGTCACTGCGTGGAATCAGTTTGTTCACTCATGAAGATGTCCACGGGACACTCTCTGTTCACTCCTGGTGGAATCGCGCGCTAAGCATCATCTGTGCACAACCGGTTCTACAAAATTTTTCAGCATACAAAGTTCTCCATTTGAGGCAGCATCAACATCTTGGCCAGGAAGGAGATCCGGATCATTATGCTAATTATACAAGCTGGACCTGGCTCGAATTCATGACGCATTGGGGACGGTTGCTTGTCGGCTATCCTGCCTACATTGCTTGTATTCCGATCTTTTCGCGATAAGCAAAGACGTCTGAACACTTAAGGCTTGGGCGGATTGATATAGCGATCAGCGAGCCACTGGAGATCATAGTTCCGAGCGGCTCCGTGTTTCGGGGCGGTAACGAAACCATCGGGATTCTTTAACAGCGCGGTGCTGGGTTCGACCCACTTTTTGAGTTCACTGTGGCCATCGGCAAAGGATAGACCTGCGGAACCGCCATGACGATAGGCGGGAAAGTTTTGCCAGGTATCCGAATTGACCTGTACGGCAAAGTAACCATCGTCGATGGTATATTCACTTTCGTCCACAAACACGAAAGCCATTGCTGGCGGCGGCCGATTAATTTGAAGAGTTTTTGTATAAGCGCGCGCGCTGCTGGGATTCCCGTTGAGGATGATTGGGTCGATGCCGCGTCCGTTCCAGGTTCCACCATTCATTTGTCCGCTAATGGAATAGCTGCGTGCCGGCGGCAAAGAAAGCAATCGGTTTTGGCTTTTTACTTCCACCTGGTTCTGCCCCGGGCAAGCATAAATCTTCTCGGAAGTATTATATGGAAATAACAAACCCCGTCGTAGGGTTGCGACGTTGGTGGCGCCGGGAAGATCATATGCCAGGCTGGAACCCGAACCATCGATCCAGGCATGCGAATCACTAATCGCGTTTGGCGGCATGAAGTCATTGAAATCGTTGGCATAAAGATGCCAGCAAAGCTGGAGCTGTCTTGTATTATTTGCACAGGAAATGGCTTTCCCTCGATCTTTCGCTTTGCTCAAAGCTGGCAACAACATTCCTGCAAGGATGGCGATAATAGCGATAACTACCAAAAGTTCGATAAGGGTAAAAGCGCGGTAAGGGATGCGTCGCGGGAGCGCCGAAACCTGAGAGGTCATTGAGCTACGGTTTGTTTTTTTCACGAAAATCGACCCGAGTAGAGTATCATGCCTCGAAATAGCTTATGCAACTTACAAGCTGAAAATCAAGGCAATTTCCGCTTTACTGGTCTCATGATTCAGCGGCTCACTCCCTTTGTTCTGATTGTCATGCTCAGTCTGGCGAAAGCATTTCCTGCGAACGCTGGAATGGCCCCGCGTTGGTATGAACGCAGCCTGGTTGGAATGGAGATCGGACCTACGGGCGCTCAATTCGGTTACAGCGAGCCGACCGACTCGCGTTTTTGTTCCCGGTTTGATGGACGCGAAATGGTGCGGCGCGCAGCGAAAGCCCATTGCCAGTACGTCGTGCTTTGGGTGCGCGACGGAGATTATGCCTACTACAATTCCAAGCTGTTGCCGAAAGCGCCAGGGCTTGGTTCGCGTGATCCATTGCAAGATGCCCTGGAGGAGGCGCGCAAACTGCAGATTCCACTCATCGCTTATTGCGTCGTTCAACAAGGCGGGCATTACCTTAAGGCCCACCCGGAATGGGAAATGTGCAACCCGGAGGGCAAACCGATTGGTCGATTTTGTCTCAACTCCGGTTACCTGGACGCCATGAAGCAACTCGTCGCTGAGCAACTGGCGTATGGAATCGACGGTTTCCACATCGATATGTTGGATCAGGGCTTTGGACCACCTTTCGGTTGCTGGTGCACAAATTGCCATGCTCTCTTCGAAAAACAATTCGGCAAGCCGATGCCAAAAGGAGTCACCTGGGACGAGGATTGGGAACGAATGCTGGAATTCCGTTACCAGGCCAGCGACCGGTTCGAGAAAGAACTCTATTCACACATCAAATCGATAAAACCGAACGCTTCGGTAGATTACAATTACCATGGCAACCCGCCATTTTCCTGGGAAGTGGGACAGTTACCTGTGCGGCACGCCGACAATTCTGACTTTATCACGGGCGAAACCGGCATGTGGGGTTTCGGCGCGCTCACCGTTGGTCTGAATGCCGAGTTTTATCGAGCAGCAACTCCGGGGCTCCCTGTGCAGGTTGCTATCTCACGAGACACGCGGGTTTATCACAATCAAACTGTTCGACCACTTGCGGATTTGCGCTGGGAATTGCTCACTTTGCTGGCGCATGGCGCCTTTGTTACCACTGTGGATAAGACCGCCTTTGATGGCAGCCTGGATCCTCTCGCTTACGAACGGGTCGGCGCAGCGCATGCAGATGCGCTGGAGCGGCGGAAACATTTCGGCCAGCAGCCCATTGCCGAGGTCGGCATTTATTTCAGCAGCCGAACGCGCGATTGGTTCGCGCGCGACAAACCCGAGGATTACTTCCAAAGTTTTCTTGGCGCTCACAAGGCGCTTGTTTATGAGCATATCCCCTGGGGCATAATTCTTGACGAGAACGTCTCGCGGCAAATCCTCAAACAATTTCCCATAGTCCTGCTTCCAAACGTTTCTATTCTGTCCGATAATGAAACCCAACTGCTCAACCAGTATGTCTTGGATGGAGGCAAATTGATTGTGACAGGCTTGAGCGGCTGCTGCGATCGCTGGGGAAAAATTCAGGAGAAATCGTCCCTCGAATCTCTCACGGGCGCCCGATTCGTTCGCAAGCTGGATTCTTTGGATAACTGGGTGCGCTTTCCAGCTTCGCACGATTCCATTCAGAACCATTCATTTGCCCCTGATGGACGTATCGATTGGCCCTTTCTTGTGAAAGGCCCCGCGATGGTTTGCGAGCCCACGTCCGCGGCGTCGGCTGGTGAATTGCTGAAGCCCTATCGAACCGTGCTTCAACAGCGAGGCAAGGAAGGCACTGCCTGGCCGATGAGCCCTGAGGCCGTTGTCGGTCCGGCCATTTTGATGAATCGATATGGGAAAGGAACGGTGGTCACATTGACCAGTTCACCGGATTTCGCAACCGCAAGTGAACATCATATCGTCGAGACACGAAAACTGCTTCGTAACGCACTTCGCTTTCTTGAACCCGTTCCAAGGATCGAAATCAGCGCGCCGGCCACGGTTGAATCCATCGTGACCGATGACCCCGCGACTCGCACGATGCGAGTTCATTTCATTTCTTACAATGCACCACCGCAAACGATGCCCGCAAAAAATCGGCCTTACGTGTTGCCTGCTTTAATTGAAGATACTCCGATTTTCCGAGCTGCACTAAAGCTACGCGACCGGCCAAAGCGCGTTCAGGCTTATAACAAATCCACGGAATTACGGCGCTCCGGCCAAAAGATCGAACTTCGCGTCGAAGACATTCACGAAGTTCTTACCATCAGCTATTGAATCTTAAACCAGCACCTCTTTGATCACCTCGCCATGAACATCGGTCAAGCGGCGCTCGATACCATTGTGGTAAAAGCTGAGGCGTTCGTGATCCAAACCCAGCAAGTGCAATAGGGTCGCGTGTAAATCGTAAATCGTCGCCACATTTTCCACCGCCTGGTAGCCAAATTCATCGGTTGCGCCATAGCTGAATCCGCGCTTCACTCCCGCGCCCGTCATCCAAACGGTAAATCCTTTCGGATTATGATCTCGGCCACTGGCGTCCTTTTGAAAAGTGGGCATTCGACCAAACTCTGTTACAAACGCCACCAGGGTGGTTTCGAGCAATCCCCGTTGTCTGAGATCCTTTATGAGTGCGGCACAAGGTTGATCGAGAATCGGGGCATGAATATCGTATTGTGTTTTCAGGGTCTTGTGCCCATCCCAGTTGCCCACGCCTTCGCCCATGGCGTAAGCCCCGTTAAATAATTGAACAAAGCGAACGCCGCGCTCAACCAATCGGCGCGCCAGAATACAATTCTTTGCAAAACGCGCTTTAAGTTGGTTCGCGTCGTCCGCGCCATAAAACTTGATTGTCGCTGCGGTTTCCTTCGAGAAGTCAGTCACTTCCGCCGCGCTGAGTTGCATTTTGGCAGCCAGCTCGTAGCTGGCTATCCGGGCACCCAGTTCGGTATCACCCGGATGGCGAGCGAGATGGCGCTCGTTCATGAATTTTAGAAAATCACGCGAGGCCATTTCACCTGGAACGGAAATCTGGCTGGGGGTTTTGAGGTTGGGAATTGCTTTGTCAGCATTGAATGCTGTTCCCTGAAAGGCAGCGGGAAGGAACGCGGAGTTCCAATGATTTGGTCCGATTTGCGGCACCCCCCGAGGATCGGGTATGGCAACGAATGCAGGGAGGTCCTGGTTTTCCGTCCCCAAAGCGTAACTTACCCACGCACCCATGCTTGGAAAACCATCCAGAGTGAACCCGGTGCCCATCTGATTTTCGGCCGGGCCGTGCGTGTTGGAGTTGGCCGTCATCGAATGAATGAAGCAAAGATCATCCGCTAGCTCCGCAAGGTTTGGCAGCATCTCGGAGATCATTTTCCCGGACTTCCCTCGAGGTCGGAATTCCCAAAGGGGTTTGGTCAGCGCGCCATTGGCCCCTTGAAAGGTCACGAGCTTCTCGCTCCCTGGCATGGGCTCGCCGTTCCGCTTGATCAGTTCCGGTTTGTAATCCCAGGAATCCAAATGGCTCAAGGCTCCAGAGCAAAAAATAACCAGCACATTTGTTGCCCGAGGAGCAAAGTGGGGGGAACGAGGCGCGCCTGGGCTCTCGGGAGACCATGCCGGACGAATAGGTGTTTTATCGTTCGCCAACAGGCGTTGTTCAGCGAGGAGCGCTGTCAACGCTATGCCTCCAAGACCAGTCCCGCCCAGGCGTAAAAAATCGCGCCGATTGAGTAACCATCGGCCCGCGTTGGCTAAGGTGGGGAGGTTCATGTGAAAAACGAATATGTGCCTGGAGAAAAGTTAGTCAACACGAGCTGAAAAGCAAGCTTGCGTGCTCCAGGTTGCTGCTGGCTGCGTAGGGCAGGCGTCCCGCCTGCCAGTTCAGCGGGCGTCCCGCCCGCAGCTCTTTTCCTATAAGAAACCTATGTTTGCCTTTGTATTATCCGAGTGTCTCTTGCGCTCATCCGTGTCTAGATTTTTTTGCTTTTTGGGTCTTTGCTGGTCCATCTGTCGAAATAGACTACAATTGCCCGAAGTGAACCTTTAAATGAAAGATATTACCGAGAAAATTTTGGCCGTACTTCAGCGGAAAGATTATGTCCCCTCCAATGTTCCTGAGCTGATCAAAGCAATCGGTTTGCAGCCAAATCAACAGCAGGAATTGCAAAGAGCGCTGCGCGAACTTGAGCGGGTTGGACGCATTGCACGCATTAAAGGCAACCGCTACATCGAACCACGCGAAGCGGATTTGGTTCCGGGAAGAATCAGGATGAATCGGCAAGGCAAAGGTTTTTTGCAACCGGACGATCCACGCCTGAAAGAGATCACGATTCCAGAAAGCGCTACCTCGACCGCTCTGCATGAAGATCGCGTGCTGGTACGTCGGGACATTAAGCCCAAAGGACTGCGGCCACAGGGCCAAGAGGCTGCCACCGGAACTGTCGTCCGCATTCTCGAGCGCCAGCGAAGGCAAATCGTCGGCACGCTGCGCCGCGGCCGTCAATTCCTCTATGTCATCCCGGACGATCCGCGCATTCCCCATGACATTTACGTTACCCCGCCACGGGATGTGGGCCGTGCCGCGCAGGTCGATGACAAGGTGGTCGTCGAGCTGCGGGAGTGGGAATCGCGACATACAAATCCTGAAGGCGAAATCATCGAAGTTCTCGGACCACCCGATGCTGAAGGTGTGGATATGCTATCGGTGTTGCGACAATATGATCTGCCGCTGCACTTTCCTAAAAATGTTTTGCAGGAGGCGCGTTCCTTTGGAACCACGATTCGGCCTGGCGACCTCAACGGTCGGGTGGATTGCCGCTCTCACCAGGTCATTACCATCGATCCGGACGACGCCAAAGACTTTGATGATGGCATATATCTGGAACGCAGTGGTGGGAATCAATGGAAACTCTGGGTTCACATTGCCGATGTTTCCCACTATGTGAAGCCTGGAAACGCGCTGGATGTCGAAGCACGCAAACGCGGCAACTCGACCTACCTGGTGGACCGGGTGATCCCAATGCTGCCGGAGAATCTAAGCAACGAACTATGCTCGTTGAGACCCGAAACCGACCGTCTGACCAAGTGCGTGGAGTTTCTTCTCTCCCATGAGGGCCGCGTGTTGCAAACAAAATTTTATTCCGCAGCGATTCACTCGAAGCGCCGATTCTCCTACCAGGACGCGTTCGCCGTCCTTCAGCGCAAACCTGCCGGGCCAATCGAGGAGATGCTGCACCAAACGCATGAATTGGCACAGCGCATCCGGCGGGCGCGCTTCAAGGCCGGCTCGCTCGAACTCGATTTTCCAGAGATGAAGATTCGATTGGATGAACGCGGGCGTGTGGCACGCATCGAAAGAACCGAGAATGATGTTTCTCATCAGTTGATTGAAGAATGCATGTTGCTGGCAAACGAAGCGGTTGCCACCCGCTTAATGAGCCTTGGCCGACCCGCAATTTATCGCGTCCATGAATCACCGGAAGAAAGTCGCCTCGAAGAATATCGCGAGGAAGTCTTAAGCCATAACGTGCCTTGCGGGAATCTTCGTTCCCGTCCCGAAGTGCAACGACTGCTGCAGAGGCTTGGCACACTCTCCATCGGCCCGGCTCTCAAGATTAATTTTCTCAAATCGCTGATGCGCGCCCGTTACGGAGTCGAGCCTCTGGGCCATTACGGATTGGCCAAGTCGAAATACACGCATTTCACCTCACCGATTCGCCGTTACGCGGACCTGGTGGTTCATCGCGCTTTATTCGATCAAAACTCCGGTTCACCTTCCGGGATGGCAGAGATTGCTGATCACATTTCGGTGACAGAACGAAACTCGGCGGACGCTGAACGCGCCAGCAAAGATGTGAAACTTTTTGCGTTTCTCAAGGGCCAGATCGCGTCAGGCCGGCCTCTGACCTATGCAGCACTAGTGACGGATGTGCGGAACTTTGGTTTCTTTGTGGATGTGCCGGATCTTGCTATGAGCGGCTTAGTCCCCCTGTCAACCATGGATGATTTTTACGTATTCGACCCGGAACGGAATCATCTGGTCGGAAGGCGCAACCGGCGCATTGTGCGTTTGGGTGACCGCGTAAAGGTTCAGGTTGCCAAAGTCGACACTTTCAAAAAGCAAGTTGATTTCCGATTGTCACAGGATATCAAGCACGATGGAACCCTCCCCAGGCCCATTCGCCAGGAGCACCAACACAAAAGGACAAGCAAAACGTTTCAAACCCAGGGACGAACCAAATTCCAGCGACAAAGAAGCAGCAATTAGGATACTACCAAAAGGCAGAAGGTTTGTGGCCTGATACTTGCTTTTCGCAAGCCAGCATTTGAAGATTTTCTATGAGACTTTGTGAAGCAACGGATTTGATCAAGAGCTGCGCCGAGAAAATGAACGTGCGCTACGCAAACGTGGTTTTTGATGAATGGGCTATTGTTTCGCTTGCGGGCAGGAGGGCGCGTCTCCTTGCTTACGAAGGACCGCGCAAAGAGGGATTTCAAAAGAACTTTCTGAAAGACGCCGGAAGGCTGCGCGCGCCTTTGATGACAGTGTCGCACGATCCAGGCGATTTTGAGTTCGCTTCGGACGGGGTAGGCACTGGTTTCGAGGCGTTCACCGCTTTGGGCGCGGGGGTGTACTTGATTTGGAATAACACCGTCCTTTCTATGGACGGGATCAGCCGAGAACCCCGCTGGCTGGCGGCGCAAGTGCCGTTTGTTGATTTAACCGACGAGTTTCGGTCAAATCCGGTTCGGCTCACGAACTGACGAGACGACACCGGCAGAGCGTCAAGGAACTCGCGAAGCGTTTGAATTACGCCGATCCCGGCGCTTTTCATTCGTTCCTTCAGTCAAAACTTCCAACAAAGCGAATCCAAAGCGACGGAAGACGTCGCACTCCAAGCGGTTCGCGAATCGGTACGTTCCCGGTCTAAATTGCTAAGCGCGGGAAAATTTCCGATTGCTCAAAGACCGCTCTCCGACCACACTTCGCAAAGAACACACCAATCCATCTTGTATGCGCGTTAATTTGCGACTCCGGATATGGGTGGTCCTGGCAACGACCGCCGCATTATCCGCCGTCAGTCACGGGGCCGGTTTAAAGACTGAAAACGTGTTTCTGATTATCAGCGATGGTCTTCGTTGGCAGGAAGTGTTCAGTGGCGCCGAAGCGGATCTGATGACTCGGGCAAACGGAGGAGTCCCCAACACTAATGCTCTTAGAGCTCAATTTTGGCGCGAGACACCCGAATCGCGTCGAGAAGCTTTGCTGCCATTTTTCTGGAACCGCATTGCGAGCCAGGGCCAGCTATTCGGCAATCAAATAAAAGGGAGTGTGGTCAAGGTGACCAACGGGAGAAATTTTTCCTACCCAGGCTATAATGAGATTATTACCGGAGCTGCAGATCCGCGTATTGATAGCAATAATAAAGTGCCAAATCCAAATGTGAGTGTATTCGAGTGGTTGAATAGTCGCCCAAATTTGCGTGGCCACGTGGCAGTATTTGGAACCTGGGACGTTTTCCCATCCATTTTTAACGTCGAGCGCAGCCGTTTGCCAATTTGGCCGGGCTGGGATTCCAGGCTGAAACGCTTTGAAATACCGCCTCCTGATTACCTAGCCCAACTACGACAAGACACTACCCCTATGTGGGAAGGTGTGACTTACGATTCTTTCCTCTTCCATGCCGCTGTCGATTACATAAAACGCAAACAGCCGCGCTTATTATTCATCGGTTTTGGGGAAACAGATGAATGGGCACATGCGGGCCGCTACGACCAATATCTAACCGCCGCTCATCATGTGGATGATTTCCTTCGGCGCCTTTGGACCATGATCCAGGTTATGCCCTGTTATCGTGACAAAACAACTTTCATTGTGACTGCCGATCATGGGCGCGGCACCGGTCCCTCCGATTGGAAAAGTCACGGTGAGAAAGTCGCTGGATCCGAGGGCGACTGGATTGCGGTGATTGGACCGGACACACCACCCCGTGGTGAACGCACGCAAACCGAAGGCCCCTCTCAAAGCCAAATTGCCGCGACAATTGCCGCGTTGCTCGGGCAAGATTATCATGCCGCCTTTCCAAAAACCGGCCAGCCGATCCTGGATGTCCTGGGACGGAACGCCAACAAACTTTCAGCCCAGGAGAAACCATGAAAACCCAATTTGAATCAGCCGAAAACCGAATGCTTTCACGCCGCAGTTTTTTACGGAACACAGCGGCTGTCACGAGCTTCCTGGTTGTAACGCCGGCAGTCCTGGGAAGGGAAGGCCAAGTTTCGCCCAACGAAAAACTGAACATAGCTGGGATTGGAATCGGAGGCCAGGGGGCTGGAGATCTCAATGAAGTGAGCAGTGAAAACATTGTGGCTCTTTGCGACGTGGATTCTGCGTATGCGGGAAAAACTTTTGCCAAGTATCCTCAGGCCAAACAGTACAAGGATTACAGAGTCATGCTCGAGAAGGAAAAGGGCATTGATGCGGTGGTCGTGGCAACACCGGACCATTTGCATGCCATCGTTTCGATCGCGGCGATGAAAGCTGGGAAGCATGTTTATTGCGAGAAACCTCTGACGCGGACGGTTCACGAGGCGCGCACGGTCGCTCGAGTGGCTCGTGAGACAAAAGTGGTCACCCAGATGGGCAACCAGGGAATGGCTTTCGAAGGCAACCGATTGATCAATGAATGGATTGATGACGGCGCCATAGGTCCCGTCCGTGAAGTACACGTTTGGTCAGACAGACCGACACATTCCGGTAAGTTGCCCCTCTACTGGGCCCAAGGGGTTGAACGTTCGAAAGAGACTCCTCCAGTGCCCGAAACGC
>Ga0163163_10001453_pt1 | contig 20020 bp, 12 predicted proteins | sample S65metaG_FD_119766 | JGI IMG/M metagenome (GOLD analysis project Ga0163163, IMG submission 119766) | Switchgrass rhizosphere microbial communities from Kellogg Biological Station, Michigan, USA - S6-5 metaG | ecosystem: Host-associated > Plants > Roots > Rhizosphere > Soil | place: USA...
GCTTCGATCTTGTGGCCCAGGGCCTTTACGTCCGGCGGAACCTCATGCACCACCGAGTCCGCCAGCACCCACATGGTGTCGCTCAGCCCGCGGAGCAGGCCGGGTCCCGCGACGGGAAGATCGGGGAGCGCCAGCAAACCCTGCTTGAGCGTCAGCAGCAAGGCGGACAGGTTGCCGCTGTCCACCGTGGAGACGTAGCGCGGCGGAAGCGGCGCCAGGGTGCGGGTGTCGTACCAGTTGAAGAAATGTCCCCGGTGCCGCTCCAGCCGGTCCATGGTGTCCAGGGCGCTGGTGCTCCGCGTCACGAGCGTCTCGGCGGTGACATAGCCGAAATCGTAGGCCGCGAGATTGGCCAGGAGGGCCATGCCCATGTTGGTGGGCGAGGTGCGATGCGCCAGCACCGGGCCCGGGTCTTCCTGATAGTTGTCGGGCGGGAGCCAGTTGTCCTCGGCGCCGACGAAGGTCTCGAAAAAGGCCCAGGTGCGGCGTGCCACGGCGCGGAGGAAGCGCTGCTGCTCGTGGGAGAGCTCGGCGTCCCGGTCGGGCAGCGGCTGCGACATCCACCAGGCGATGACCGGAGACACCAGCCACAGCGCGAGCACCGGGAAGGCCAGCGGCAGGGGACCGGGGCGCCCGGTGGCCAGATCCAGCAACACCAGCAGCGCGATCGCCGGGGCGAGCCACATGCGGCTGATGAATCCGCGGAGACTGGCGCTTCCGTTCCGCTCCATGTCGCTCGACGCGTTCCATTCCAGCAGCCGGCGACGGGTGAGCAGCATCCGGCCCAGGGTGCGGACGATCGCGTCGGCGCTGACGAACGCCTCGTAGGGCAGCGTGGCGACGATGAAGGCGGCCTGGGACAGATGACCGGCCGCGGCGCGAGCCGACGCGGTGAAGTGCTGCCAGGGGGACATGTCCTCCGCCACGCGGAAGAACTCCCGCAGCGCCGCGATCAGGCTGGGCAGGACCATCACACCCAGCACCCCGAAGGTCCAGAGCCAGGACGGGGCCAGCAGGCTCCACGACATCAACAGCAGGACGGTCGCCGCGATGGGCACCATGCTGCGACGCAGATTGTCGAACAGCTTCCAGCGGTGCAGACCGGTCAGCGGATTCTTGCGCCGACCCTGGGGGCCCGGGACCCGCGGCAAGAGCCACCCCGCGAGCTGCCAGTCCCCCCGGATCCAGCGGTGGCGCCGGGCCACGTCGGTGCTGTAGCTGATGGGATACTCTTCGTAGAACAGCACATCGGTGAGCAGACCGGCCCGCGTATAGGAGCCCTCGAGCAGGTCATGGCTCAGGATCCGGTTTTCCGGAAACCGCCCTTCGAGCGCCTTCCCGAACGCCTCCACCTCGTAGATCCCCTTGCCGATGTACGAGCCTTCGTGGAAGAGATCCTGGTAGACGTCCGAGACCGCCCTGGTATAGGGATCGACGCCGGGATCGCTGCCGAAGAGCCGGGCGTAGAGGGAGCGATTGCTGGCCGGCAGACTGACCCCGACCCGGGGCTGCAGGATGCCATAGCCCTCGATCACCCGGTTGGAGGCGGGATCGTAGCCGGGCCGGTTGAGCGGATGCGCCATGGCGCCGGCGCACTCCCGCGCCGAGTCGCGAGGGAGCTGGGTGTCGCGGTCCAGGGTGATCACGTACCGCACGCCCGAGAGGATCTCGGTGCCCCCCACGATGGCGGAGAACGCATCCCGGGTGCCGTGACGAAGCAGCTCGTTGAGATCGGAGAGCTTGCCCCGCTTGCGCTCGTGGCCCATCCAGCATCGCTCCCGCGGATTCCAGAGCCGGGGCCGGTGGAACAGGAAGAAGGCGTCCCCGTCTTCGCGCGGATAGCGCGCGTTGAGGCTTTCGATCCGCGCGGTCACCAGCTCCAGCAGGGCGTCGTCGTCGGGCTCGTGCTCCTCCTTCGCGTCGCGGAAGTCGGTCAGCAACCCGAAGTGGAGCCGGTCGTCCCGGTTGGCCAGGAAGCGCACCTCCAGCGCCTCGCACAGCTCCTCCGCGTCCTGGACGCCGCCCAGGATCGTCGGGACGACGACCAGAGTTCGCGCCTCCACCGGGATACCGTGGCGAAAGTCCATCCGGGGGAGAAGGCTGGGCGGTACCATCACCGTAGCCAGCCAGTTCACCAGCGCCAGCACCAGGTGGCTGGCGCAGATCAGCGAGAGCACCGCCACCAGGATCTGCAACGCCAGCGGCCACCGGTCCGCGTGAGCCTCCAGGGCCGCGCTGGCGGCCAGCATGGCCGAGAGCACGAACACCGGCCCCAGGTACGCGAAGAGCGACACCGGCCGCTCCGCTCGGGACAGGTGCAATCCGGCCAGCTGCTCCACCCGCGGCAGCCCCGGACCGAGCAGGTAATACCCGACGTGCGACGCCCGTTCGTCCGCCGGGTCCCGGGCCCGGGCCGCTTCGGCCAGCTCGACCAGCCGGCGCGCGATATCCGATTCGGCCAGCCCGCTCTTGCGGGCCAGCCGTTCCACCGCATGCCGGTACCCGTCGCGGCTTCCGAAATCCATGTTGGGGTACACCCCGGCGGGATCCTCCCGCAGGGTCCCCTCGACCACGCTCATGGTCTCGACGAAGTCGCGCCAGTCCATCGCGCCGAGGAAACGAAGGCTGCCGATGCTGTTGCTGATCGATACCTGATCCGCGGCCTGCTGCTGGTTTTCCATCTGCACCAGCTGCTCGATGGTGCGTCCCGACTCGGAGAGACGCTGAGCCACCCAGGTCATGGGCAAGGCGAGCGAGGGACTCTGTCCCTGAAGCCGGCGGGCCAGCTCGGCCACGAACGCGCCCGACATCGGCGGGTTGGAGCGCGCCATGTCGGCCACCACGAGGATCAGGCTCTTGGGATCGGTCTCGACCGTGGCGGTCATCTCGTCGGCCCAGCCTTCGGCGCGATTGCGATCGAGCCGGCCGGCCACCACCCGGGCCGCGACCCGGCGCAGATTCTCGATCAGCGCGAGGCGGAGCATGATCGGGATGGCCCAGAGCTCGCCCAGGGTCAGCGGCGACACCGTCTGGTACGCGGTGACGAAGCTGTTGAGGCTCTCGGGGTCGACCCGCCCGTCTCCGTGAGAGATGGTTTCGAGCGCGAGGTCGTATACCCGGGGCAAACCGGCGGAGGGTCCGCCCACGATGCGGGGCAGCTCCCGGCTGTAGCCCTTGGGCAGGTGCCGCTGGGCCAGGCGGATCTGTTCCTCGATGAGATAGAAATTGTCGAGCAGCCACTCACCCGCCGGCGCGATGCGGCGGTTGGCCTTGGCTGCGGCGGTCAGGAGGTCCGACGCCGCGATCAGCACTTCCTCGTTCTCGGACAGCCGGGAGAGCAGCTGATCGGGAATGTTTCCCGGGGCCACCTGGTGGGACGCCGCCAGCTTCCGGCCGTGCTGCTCCATCTGATCCCGGCTGAAGAGCTCGGCCCGCAGCGGCAGCTCGTCCCCGGACTCGTCGGAGGCGAGGCCGGTGCCGCGGAGGATCGTGTCGAGGATCGCCTTGCCGGAAACCTTCAATGCCTGCTCCTGGATGGCGGAATTCGTCCACTTCCGGTCGATCCGGCTTCAACCACCCTCGACTGTCGGAAGGGTGAAAATAATGAAGCCGCTGTAACATAGACGAACCGCCGTCGCAGGGCGGTGGTCGGGTCCCGTATATAGGAGAGACGAACGAGACCCCCTCGGTTAGGTCATCGAGGTCCCATCGAGCAACGCTTTTCCGTTTACGGGTATCTCATCGGTAGTTCCCCAACCCGAGAATGCGTCATGGTGTCAGTCCTCAGCGCGCTGTGTCTGCTCCAGGCGCTTGCCGTCAAGAATCATCCGGTCGTCCCGCCGCCCCCCGGTCCGGCCACCGCGATCGCGGCCAAGGCGGTTCGCGCCCCGGTGATCGACGGGAAGGACGACGATGAGGTCTGGCGGGACGCGCCGAAAATCAACGCGTTCCAGGAGTTCGACCCCAATCCCGGGAAGGCGCCGAGGTTCGCGACCGAGGTGCGGGTGGCCTACGATGCCCGGAACTTCTATGTCTTCATTCGGGCCTTCGACCCCGAGCCGAAACGCATTCTCAAGTTGCTGGCCCGGCGAGACATCCGGACCGCCAGCGATCAGCTCAAGATCATCGTCGATTCCTACCACGACCGCCGGTCGGGCTACGAGTTCGCGGTGAATCCCGCCGGCGTCAAACGGGACTACGCCATTTCCAACGACGGCAACGAGGACGATGCGTGGGACGGCGTCTGGGAAGCGGGAACCCAGGTGGATTCCCTGGGCTGGACCGCGGAGTTCCGGATTCCGCTCTCGCAGATGCGCTACGCGCAGGCGGAATCGAACACCTTCGGATTCGCGGTGTGGCGGGATATCGACCGGTACAAGGAACGGGTCAGCTGGCCGCTGTACGAGAACAACAAGGCCGGCCTCTCCTCGCAGCTCGGCGAAGTGCATGGGCTCCGGGGACTGGCGGCGCCCCGCCGGCTGGAGATCGCGCCCTATGCGGTCACCAAGAACATCACGGTGCCCAAGCCGGGGAACCGCTTCGATCACCCCCAGAAGTACACCGGCGGTCTCGACTTCAAGTACGGGCTCTCGTCGAACCTCACCATCGACGGCACCGTCAACCCCGATTTCGGCCAGGTGGAATCCGACCCCGCCGTGCTCAACCTCGGCGCCTTCGAGACCTTCTTCCAGGAACGACGCCCCTTCTTCATCGAGGGCGCCGGCCTGCTCAGCTACAGCATCAACTGCTACGCGGTGAACGACTGCGGCTCCGAGAACCTGTTCTATTCCCGCCGGATCGGCCGGGCCCCGCAGCTGGCCGGCCCGGATGACGCCGCGAATACCGGAACCAACATCCTCGGCGCGGCCAAGCTCACCGGCCGCACCACCAAGGGACTCTCGATCGGGCTGCTGGACGCCTACACCGGCCGGGAAGAGGGGGCCCTGAACAACACCATCGAGCCGCGGACCAACTACGCGGTGGTCCGGGCCAACCAGGACCTGCGGGGCGGCCAGACCAGCATCGGATTCATCGGCACCTCGGTGGACCGCTCACTGGATCCGTTCACCCGGGCGGACCTGCGGTCCAGCGCGATGGTGGGCGGCCTCGACTTCCGGCACCGGTTCAGCCGGAGCCGCTACGAGATCAACGCCCGGATCGCGGGCTCGCGGGTGACCGGGAGCGCCGAGGCGATCGACGCGACCCAGCGCAGCTCGGTGCACTATTACCAGCGTCCCGACGGTGAGCTCGACTACGACCCCACCCGGACCTCCCTCGGCGGCAGCTCGTCGCAGCTCAAGTTCGGCAAGGTGGGGGGCGGCAAGATCCGGTTCGAGACCAGCTATCAGCGGGTCTCGGCCGGCTTCGAAGCCAACGACCTGGGCTTCCTGCGCCGCGCCGACTGGCAGGACCAGGCCACCTGGGCCACGCTCCAGTTCAACAAGCCGGGGCCTTTCTTCCGGCGGTTGTTCTGGAATTTCAACGAGTGGAACGACTGGACCATCAAGGGGCTGCCGCTGGAGCACGCGGTGAACAGCAACGTGCACTTCGAGCTGCCCAACAGTTTCTTCATCCACATGGGTGGCACGCTCGGCGGGTTCGGCACGGTGTATTGCGACCGCTGCGCCCGCGGAGGCCCGGCGCTCCGGACCTCGCGGTACATCGCCCCCTGGCTCGGCATCCAGGGAGACACCCGCTGGGTCGCGGTGCCGAGCGTCTGGTTCAACTGGTGGAAGGCCGACGGTGGCCGCTCCCATTCGTTCAATGTGAACCCGACGATGGATTTCCGGATCTTCACGGGCTGGACCGCGACACTGGGGATGAATTATTCGTGGAACACCGATGATCGCCAGCCGTTCGGGAACTTCACGGACCTCTCGGCGCAGACCCACTACACCTTCGCGCACCTGGTGCAGCGCACCGCCAGCGTCCAGGCGCGGGCCAACTTCACCGCCTCGCCGACGCTGACCTTCCAGGCCTACGTGGAGCCGTTCATCAGCAAGGGTACCTACAGCAGGGTGCGGGAGCTGAACGACCCGCGCGCCGACAGCTACGATGCGCGCCTCAAGGCCTACAGCGGCCCCGAGGCCGCCAGCCCGGGCGGGTTCAACTTCAAGCAGTTCCGCTCGAACGTGGTGCTGCGGTGGGAGTATCGCCCGGGGTCGGCGCTGTTCCTGGTGTGGCAGCAGGGCCGCCAGGACTTCGAGAACGGTCAGGGCAACCGGTCATTCCGCCAGGACCTCAGCTGGCTCTTCGACCAGGCTCATCCCGACAACACCTTCCTCGTGAAGATCAGTTACTGGCTGGACCGCTGAGCACGCTGCGTCCGAACCGGGGCCGATCCCCCTCGGACAACGCGGTCATCCACTCGGGCCGGCGCTCTCTCAGGGCGTCGGCCCAGGCCTTTTCCCGCCCCGCGAACGAGCCCAGGTTGTCGGCCAGCTCGCGAAAACGGTTTCCATCGGTATGGCTCAGGAACACCGGCTGTCCCTCGCGGATCGCGAACGACTGCTGATGGTCCAGCACGAAGCCGGCGAGCGAATCGAGCGTCGCCGCGGCGCCGCGCTGGATGTCGGCCCAGGCGTTGAACTCGCGCTGCCACTGCACCAGGGCATCTTCCACCGAGCCCATGAGCCCGTTGAGCGCGGTGTCGGCCGCCTCGGCGCTCTCGGCTCGCTGGACCAGCAGGATGGCGAAGTCGCGGCTCTGCAGCTGGAGGCTGTCGGCGATCTTGCCGTACCGTGCGGCATTGGCCCTGACACCCCGGAGCGACGCGACTCCATGGAGCGCCGAGCCCCGGAAATGGTCGGGAAACCGCTGCCGGTCCACCCAGTCCTGCAGCCGGTGTTGGGAGACCGCGGCCGAATCACCGAACTCGGCGGTCAGCTTCGCCAGCATGTTCTCCGCGAGATGGGACGGTCCGGCCGTGGCCGCGGCGGCGAACTGCCTGGCATGATCCCGCCCGATCGACTGCAGCCGGAGGGTGGCCAGCACTCCCAACAGCGCGATGGCAACGATCCCGGCCCCGATCCGGACTCGGGTCCGGGCATGCCAGCGCGGGGGCGGCGCAGTCGCGGTCGATTCGGGAATTCCACCGGTCCGGCTCACGGCGACCGCGGCCTGCTGATACGCCACGACCAGCTCGGCCCTCTGGAAGGACTTCTCGTCGTCGACGGCAAGTTGAGAATCAGCGGTGAGCACGCCGGCGCGGATCGCCTTGAGCAGCGAGGCGACGTCGGCCAGTGCCACCACTCTTCCACGGTTGTCGCGATATCGGAAACGCATCGTTCCTCCAGGTAAACCACGTCTGGAGTCCAGAGGGGCAAACAGCGTACCCCGAACGATCCCGGCGGGTGGAACGGCGCCAGCGCGCCCGTCGCCCTCTAAGTCGCGACCTTCCAATTGTTTGGGTCTGTCCCTCACAGAAAATTGACACTGTCAGATTCCCGGTTTGGCGCCTCGCTTTCGTGCGATTGGCGCATCGTGCGACACTGCGCCCGAATCGGCGTGTGGAAAGCGTCCGTTTCGGGCGTCCCTCAGGTACTGAGCAGCACCAATTCCATCTATCGGTGAGGTTTCCATGCGCGTTCGGACCCTGATCATATCCGCCGGGGTGGCCCTGGCCTTTCACGGCACCCTCGCGGCGCAGGCGGAGTATGGGCTCAAGGCGGGCGCATCCTTCGGGAACATCAAGAACCAGGGGGTCTTTCCCGGTGACCTGAAGACCCGGATCGGAGCGGCGGGAGGCCTCTTCCTCGGCTATCGGGCCAAGGTCATCGGAGTCGGGATCGAGGCGATGTACGCCCAGCGGGGCGCCCGGTCGGATCAGAGCATCAATGATCAATGGACCCATCTCGACTACGTCGACATTCCAGCCTATTTGAAGGTCACCCTGCCGACTCCGGGTATCCGGCCCTTCGGGTACGCCGGTCCCCAGGTGTCCTTCGAAGCCAAGTGCCGCACCGCCAACAACACCGCCCCCTGCCCCGACGCCGGGCGCAAGAAGACGGATTTTGCCGGCATCATCGGAGCTGGAGTTCGGTTGGGAGGGTCGGCCGGGCTGTCGCTGGAAGCTCGGTATGTGTACGGCCTCACCGATCTCAAGCTGTCGACCGTGACATCGAGTGAGAGCTACAAGAACCGGACCTTCATGATCCTGGTGGGGCTGGGACGGTAGTAGGCGGTAGGGCGGTAGGGCGGGAGGGCGGTATGTTTACCGACCTACCGCCTTACCGACCTACCGACTTTGGGGCCTCATGCGTCGTCTCGTCCGCGTCCTCCCTTTCCTTTTCCTCGCGCCTCCCCTCGCCGCCCAGCTCAGTCCCGCCGAGCGCGCCATAGTCCAGCAGGTCGACGCCGGGAACCGGGACGGGCTGGCGTTGCTGGAACGCCTGGTGAACATCAACAGCGGCACGCTCAACCTCGCCGGGGTTCGCGAGGTGGGAGCGGTCCTCCGGGCCCAGCTCGATTCGCTGGGGTTCATCACCCGCTGGGAGGACGGTGCCCCCTATCGACGGGCCGGCCACCTGATCGCGGAGCATTCCGGATCGGGACCCCGGCTCCTGCTGATCGGCCATCTCGATACCGTGTTCGATCCCGAGAGTCCCTTTCAGCGGTTCGAGCGCATCGACTCGATCCATGCCCGCGGACCGGGAAGCACCGACATGAAGGGCGGCGATGTCATCATGATCCAGGCGCTCAAGGCCTTGAAGGCCCAGGGCGCGCTGGGAAAGATGAACGTCACCATCGTCCTGCACGGGGATGAGGAGCACGCGGGCGAGCCGCAGGCGCTGGCCCGCCGGACCCTGATCGAGGCCGCACACCGCGCCGATGTCGCCATCGGCTTCGAGGACGGAGACGGCGATCCGACGACGGCCGTCATCGCGCGGCGGGGATACACCGGCTGGATCCTCACCACGACGGGAACTCCGGCGCACTCGTCCCAGATCTTCCGGGACGACATCGGTCCCGGCGCCATCTACGAGGCCGCGCGGGTGCTGCAGACCTTCCGGGAACAGCTCACCGGTGATCCGCTGCTCACCTTCAACCCGGGCGTGGCGCTGGGTGGCACCGCCGTGGAGCTCGACTCGACCGCGGTCAAGGGGACCGCCGCGGGCAAGAGCAACGTGGTGTCGGCACGGATGGTGGTCGCGGGGGATCTCCGGACCATCTCCGCCGAGCGGCTCGCCCAGGCGAAGGCGGCCATGCAGGCGATCGTGGCGAGCCACCTCCCCCATACCACCTCGGCGATCGTCTTCGAGGACGGCTATCCGCCGATGGCACCGACCGAGGGCAACCGCCGCCTGCTCGCGATCCTGGACCGGACCAGTCGAGACCTGGATCAGGGACCGGTCGGCATCGACAATCCGGCCCGGGCCGGCGCGGCGGACGTATCATTCGTGGCGGGTATCGTTCCCATGGTCATCGATGGCCTCGGCCTGGCGGGAACCGGCGGCCACACCGATCAGGAAACCGCGGATCTCAGCCAGCTGCCCCGGCTCACCCGCCGCGCGGCGATCCTGTTTTTCCGGCTCACCCAGCCGGCTCGACCCTGACCCGACGATTCAGTTTTCGATACGCACCAAGGAGAGCCACCATGTTCCATAGCGTTCCGAGAAGCGCGCTGGCGCTGGCCGCGGGTGCCACGGTCGCGCTGGCCCCGCTCGCCGCTCAGACCACGCCCACCGAGCGGGCCGCCGCCGGGGCGGTGCTCAAGTCGATCGATTCCCTCCAGACCGCGCTCGCGCCGATGGGCCTGGGCGGGCGTCTGGTGAGCGCCAAGGACCCGGAACGCGACCGGCTCCTGGCCCGGACCGGCGCCATCTGGGATTCCGACATGCAGGGTCTGAGCGACTGGATCGGGCGGAACCCGGAAGTGGGCTGGAAGGAATTTCGCGCCGTGGACACCCTCATCAAGGTGCTCCGGAAGAACGGCTTCACCGTGGACACCGGCTCGGCCGGTCTGCCCACGGCGTTCGTGGCGCGCTGGGCCTCTCCCGCCGGCACCGGGGGGCCGATGCTGGGGCTCATCGCGGAGTATGACGCGCTGCGAGGCACCAGCGGGGCGTTTCATGGAGACCAGCACAACGCGCAGAGCCCGGTGGCCATTGCCGCGGCGGTGGCGCTCCAGGAGGAAATGACTTCGAGGAAGCTGCCCGGGACGATCGTGATCTACGGGACCCCGGCAGAGGAGATCGGCCCGCCGGCCAAGGCGATCATGCGCGACGCCGGCATCTTCAAGGGCGCCAGCATTCTGGTCCGGAGCCACTCCACCTCGGCGACGGCGCGCTCCCGCGCCGGCTTCGGCATCTGCTGCCTCGACATCAACGAGGTGAAATACACCTTCACCGGCCGGCCCTCCCACCAGCTGAGCAGCTGGAACGGGCGTAATGCTCTCGAGGCCGCGGTGCATTTCTACGTGGCGGTGGACGGGCTGCGCTCCAGCTTCCGGCCCGAGGCGTCGATCCAGGGGGTCATTCCCGAGGGCGGGGTCGCGCCCAACGTGGTGCCGGACCGTGCGGTGGTGGACTACTACATCCGCTACCCCGATGGCGTCTATCTGCAGCACATCTCGACGATGATGGACAACGCGGCGCGGGCCGCGGCGATGGCCACCGGCACCGAAGTGAAGATCGACCACTACGGCGAATACCGGGACGGCATCTCGCTGGGCACGCTGGAGGAGACCTTCTTCGCCTACGCCAAGTCGCTGGGCGCGACCCGGGTGGAACCGGATCAGGGACGGCCGGCGGGTTATGAGGAAACCGGCGGGGTGTCGCTGGACGTGCCGGGTGTCGGGGTCGTCGTGGCGAGCTCGACCTTCCCGAACCACACCCAGGGCATGCTGGACGACGCATTCACCTCGGTGGGGCACTCGGCCTTCCGGGCCGACGCCCAGATCATGTCGGCGATGCTCTACCACTACCTCACCGACGCGGCGTTCCGGGACGCGATCACGCGCGAGCATGCGACGTTGCGGGGGCTGTACGATCAATACCAGGCCAATCTGAAGAAGGCCTATGCTTCGGAAATGGAGCAGCCGCAAACCCCGTAACACGCCGTTGGCGGATTTCAGTCACGACGGGTTCCTGGTAACCCGGATTTACACCCGCTGCGACTGAGGGGAGATGCTCGGCCTGGTCCGGGAATCTCCCCGTGCATTTCGGACTGCAGTTATCGGCATGACCCAAATCACTCCCCCCAGGACCCGGCAGTGCGAGTGCACGCTGGCCGGTCGTCCTACAAGTGAAATCATCACCTAGCGCCGCAGCAGGCGCATTCCAAGGGAGAGTGTTTTATGAAGGGCATGATCCGATTTCTGACTCCTCTGCTGGCGCTGGCTGGCGCGGTCGCGTGCAGCAACGACAACAATGCACCGGCGGGCACCGCCCGGATGACGGTACGGCTCACCGATGCGCCCTCCGACGATCTGGAGAGCGCCACCATCTACATTTCGCAGGTGACGGTGAAGGGCAGTGGGGTGAGCGCCCAGGACGAGATCATCAGCAACACCAAGGCATCCTTCGACCTGCTGACCTTGCAGAACGGCGTGACCGCCACGCTGGGCAGCGTCGACGTACCCACCGGGAGCTACAGCCAGGTCCGGCTGCTGGTGGACTCGGCCCGCGTGGTGCTCAAGGCGGGTCATACCTTCTCCGACGGGACGAACACCGCGAAGCTGACGGTGCCCAGCGGATCGGAGTCCGGCCTGAAGGTCAATTTCAGCCCACCGGTGGACGTCACCACCGGTGAAACCGTTCTCCTGGTCGACTTCGACATCAGCCAGAGCTTCGTCTTCCAGGGGCCGCACGACCACCCCAACAGCGTCTCGTTCAAGCCGGTGCTGCACGCGACGGCGATGGACGTGGCCGCGAGCATCAGCGGGACCGTGACCCCGGTCATCGCACACGCGACGGTCTATGCCATCGTGGGAACCGATACCGTGCAGACTACATCCGCCGATCTGGTGACCGGGGCATACACGCTGCACTTCCTGCCCCCGGGTAATTACGTGGTGGCGGCGTCGGCGACCGGCTTCACCTCGGTAGTCAGCAGTCCCATCACCCTGGGGAACGCGCAGGTCCTGACCGGCATCGACCTGATACTGCTCCCGTAAGCGCTCCACCGATCCGTCGCACCAACTCGCCGCAGGGGCTCGGGTACAACCCGGGTTCCTGCGGCGAGTCGCGTTCGGCGACAACGGACACGGACTCGGCCTACTGCTTTGCGGCCCGGCTCCGCCGCCTCCGGAGCACCAGGTCGAACACCACCGTGGCGGCCACCAGCCAGACGATTCCGGCGCTCCATCCGCCGGCGATATCCGACACCCAGTGCACCCCGAGGTACACCCGCGAGAGTCCGATCAGGATCACCATGGTCACGACCAGCGCCAGCACCGCGGAATCCAGCTTCCAGGGCCAGGGCTGTCGCAACGTGATGTAGGCCAGGGCCCCATAGACGATGAACGATTCCATCGCGTGGCCGCTGGGAAAGGAGTACCAGTGGGCTGCCGTCGCCGCCGACGCCAGGTCGGGGCGGGTCCGGGCGAAGAGGTACTTGAGCCCGGTGTTGAGGAGGACTCCCCCAAACGCCGTCCCGGCCAGATAGGTCGCGGTCGCGGGCTCCTTGTAGAGCACCAGCAGCACGGTCGCGACGGACACCACCAGCGCGATCCCGGTGCCTCCCCCGAAGAACGTGATGAAGCGAAGCATCGAGGTGATGCCCGACTGGCGCTCGCCGAGGAACCACTCGTGGGCCGCCCGGTCGGCGAGGTACACCCGCGAGGTGGATACCGGGAAACGCTGGGCCAGCTCGACGAAGAGATGCGCCGCCGCCGTCGCGGCAATGGCGCCCAGCAGCAGAATGACGATCAGCGGCGCCCAGGGACGAACCCCGTGCCAGCCGCGCCGGGCGGCGCCCCACCGGCCCAGGGGACTCTTCGCCACCCAGGTCGACGCCGTGCGCGCCGTTCCCTTGGCCAGGCTCGCGATGCCCGCCAGGGGCAGGTAGAACAGAATCCAGAGGGTGAGAAACAGGATCACCGGAATCGCCCAGGCATGGGCGAGCAGCGACTGGGCCACGCACACCGCCTCAGATAGAGGAGCACCCGCAACCGGGACGTCGTATGGTAGACGATACCTAACGCGGATGCTGTCACAAAGGCGGGGTGCGGACCCCACCCGGGGGCCGGTTTGCCAGTATTGCCCCCGCGCCGTATGTTCCCCGCACTACCCTACAACCTCGGAGTCAGCAATGCGATCCATCACCTACGTTTTGGGTGTGGCGCTTCTCGCCGGATGCGCGAAGGAAAAGCCCGCCCCCGCCCCCGAACCGGCGCCGCCGGCGCCGCCTCCCGCGCCCGCGCCCATCAACCTGGCCGACGTTGCGGGAGACTGGACCGTCAAGACCATGCCGGAGACCGGGGACAGCGTCCTGGTCACCTACAAGATGCACGCGACCGCCGCGGACACCGGCTGGACGATCACCTTCCCGGGCCGCAAGCCGATGCCGGTCCAGATCATGACCATGGGCGACAGCATCATGACCACGATGGCGCCCTATGAGAGCGTGCTGCGCAAGGGCCAAAAGGTCTCGACCAACGGCGTCCTGCACCTCACCGGTGGCAAGCTGGTCGGAACCAACGTCGCGCACTACCAGACCACCAAGCCCGATTCGGTGGTCCGGCTCCGGTCAGAGGGTACCAAGAACCCGTAGCGTCAGGCCGCTTGAGGAACGGATCGGCCCGGCCCCGTCAGGAGCCGGGCTGATTTATTTGGGGTCCGGCCAGAGACAGGCCATCTTCAAGGCCCGCGCCACGATCGGGCGGTGTACTCGGGGCCGGTGAGAACCGTCTCCGGGAGGGGATTGCCGGACGACTCGAAGGAGGAACGGAATGAGCAAGCTCACGAAGAAACTGGCCAAGCGCGGCAAGGCGGCCGCGCGGAAGGCCTACGACAAGCTGGAGACCGAGGTCATGGCGGCGGTGGGACGGAAGGCCGTGAAGATGAAGGTCAGCGGGGCGAAGGAAGTGGCCAAGCGGGCGGCGAAGAAGGCGCTGATCGCCGGCGGCCTCGCGGCCGCCGGCGTCGTGGCCTCGGAGCTCAGAAGGCGGCGGAAGCCGGCCTGAGCTCCGGGGCTACCAGCGGCGCTTCTTCTTCCGGGTCGCCCGGCGTACCGCCATGCCCGCCGCGGCAACCGCCACGGCCCCGGCAGCCACCTTCGCCGCGCGGGAGTGGGAGACCTTGTTGGCCGCCTGCTTCGCGGCCGTCGTCGCCTGCTTGGCCAGGCGTCCTGCGATGGCCGCCAGCCGATGCAGCGCCTTGCTGACCGCGGCGCTCGAGGGGAGTTCGGACTTCGCTTTCCCGGAAGCGGTTTTCACCGCCCGGCGGGTTTTCTTCACGGCCTTCCGTGCGGTGGTCCTGCCCGCGGACTTTGCCATGTCAATATCCTTGGTTGAGCGTACCGCCGGATCGTATAGTGGAACCGGCTGATTTGCAATCGGAGCAATGCATGCCCGTTCCAATCGATCTTCGGAAGGCCGCCCATCAGGAAATGATCCGGGAGGGCTTCGAGCCGGACTTCCCCCCCGACGTACTGCGCGACGTCGGCGCCATCGCTGCACCGGCGAGCGGAGCCGGACCCGGCATCCAGGATCTGCGAGCCCTGCTCTGGTCGTCCATCGACAACCCCGAATCCAGGGACCTCGACCAGGTCGAATTCGTGGAGCGGCTCCCTAACGGGGACCTCCGCGTCCTGGTGGGAATCGCCGATGTGGACGCGTTGGTGCCGGACGGCAGCGCGACCGACCGCCACGCGGGACACAACACCACGTCGGTGTACTGCGGGGTGGTGGTCTTTCCGATGCTCCCCGAGAAGCTCTCGACCGGGCTCACCTCGCTCAACGTGAACGAAGACCGGATGGGCGTGGTCATCGAGTTCGTCGTGGGGGCCGACGGCGCCGTGCGGTCGCGCGACGTGTATCGCGCCCTGCTCCGGAACAAGGCCCAGCTCGACTATCCCAGCGTGGGTGACTGGCTCGAGGGCCGGGGCGATGAGCCCCCCCGGGTGGCCGCGCTAGCCGACCTGCGGCTCCAGATCCGGATGCAGGACGAGGCCGCCCGCGCGCTTCGGGCGGTGCGCCACGCCGCCGGGGCGCTCGAGCTGGAGACGATCGAAGCGACCCCGGTCGCCGAGAACGGCCGGGTTACCGACCTGGCGCTCCACAAGAAGAATCGCGCCACCGATCTGATCGAGGACTTCATGATCGCGGCCAACGTGACGATGGCCACGTTCCTGGAAGAACACGCGTCGTCCTCGATTCGCCGGGTCGTGAAGGTGCCGGAGCGGTGGGACCGGATCGTGGCGGTGGCCGCCAACCTGAACGAGAAGTTGCCGGCCGAGCCCAGCTCAGAGGCCCTGGGGGAGTTCCTGACCAGGCGCCGGGTCGCGGACCCCGATCACTTTCCCGATCTCTCGCTCACCATCGTCAAGCTGATGGGCCCGGGGGAGTACGCGCTCGAGATGCCGGGTCAGGCCGGGACGGGGCATTTCGGACTCGCGGTGCAGAACTACAGTCATTCGACCGCGCCCAATCGGCGCTACGCCGACCTGGTCACGCAGCGCCTGCTCAAGGGGGTGCTCCGGGGTGGAGCGCCGGCCTATACCGATGCGGCGCTGGCCACGATCGCCGGGCAGTGCACCCGGATGGAGGACGCGGCGCGGAAGGTGGAGCGGACCGTGCGGAAACAGGCGGCGGCCGAGCTCCTGGCCGACCGGATCGGGGAGCGCTTCGACGCGATCGTGACCGGAGCCACGCCCAAAGGCACTTTCGTTCGGACCCTCACCCCCCACGCCGAAGGCATGGTGGTCCGGGGTCAGCACGGCATGGATGTAGGCGATCGGGTGACCGTCAAGCTGGTGGCGACTAATCCGGCCCGCGGGTTCATCGATTTCGCGGGTGAGTCCGGATAGGAGCCGACACCGGCACCGGAGAGGAGATCGCCATCGTCCCGGGATAGGGCCGCGCCGGACCCTTGATCGCCAGCCAGAGCACGCGGTTGAACTGATCGTCATCCGACTGGTCCTCGAGCCGGAAATCCAGTCGCTCCGATTCCCGCACCCCGGGGCCGGACGCCGGATTCCGCTCGGTCATCGAGACCTGCGCCGGCAGGGCCGCATAGGGTGTCAGGTCCGGCGCCGCGGCAAAAATGCCTCGCAGCGGCCGCCCGAAGGCGTCGAACTGGGACAAGTGATCGAGGCGAAGGATCTCCTCGATCGTCGCGATGACGTCGGTGGTGTTGGCGAATCGATGCCACACCCGGGGCCGGTTCCACGCCGAGATGACCAGCAGCGGCGCCCGGTGCGAATCGACATGATCGGGACCGTTCTGCGCGTCGTCCTCCACCACGAACACCACCGTCGACTCCCAGAACCGGCTGCGCGAAAGCGCCTCGATCATCCGGCCCAGCGCCAGGTCGTTGTCCGCCATGAAGGCGCGGGGCGTCGGCGCTCCGGCCTTGGCGCCGCTGGTGTGATCGTTGGGCAGCCGGATGATCTGCAGCGCCGGCATCGCTCCCTGCCGCGCAAATCCCTCCAGGGCCCCGATCCACAGCTCGGCCCGTCGCTGATCGGGGATCTTGAGATCGAACCCCGGAAACACCGAATCGGTGTGCTGCTCCAGAAACGGCTTGAGTCCGAGATACGCCGCGGGAAGGTCGTCCTTGTCCCGGAGCGCCGAGCCGGTCACGAACTCCCCGTAGTTCCGAAAGGTGATTCCCCGGCGCCTGGCCAGGTCCCAGAGATATCCGTTGGCGGGCTCGGCGGCGTCCTCGCCGGGCGCGGGACGAACATTCCGGTTTTCCCCCTCGTAGTCGTAGGTCCGGCCCCGGCCGGAATAATTGAGCTGGGTGGTCTTTTCGGTGTAGTCGGTGGAATAGGCGGCGGTGGACCAGTTGTGACCCTGGGCACTCACCTCAGCATTCACCAGGAAGCGGTCGAAGATCCCGAACCGCTCGGCCAGCGCGTGATGGTTGGGTGACACGATCCGAGGGAAGAACGTGAGCGAGGTATCGCCGTCGCCCTGCCGCAGGTCGCCGAACACCTGATCGTAGGTGCGGTTCTCCTTGATGATGTAGATCACGTGCTCGAACGGAGGATAGGTCCCGGCCGGACGAGCCTGGTCCCAGCCGTTGGCGCGCGCCACCCCCGCCGAGAGCCCGCCGAGCGCCGAACTATCGAGACCCGCGAGCGGCACCACGGTGAGCGTGCCCGTGAGCTGCGCCAGGGTGTAGCCTCCCTCGCGGCGCCCTCGCCCTGGCCCCGGACCGTTCAACCCGTTCGGGGCGGACCAGGCGCCCTTGCCGTTGATCGCCAGCAGGGTGTCGTGGTGGGTCAGCACTGCCGTCGGATACCAGCCCACCGGCACCCGTCCCGCCAGGCGGCCGCCATCGGGCGTGAGATCGAACACCGCGATCGCGTTGTTGTCCGCTTCGGCCACGAACAGCCGCCGCTCGTCGCGCGAAAGAGCCAGGGCATTCGGGGTGCTCCCCTCCCCGGTGCCGCCGGGTATCGAATCGGCCAGCGTCGCGATGACCCGTCCGGTGGCGGGATCCACCACGCTCACCCGGTCGGTGCTGGCCGAGGCCACATAGAGACGGGTCCCCGCCGCGTTGAGCAGCATCGCGGATGGATGCCGGGCCACCGGAATCGTCCGGCCGGGTTGCAGCCACCCGATCGACGGCGTGAAGGTGCGAATCTCCGATCCGCCCCACGCCGAGACGAAGACGGTGCCGTCGGGTCCGACGGTCACGGCATACGGGTAGCGCCCCGCAGGGAGCCGCTGGATGATGTTCCCGCCCGCCACGTCGATCACCGCCAGGGAGTCGACCAGATTCTCGGCCACGTAGAGGAACCGGTCGTCATCGGAGAGCGCCAGCCCGGCCGGATACCGCGTTCCCGGATGGTCGGGAGCCTTGGCGGCCAGCACCAGACTGTCGCGCAGCGCGGCGCGTCCGCCCTGCCAGTCGTAGCGGTAGATCACATCCTGGTCGCCGCCCGACGCGAAGAGCCGATGCCCAGAGTGATCGAACGAGAGGCCGAGGAAGCTGGCGGGCTGCAGGATCGTCTGAACCACCGCACCGGTTCCCGGCTCGACCACCTGGATGCCGTTGTCGGTGTAGCCGTCGAGGAGGAGGACGACCCGATTGCCCTCCGGCGTTTCGACCATCGCCAGGGGAAACTGGCCGACGGGAGTGGTCCGGCCGGCGGGGGTGAGCCGCGCTCCCGTGGGAAGTCGGCCTTCGGAAAGCGCGGCCGTTTCCCCATCATGCGGCGAGCCCGACGGCTGCGGATGACAGGCGAGAGCGAGCAGAACCGCCGCGATCGCGGCGGCGGGCCTGCGGGGCGAGGCGTCCGGTATGCAGCGGACCATCGGATCCTCCGTCAGCGTCGGAACCACGAATGTAACCGGCCGATCGGCCGGCGGGGCGGGATGGGTATGGCTCTCGGACCCGTGTAGATTTCCGTCCTCCATGATCATATCCATGCTGCTGGGCCTGGGGCTCATCCAGGATTCCACCGCTGTGTTCAGCGGGCGGGACAAGCACATCCGGGTGACCACGCCCCGGATCGAAGCCACCGCCGTCATCGACGGCAATCTCGACGATGCGGTCTGGGCGCGTGCCGCGCGGCTCACCGGGTTCTCCCAGTACCAGCCGGTAGACGGGCACGCCGCCGAAGAGCCGACCGAGATCCTGGTCTGGTACAGCGCCGACGCGATCTATTTCGGAATCCGCGCCAGCGAGATCCACGGGGACGTGGTGCGCGCCTCCCACGCCAACCGCGACAACATCACCAGCGAAGACAACATCGAGATCCTGCTCGATACCTACAACGACCATCGTCTCGCGTTCCTGTTCGGCGTGAATCCCCTCGGCGTGCAGGAAGACGGGACTCGAAGCGACCAGTTCGGCGGCGGAGCCGGCGGCCGTTCCGCGACCGGCGGAGGCACCGGGACCATGAACCCCCTGGCCGGCAACGTGGATCTCAACCCCGATTACGTCTTCGAATCGAAGGGCCGGCTCACCGCGGGCGGCTACGAAGTGGAAATCCGGATCCCCTTCAAGACCCTGCACTACCAGGACAAGTCGGTGCAGACCTGGGGCATCAATGTGCTCCGGCGGGTGCAGCACAGCGGCTTCCAGGATTCCTGGACTCCGGCGGTGCGCGCCAATGCCAGTTTCCTGGGCCAGTCGGGCACCCTGGAGGCCATGCACGACCTGCGGCGCGGGCTGGTGCTGGAGCTGACTCCCACCGCGACCGGACGGCTCGATGGGAGTCCCACCGGTACCGGGTGGGATTACCAGCGCGCCGGGGAGCTGGGGGGCGACGTTCGCTGGGGTATCCGGCAGAACCTGACGATGAACGGCACCTGGAATCCGGATTTTTCCCAGGTGGAGGCGGATGTCGGCCAGGTGGTGCTCAACCAGCGCTTCGCGCTCTTCTATCCGGAGAAGCGCCCCTTCTTCCTGGACGGGCTCGAGCTGTTCGATACGCCGAATCAGCTCATCTACACCCGGAGCATCGTGGCGCCCCGCGCGGGGGTCAAGCTGGCCGGGAAGCTGTCGGGCACCAACCTGGCGACCATGCTGGTGGTGGACGACAGCGCGTATTCCTGGAACCGCGGGCCGACCGGCCATACGCCGGTCTTCGGCATCGTGCGGGCGCGCCGGGACCTGCATCGCAATTCGAGCCTGGGGGCGGTGCTGACCGACCGCGAGGATGGCCCCGACAAGTCCCGCCTGGCCGGCCTCGACTTTCGCGTTTATCACTCGAAGCTCTATTACGTCGAGCTCCAGGCCGCGGGATCGTGGACCGACAGCGCCGGCGCGAGCCGGCGCGGCCCGCTGCTGCAGGCGGACTGGGACCGCACCGGCCGGGCCTGGGGCTTCCACTATTCGCTGCAGGCGGTGGCGCCGGGGTTCAAGGCCGCCAGCGGCTTCGTGAACCGGACCGGCATCATCAA
>Ga0163163_10001457_pt1 | contig 20011 bp, 23 predicted proteins | sample S65metaG_FD_119766 | JGI IMG/M metagenome (GOLD analysis project Ga0163163, IMG submission 119766) | Switchgrass rhizosphere microbial communities from Kellogg Biological Station, Michigan, USA - S6-5 metaG | ecosystem: Host-associated > Plants > Roots > Rhizosphere > Soil | place: USA...
CAGATCGCATGGATAGCTTGCAGATCGTCGAGATGTTCTTTGAAATCCATGCCGCCTGGCAGCCGCGCTTCTTCGTCGAGCACGGGAAGGAGTGGTTGGCGATCGAGCCTATCCTGCAGAAAGAGATGCTTAGCAGGAATAAGTTCCTAGACATCGCCGACTCACTTGTGCCGGTGGATGATAAGAAGGTTCGGGGCCGTCCGTTTCAGAAGCGAATGAAGACCCGGGCTTGCCGCTTCGACACTATGGCGGACTGGTTCCCGGACTACAAGGAAGAGTGTCTGATGTTCACCGGCAACGCGGATGCAGAGAAAGATGACCGCTTTGATGGTACTGCTACTCTCTTTATCGGCCTGGAACATGATCCTGAGTTGGAGGATGGAGATGAGAGATCGGAGGAGGAAATCGCCTTCGAGCGAGAGAGTGATTTCTGGCGGAATAGCGGCGACGGGCGATCGCAGGTAACTGGATACTAACCATGCTAAATCTGATCAAACACCTGACCGTCAACCAAGAGATGATTGAGGCTTCGAACCTCTGCGGGCGGTTCGACGCAGAGGACTGCACAGCGATCGCCTCCCTGGTGTATCGCGGCTATCAGATCGATAAAGAGTCCCGCGCGCAGTGGGAAGTGCGGATGGAAGCCGCGATGAACCTCGCGATGCAGGTCGCAGTAGCGAAGAACTTCCCCTGGCCGGGCTGCTCTAACGTAGTATTCCCGCTAGTCACCATCGCCGCTCTGCAATTCTCCGCCCGCTCCTACGCCGCCATCGTCCAGGGTAACAACGTCGTCCGCTATAAAACTGTGAATGGGGAGGACAAACTCGCCGTCGACCGTGCTAAGCGCATTGGCAAGCACATGAGCTGGCAGGTCCTAGAAGAGGACGAGGCGTGGGAAGAGCAGCATGACCGCCTGCTGATCAACCTCTCGATCGTCGGCTGTAACTTCGTCAAATCGTACTACGACGCCTCGAAGGTCCATTCCGTCGGTGTCCTAGTGATGGCGAAGGATCTCATCATCGACTACCATGCGGAGAGCGTAGCGGCCGCTGCCAGGGTCACCCACCGATTCCCCCTCTACCGCAACCAGATGCGGGAGCGGATGCTGCGGGGTACTTTCGTGGACTGCACAGATGAGGCGTGGTTCAAAGGACCTCCCGCTTCGCAGCAAACGCAGTCGCAGATCGACGCGGATCGGCGGCTTGGCAAGTCCCCTCCCCTGGGCGATCATGACACCCCTTTCTACCTGCTCGAACAGCATTGCTGGCTAGACCTCGACGGCGACGGCTACGCCGAGCCCTATATCGTAACCGTGGAGGAGTCGAGCAAAACGCTCCTCCGCATCGTCGCCCGCTTCGAACGGATGGAGGACGTGGAGTTTACCGATGATAACAAAATCCTGTGCATCCGAGCCACCCAGTACTTCACCAAATACTCTTTCATACCTTCTCCAGACGGGGGCATTTACGACCTCGGATTCGGCGTATTTCTCGGACCGATTAATGAGGCAGTCAATTCTGCTATCAACCAAATGCTTGACTTCGGAACCATGCAGAACTCTCTTGGAGGCCTCCTTGGCAGAGGCGCAAAGATCCGAGGAGGCGTGTATACTATGGCACCCTGGGAATTCAAGCGTGTTGATAGCTCTGGTGATGACCTACGAAAGAATGTTTTCATGTGGCCAGATCGGGCCCCGCCCGCGTTTCTCTTCCAATTGATTGAGCTGCTGATTGAATACAGCAACCGTATCGCGGGGACGGTGGACTCGACGGTGGGTGAGAATCCGGGGCAGAACACTCCCGCCTCCACCTTCCAAGGTATGACCGAGCAGGGAATGCAGGTCTACAAGATGATCTTCAAGCGGGTCTGGCGGTCGATGAAGGAGGAATTCAAGCAGCGCTTTGCGTTGAACCGCATCTACCTCCCCCGCTCGTTCAAGTTCGGCTCGGGAGAGGAGACGATCCGGAGGGAGGACTATATTGCAGCGGCGGCGGACCTTATCGCCCCGGTCGCTAACCCGAATGTCAGCTCTGTTACCATGAAGCTGCAAACCGCCCTCGCCGTCAAGCAGTCCGCCATGGCCACGCCGGGCTACGATATTGCGGAGGTAGAGAAGATCTGGCTTGAGAACATGGAGGTGGAGAATATCAGCGTAATTTACCCCGGACCGGGGAAGGTGCCACCTGAACACACCGCCCCGAACCCGAAAGCGGCGGTTGAGCAGATGAAACTCCAGGGCATCCAGATGAAGCTGGAAGCGGAGAAGATGAAGTGGGCGAATCATCTGATGGAAGAGCAGCGTCTCAACTCAGCGAAGATCCGGTTGCTGGAAGCACAGGCTATCCAAGCCGCCGCCGATGCGGACGCAACCAAGGCCGCTACCCACATCGAAGCATTTGAGCAGCTACTTAAGCTACATGAACAGTTAGGCGACCAGATGAACAAGCAGATTAGTACTCTGCTGGGAGAAGGTGATGGAAGCAAGGGTTCTGACGGAGGAGGAGTTTCTCAATCTGAAGGCAAGTCCGGGGATGAAGGCGATTCAGGCGTATCTGTCGAGGTGCCTGGAGGGTCTAAAGTCACAGTGGGCGATGGGGCTACTCAGCGATGAAGATGCGTATAAGCAAAAGGCCGCCGTGGACTCGGCGCTTGCCCAGTACAAATGCATTCATGAGCTACTTTATTTAGACTACGAGCAATACAGCGAGGTAATGAACGATGACGACTATTACGAACGAATCCGGACTGGAGCCGAGTGGCCAGGCCATCTTGTGCGTTCCGTACATGCCGGAGTTAACCGAATCCTTGATGCAGATTCCCGACCACGTGATGGCGATGGAACTGATGAGGGAGATGAGAGGGACGGTGATTGAGTTGGGGGAGGATGCGTATAAGGGCGTCTCTGTCCGCTGCAAGCCCGGCGACAATGTGCTGATCAGCAAGTTCTGCGGGGCGATTGTGAAGGGACCACTGGATGGCAAATTCTACCGCATCATCAACGCGGAGGATGTGTTTTGTCGCCTGAAGGGCGATATTAGCAAGATGATAGTGAAGAACCCTATTACCCAGTCTAAACAACAGGGTGGTGAAGGGCGGACGAAAGCAACGATCTTACAAGCGAGGAGCTAATCATGGCTGGTGAACAGACGATCGAAGAGAAGGCAAGGGCGCAGGGTTGGAAGCCGAAGGAGGACTTCCCTGGCGATCCGGAGAACTTCGTGGATGCAGAAACCTTCGTCAAGCGAGGCGAAGAGGTACTCCCGTTTGTGAAGGCAACGAATCGCCGCCTGACCGAAACAGTTGAGCAGCTGCAGGCGAGGTTGCAGGAGCAGGAGCGGATTAATAGAGCGAATGCCGCGGCGCTGGAGGAGATCCAGGCCACTAACCACGAGGTGGTGGTGGAGCGGGCTGAGCAGACGGTGGAGCAGATCGAGGCTGCGATTGTGGATGCTCGGGAGGCGGGCGATGTGCAGACGGAGCTGACGCTGCTGCGGAAGCACGCAACGGCTGTGCAGGCACATACGAAGGCGAAGGAGACGCCGCCGAAGAAGCAGGAGCAGCAGCAACAGCAGGGGAATCCCGCTGAAACCCCTGAGTTCAAGGCCTTTCTGAAGGACAACCCCTGGTGGAGCGAGGATGCGGTGATGCGGGCTGCGAGCATAGAGATCAACAATCAGCTGATCCGCGAAGGCAAAGTAACCGTCGCAACCTCCCAATCCGATCGCTTGGCGATGGTCGCGGAGGCTACTCGAGCGAAGTTCAACTTAAAGGACAACGGCCGCCGAGGCGGACCCTCCCGGGTCGAAAGCGGAGGTGGTCCTGGCACAAACGGGAGTGGCTCGAACTCCGCCGGCAAATCCTATTCCGACCTCCCCGACGACGCCAAGGCCGCCTGCGATAAGGCTGCCAAGCGGCTGAAGATCGGCGAGGGGCAGAAGTTCAAGACGGTGGACGACTGGCGGAAGTCCTACGCCAACACTTACTTTTCAACCTGAGGAATGATCATGACTGAATCCGACCCGATCGCCCCCGAGCTCCTGAGCGCTCTGAGCCAGCTCTCGAATCCAACCGAAACCGCTGCCGTCCGCACATCGCGCCCGCCTCGCCGGTCGATGTCAACCGCACGGCAGCGCTTCCAAACCCCGGAGATTCCAGGATGGCATCTCCACTGGTTCAAGGAAGACAACGTTCCCCTCGCTATCGACGCGTACTACGAATTCGTCGATCGGAACGAGGTGAGCATGAACCAGCTAAACGTCGCCCTGGAAGGCAAGTCAACCGGGACCGACCTCGGCTCCCGGGTTTCCTTGATCGCAGACAAGACTGAATCCGGTACTCCCGTACGCGCATACCTGATGAAGATCCCGGAGGAGTACTGGCTTGAGGATCAGAAAGAGATCGAGCTACGTAACAGTGGTATTATGCAGGCCATCTTCGGCGATGAAGCCAAGATCGATACCGGCGATGGTCTGAAGCCAATGGGCAAGGAAGCCTACCGCGAGACAGCCATCTTCAACCGACCGACTCGCAAGGCGGTCATTCGACGGAAACGCTAATCTACCACGGAGAACCTAAATGGCTTTTGTCAATCCATCAAAGCCGGCGGGACTCAGCCCTGTTCGCTATCTGAACGGGGCGAAGTACGACGGCAAGGTCCAGATCTACTCGATCTTGGCCGCAAACACAAACCCTTTCTACATCGGGGATATTGTGTCCCTGGTGTCGGGAGGTGCTGCGACCGCATCGGATGCGAACGGCATCCCTGCGATCACCCTGGCGACTGCGAACAGTGGGCTGACCCTGGGCGCGATTGTCGCAGTCGGCACGCTGTCTGCAGGCGTGTACGCCAACCCCAACAACCTGAACATCACCAACCGGCCGACTGGCGCGCAGTCGGTGAACTACTACGCTGCGGTCAGTGACGACCCGAACATCATCTACGAGATCCAGGAGGGAGGGACCGGCACGAACTTCACAAACGCGATCGTCGGCCGCTATGTGCGATTCGTGTATGCAGCCCCGGCGACCGGCGTAGCGGTCAGCGGAACGCAGATCGACAACGGAACGGCTCCGACCGCCGCCCCGACCGATCTGCTCGTGATGCGCTTTGCCCCCCGCATCGACAATCACTTGGTCACCTCGCCCGCTACCGGTGGGGCTGGACAGAAGTGGTGGGTGATGCTGGGCAAGCACGCTTTCCTCACCCGTCCAACTCAGGCTTAAGGAGAACTCTTCATGGCAATCGGTGGCGTAATTACAACTGGCAATCACCCGAAGGCGCTCTGGCCTGGGGTGCATGCCTTCTGGGGTCAGATGTACGACGAGCACCCCACGGAATACACTGATCTCTTCGATCAGCTCGATTCCGACATGGCGTATGAGCAGGATGTCCAGGTAACTGGCTTCGGGCTCGCATCAGTGAAAGAGGAAGGAGGTGAGGTAACTTACGACTCTGAGGTTCAGGGTCCAGTCGCAACGTATCCGCACATTGCCTATTCGCTAGGCTATATCGTGACCTACGAAGAGATGATCAACAATCTCTACGAGAAGATCGCGATGAACCGGGCGAAGGCGAATGCGTTCAGCATTCAGCAGACGATCGAGAACATCTGCGCAGCGGTGTACAACGATGCCTTCACCGGCAACGTGTTCACCGGAGCGGATGGACAGACACTCTGCAGCGCGAGCCATCCGAACACCACTGGCGGCACATACTCGAACGTGCTGAGCCCGCCGGCGGACCTCATGGAGGCGAGCCTCGAGGACATCGTCATCCAGGCGATGGGGTTGCAGACGGATCGCAACCTGCTCATCAGCATCCTCCCCACCAGCCTGCACATTGCCCGTCAGGAGTGGTTCAATGCGAACCGCATTCTGAAGAGCGTACTGCAGCCCGGCACTGCGAACAACGACATCAACGTGCTGAAGGCGACCAATGCGTTCCCGGGCGGAGTGAAGCTCAACCATTACTTCACCTCCCCGCACGCCTGGTTCGTTCGCACGAACTGCCAGCATGGAATGCAGCAGTTCTGGCGGGTGCGCCCGATCTTCGATCAGGACAACGACTTCGGGACGAAGAACGCCCTGGCGTCGACCTACATGTACTTCAGTGTGGGCAATACTGATCCTCGGGCGATTCTCGGCAGCAACGGACCGTAATGGGCGCCGATTAACCAACCGTAAAAGGAGCCCAAAATGGCATCAACTCCCGCCAATCAGCGTCCCCAGAGCCTCCCGGCTGGACTGACGCAGGACCCCCCTTGGGGACCGTTGTGGCAGAGCGGGGCAGGAAATCCGTTCTTCTACGAGCAATTCGCAGACGACTTTACCGTGCTGGATCTCGGCGCCTACACTGTCACGAACGTGAACAGTGGAACGGTGGCGAATGCAGCAGGAGATGGCGGCACCGCCCTCTTCACCACCGGTGCAGCGGCAGGAAACTTCGAGTCGATCCAATCCGCAGCGGCGTTCGTGTTGCCCAGTACTGGCAACAACCCGCCCGTGACCAGTGGATCGATGAAGAAGCTTTTCTACCTCGCCCGTCTGCAGATCGCCGCTGCCTCTACCGCCTCGTTCATCGCCGGCCTCTGCATTACCACCGCCACACCCTTCTCAGCAGGCGCACGGAACGTAGTGGATGGCCTGTTCTTCTACAAAGCAGCAGGTGCAGCCAATAACCTGGTGTTGATCAACATCGCTAGCAACGCAGGCAGCCCGTCGGGGGCAGGATTCACCAACACTATCACCATCCCGACCTCCGCATACACGCTGGCGAACAACAGCTATATCGACCTCGCCTTCTTCGTCGACCGCAACCAGAACCTCTACGCCTGGGCAGGCTTCCCTCTCGTGGGCTATCTGCCGTCGAGTGGTTCTGGCGCTGTGGACCCAGTCACAGGTCTCAGCCTGAACCCTCCGAATGGGCCGGTAGCAGCCAACTACAACTACCAGTCCCAGGGCGTTCAGACCCCGATCATGTTCACTACCGTCAACCTCGCTCCGACGCTCGCTCTCAGTAATGGCGCAACCGCAGCGGCAACGACCATGACGGCGGACTTCCACTGCGCTCAGAAGGAGCGGTAAGATGACCGTCCTAACCGAGATTGCCGGCGGGACTCAGCGGAACCTGACCTTTAGAATAAGTGGCCAGGTCACCGACGAGCTCAGGATTGAGATTCCAACTAAGCAAAAGCTGTTGAAGCTCTCCTCCGCTGCCTGGCTCATCGAAGAAAAGATGGGCTTTATACTCAGTTGGGATCCGGACAGCGTGCTAATGCCGCTGGAATCACGCTCCAACATCCGCTTCGACCATGCGATACCCTCCCCAGACAATTGGGAGGGATCGCTGTGGTTGACCCCTTTTAAGGTCTCGGACCCTCCGATGGCCTTTTTCATCCTACTGGACTTCGACAAATGACAATCGCAGTTCCGTCAACATGCTACCAGATCATCTGTGATGCGATGGGAGATGCGGGGAAGCTCGCTCAGGGCAGGGAGCCGACGGGCGAGCAGCTCGCAGAGAACATGAGGCGGCTGAATAAGTACGTCAATTACCTGCAAACGCAGGGGGCGATTCTCTGGGTACAGCAGGACTACGCGATCTCAGCTCCGGTGCTGCAGGCAGGGAAGGCACTGTATAAGCTAGGCCCGTCAGGGGATGTGCAGATAGTGAATAAGCCCCGGCGGGTGATTGAGGGGTACTATGTGGATGCGAATAATTCGCAGCGGCCCCTCAACCTGCTGAGCCGGAACGAATGGAACACCCTGTCGAACAGGGATCAGACTGGCACGGTAGGGACATTCGCCCCTGCAGCGCAGCCCGGCACTATTACCTCTTTCTATCCGGACAAGCAGCTAAACAGCATCGATGTGCATTTGTGGCTGACCCCGGACGCCTTGATGGCCACCGGGGCGGTGCACCTGGTCGTCGATCTGCAGATCCCCAATTTCTCCATGCTCACCGACAGCATGGCCTTCCCACCGGAGTGGCAGCTGACCCTAGAGTGGGGGCTGGCGGATCAAATCTGCACCGGTATGCCGCAAGAGATAGTTGATCGATGTGGTACAAAGTCACTCTTCTACGAATCCGCGCTCCTGGCGTGGGATCAGGAGGACGGATCGACGACCTTCCAGCCCGACCCCCGATCCAGCTACCCCGGCAAGCGAGTGGGACGGTACTGAGATGCCGCAACGAACGGAACTGCCAGATCGATTCCCTCTCTACTCTCCGCTAGAGGTGAGGGACGGGGAAGTCCCGCTTACAAAGGACTCCCGGTTGTACAACGGGTATGTGGAGCTGGATCCGAAGGATAAGCAATTCTGGATCTACAAGCGCCCAGGGATGCAACGGAACGTGTTTTTTCAGAGCATCAGTGGAGGTGCAGGGTGCGGGATCTACCAGTCCCCGAGGATCGCAGGGGTAGGGAGCCTGATCACCGTCACGGGGAGCGCTCTACGGGTGGGCGGGACCATCGTAGGAACAGTCGAACCGCAGGCCGGAAACCTGCCATATACTTTCGAAACTATCACCAGTAATCCGTTGACGGTCATCTTAGTCGGCCCGTTCAATCAATACTTGCTAGATCCTGCTGGGCAGATATTGACAGAGATCACAAGCAATATCCCCGCTGTGCCGTTCGCCTTCAATCTCCCCAATCTCGTCCCAGGCGTAGCGTACCTCGATGGCACCACTTACGTGATGGATGTCAGTGGGAATATCTGGGGCTCGAATCTGAACGATGGAACGACGTGGAATCCACTGAATGTGATTGCCGCCAACTCCACCTCCGACCAAGGCGTTGCGATCGCCAAGCAGCTCAGCTACATCATCGCCTTCAAGCAGTCCACTACTCAGGTCTTCTTCAACAACAGCAACCCTGCTCCTGGCAGTCCGCTTTCCCCTGTACCGGATTCGCAGATCCCCCTCGGGTGCTTCGCGCCGTACAGTGTAAAGTCGATTGACAACTCGCTGTTCTGGGTAAGTTCGAATGAGACGGTTAGTCCGCAGGTAGTGCAGATGGACAACCTGATCCCCCGTGTTGTCTCTACCCCGGCGGTGGAGAAGATACTGGATGGGGTGGAGGTGAGTACTGAGTTCGGTGGTGGGGGGCTGATTGGCTGGGTGCTGAAGCACGCCGGGCATCGATTCTACGGGATGAATATACAGAACCTGAACCTCTGCCTCGTCTACGATATTGATCAGCAGCAGTGGTACATCTGGACCGACCCGGTAGGGAATGCGTATCCGGTAGTGGGGACAAGCTATCAGGGCTCGTTTGGCCAGGGCATCGCCGCCCCCCATATTGCCCAGCTCTCCAGCGGCCTGATCATGGACATCGATGTGGCAAAGGTATTCCCCAACGACAACGGGGTGCTGTTCCCGGTCGATATCTACACCCCGAACTTCGATGGGGAGATTGATAAGATCAAGATGCTCAACCTGCTACGCTTCCACGCGGATCAGACGCCCGGCAGCATCCTGAACGTTCGCTACAATGACAACGACTATGCCCCTGGCGAGTGGTCGAACTTCCGGAATGTGGATCTGAGCCAGAAGCGCCCGTACATCGACAACGAAGGGTCCTTCTACCGTCGTGCTTACCATCTCCGCCATCTCTGCAACACCGCCTTCCGGATTAAATCTGGCAGCTTGCTGCTAGGAGTAGGAACACTATGACTGTCCTGAATACGCCGCCGCCCAGGGGGGCATCAGTGATCGAACGCAAAGAGGGAGAGCCTCTGCGATCCTTCACTCAGCCCTGGAGCGGGTGGTTTCGCAACCTCTACAATGTGCTGCATCCGGGAGTGACAGAGGATGTGGTGGTTGGAGGGGTGACTCTTCACTTCGTCAACGGAGTGTATACAGGTCATGAATGAGCTAGCCATTATAGAGTCGGCGCCGAAGGAACTCAGCTGGCCTGATAAGATCGCTTGGTTAGCTGCGAAGATTGCGCCGCTGGAGGGATCGAAGGTGGAGGATGACGACTTTGAGATACGGCACTCGTTTAAGGGAGTGTGGTATATCAGGGAGTTCGATCTGCCCGCCGATTACATCTTCATTGGCCGCACGCATCTGCTGGGGCATATAGTGAAGCTGATTCGGGGCACTACTTGGGTAGAGACTCCGACTGGTAGGGTGAGATACTGCGCTCCGGCGATGACCCATACACAGCCGGGACATCAGATGGTCGTTCAGACTATCACGCCGATCACCGCACAGAGCTGGCACCTCAACCCCGACGGCTGCAGGGATATTGCGGAACTTGAATCAGAGTACTTCGCACCGCCGTCGGTTATACTGCAGCGCGGTGCTCAACTTATACAGGAGACTGCAAAATGGTTGGAGCAGTAACGGCAACAACCGTAGCCGCAGCCGCAGCCGTAGCTAGCGTAGGCGTTGGCGCGTATTCTGCTTATCAGAGTTCCAAGGCCAATAGCCAGGCGAACCGGCTGGCAAATTCGCAGCTGGGGATGGAGCAGGAGCTGTTCGGCGCGCAGGGGCAGTATAGGGATCAGCTGAGCCAGCTCATGGCCGACCCCTCGTCGGTGACGAAACTGCCTAGCTATCAGTTCTTTAAGGACCAGGGAGCGGAGTCGGTGGCTCGGAACTTCGCAGCAAATCCCGGCGGCGCGCAGGGAGTGGCGTTGGAGCAATATGGACAGAACTACGCATCGAGTGCGTATGAGCAGCAGGCGCAGCTCTTGGCTGGCCTGAGCGGGCTGACACAGAACCCCGCCGGCTATGGGTCGGTTGCGAGTGGAGCGAATTCGAATGCGATCTCTGGGCAGGGGCAGAGCTTCGAACAGATCCAGCAGCTGCTTGCGCAGGGTGGTAGCGCGCTGAAGATGTTCGGCCCGCAAGGCAGCTACTCGAGTGCCGGGACGCCAGGCGCTGGCACACCGTATGGCGGGATTTATCCTGGTTACACAGTAACCTCACCGGGAGGCTGAAATGGCTGACGGAGTAGGCGGATTCATGGGCGGATACATGGCGGCGGGCCAGTACCAATCGCAGCAACAAGCTTCCGGTGATCAGCATCAGGAGGCGATGCAGCAACTAGCGAAAGGGAAGCTGGAGATTGCGCAGACCCAGCAGTTGCTGGACGCGCAGGCAGCGGCCATGATGGAGCTGAAAGGTAGGTCGCACTCTGGCGCGGGAGGTGCGCCAGGTACGCAGGGAGGGGTAGGAGGGATTGCAGGGCAGTCGTACAACGCCGCCGACCTCGCCTTCGCCGCTGGTGAAACCTACATGAAGCACGGGCTGATTCAGCAGGGCTCCGAGTTCATGGAGAAGGGTGCGAAGCTGGCGGAGAGTGGGTCGGCGCTGGAGATTCATCAGGCCGCGCAGCAGGCAAAGATGTGGGGGCATGTTGGCAGCGTGCTGGATACGATCCATGAAAACTCTCCGACTGCGGCAGCGGACTGGGATAAGGCGCGGATGACCTTCCCGCTGATGTTCCCAGACGAGGCGAAGCACCCCGAGGTGCAGAAGTTCCTCAGCCAGCCGTATGATCCACAGACGGTGGATTTGCTGAAGCGAGCAAGCATGACAGCGCAGCAACAGGCGGAGCTGCAGAAGACTAAGGCGGAGGCGAAGAAAGATGAAGCGATGGCAAAGTTCGAAGCCGCGGGTGTCCCTCTGCGTCAAGCCGAAGCGAAAGAGCACTCTGCGCGCGCTGCTGCAATTGGTAAAGCGGGCGGTAAGCCGCCACCAGCAGCGGAAGTAAATAATGCGAAGTCGCTCATTCAGGCTGACTACCCAGATGCCGATCCGAAAGGGTATCAGCTCTATGCGACGGAGGTAGCAGAGCGCGCAAAGGGGCTAATGGCCTCCGGCCAGACCCGAGATGAGGCGTTTCAGCAAGCGTACAGTGAGCTGAACGATAGCGGAAAGCTGAAGAATCTCCCAGCCAAAGCAAGCGTGCAGAAAGAGAATGCAGCCGGTAAGGCACAGGCAGAGGCGCGACAAGGCTCCGTTCAGGACATCGATGCTATCATTGCTTTGCTGGATCAGGGAGAGGCTACTGTAGGTATCGGTCGAAAGTTTAAGAACGTAGGTGAATGGCTGGCCAGCGTTGGTTCTGGCGACGACGATGTGGAGAGTCCGCAGGCATCCTTTGATGGCAAGCTGGGGGTGCTGATTAGTAGACTACCCGCAGCTCTGGCTAAGAAGGGTAAGCTGGCTGCCGATGAGCGGCAGATTGTGAGAGATATTTCCGATCTCCGGAAGCCGTTCACCACCCCCAGCACTGCAAAGGCCACACTGATGGCGGTTCGGGAGAGGTTGATGGGGGAAGACGGGTCTGTCATCAAGGGTAAGGGAGATAAGACCACCGCCCCGGTTACGATATCTTCTGATGCCGAGTTCAACAAACTACCCTCCGGGGCAATGTTCATTGGCCCTGACGGTAAAACCCGGAGGAAGCCGTAATGGGATGGCAAGATGCCCCTGTAATTGGTGGTGATGGTGGAGTACTGTCCCCGGACGGTACGGTTAGTGTAAAGCTGGGTGGTGGAGGGCCGCCGGCTGCTAAGGGGTCTGCCTGGCAGAGCGCACCGATTGTTAACCCTACTTCAGTAGGAACTCAAACCACTCTCGGGGCTATTGCGAAGGGGGTGAAGAATCAAGGTAAGGCTGATATGCTTACCGGTGACGACGGAAGCGCAGAATCTCCACCTCAAAAGCTTGGTCGACTGCCCTTTACCCACCAAGCTATGCTCTCCATGATGGATAATAAGGAAGAGCGAAAGGCTTTTCTTGAGCATACCTACGGTAGAGGATCAGTGACTGAAGACTCACACGGACTGATAGTGAAAGGAAAGGATGGAAAGCCCCTTCGTGCATCTAGCAGCTTCTTCGCCAGGATGGCAGGTGACGCACCGGAAACTACGCTCGGTATAGTAGGGGCGCTGGAAGGAGCTGCGGGTGGGTCAGTAGTAGGCCCGGCCGGAACCTTCGTCGGGGCTGTTGGAGGAGCGATAGCAGGCGCCGCTAGCGGAAAAACATTGAAGGAGGGGGCGAAGGCGGTTACAGGGAACTATAGGAAGACGCCGGGGCAGTATGCACGAGTAATCGCAGGCGCGGCAGAGGCTGGCGCCGAAGGCGAAGTTGGAGGGCGCGCGATTGGGCCTGTGCTAAGCCGCTTCACCCGTGGACCTATTCCGAGCAAATTCAGTGGGGCGACTCCTGAGATCCGCAAGATGACGGAGGATATGCTTAATAAGGGAGCCCGACCACCGCCAACCTCCAGCATGCCTGATGCTATTGCAATCCAGCGAGCTCACATCATTGCTGATAAGCTGACTGGCAAAATGGGCAGTATGAACAAGGCGAATAAGGGTTACCTGCATGCCGCCGCGGATAAGTTGCTGGACAAAGCTGGCGTTAAGCGCTCTACGACTCGTAAGAGTATAGTTGAGCAGATGCAGGGAGACCATCCTGCGATTGAAACACAGGCTACGGGACAGGCGATTCAGCAAGCTGCGCTGACAAAACTACATTCCATCACCGGGTCGAAGCAGGTGGGTGGGCGGAAGATCGAGGCTTATCTCAAGTCTCTCTCCGCCAACAGCCGTTCGCCAGAGGATGCGTATAACTGGCTCGTGCATGGGGGGCAGACGGACCGGCTGGATCAGTTCATCAGGATTATGGGAAAGAACTCTCCGGTAGTTGAGCAGATTCAGCAACAAGCTCTTCGCCACGCTTTTGCGGGAGCAATGGAGGAAGTTAGTAAGACTTCAGGGATGACGGGGCTTACTAAGTGGATGAATCAGTTTACGGAGAAGCAACAAAAGCTGCTGTTTCCTGGTGGCCTAGATCAAGACCTTCGGACTCTGGATAAGGAAATCAAGTTCCTCTTCCCCGAGATCCACGACCCGAACATCGCTGGTATGGCAACGGGTAGTATGATGCAGAAGAGGTTCTATATTCGCTGGTTTCATCAAGGTGTAGCCGCACTGTATAGAGGATTTCTGGTACACCCAGCGGTAATGCGGAGGTTAGCGGTTGGGTTTAAGGGAGATTCGGCGCAGAGGAAAGCTGCGAGGGCGGGACTCAAGGAGCTGTTCTACTTCGGCGCGCTGGAAGCGAGCGAGCCTGATCTGGATAAGGACCAGAAGAAATGAAGGTTCTGATCATCGACACGGTCGGGTCAGCGGGGCTGGACCTAGCAATGAGGGCGCAGGACCATGGGCATGCGGTACGTTACTACAACCTCCCGAAAGAGTGGGACACTGGTGAAGGACTGGTCGATAGGGTTGAGGAGTGGGAGCCGCTCATGGATTGGGCGGATCTTGTGGTCCCAACAGGGAATAATCTCTACGAAGCAGCGCTGGCTCCCTATTTCGGTAAGGGGTACCCTATCTTCGGCGCAAACGCCAAGGGTGCGGAACTTGAGCTGGATCGAGAGCTGGGACAGCGAGTACTCGAAGAGCATGGAGTACAGGTGGTTCCGTATCACACTGTTAAGGATATCGACGAGGCGCTGGGGATTGTGTGTGAAACTAGAAAAGCTTACGCGATCAAGCCCTGGGGCGGCACTACCGACAAGGCGCTGACCTGCGTTGCCCGGGACGCAGACGAAGCGGTCTTCATGCTCAAGCGGTGGCAGGCGGACGGCCTCGATGGGCAGCTGATGCTGCAGGAGAAGATCAATGGCGTGGAAATGGGCATTGCTGGCTGGTTTGGTCCAGGAGGCTGGAGTGCAGCTCTCGAAGAGAGTTTTGAGCACAAGAAATTCCTGGTCGGGGATCTGGGCTGCAATACAGGTGAAATGGGGACGGTGATTCGTCATGTCAAGCGATCACGACTCTTTGCCGAAGTTCTCGAACCGGTTACCGATTACCTCCACGCAATCAACTACGTCGGCGACTGCTCCGTCAACTGTATCATTAATGACGACGGAGCGTGGCCCCTCGAGTTCACTTGCAGGCTCGGATGGCCTGACTTCCTCATCCGTCAAGCGGTCATCGAAAGTGATCCTGTGGAATGGATGGCTGATCTGCTGCGTGGCACAGACTCTCTCGAAGTCTCGACGGACATCGCGGTAGGCGTGCTGCTGGTGCACGGCAACTTTCCTGGCGAGGGGGAGGATAAGTACTGGTCCGGCTACCCCATCAGCGGGATGTCGAGGGAGATCCAGCATCAGCTCCACTACCAGCAGATGAAGTTCGGGACCATCCCCACCCTGATCAACGGGGAGGTGAAAGATGTCCCAGCAGATGTTACTGCTGGTAACTATATTATGGTCGTTAGCGGCACTGGTCGGACTGTGCGAAGCGCTCAGAAGGACGCATACGGAGCTATCCGGCAGCTGGCTATTCCTAGTAATCTTGGTTACCGCACTGATATCGGTGATCGACTGGCTGATGATTTGAAGGAGCTACAGGCGGGCGGATATGCGAGGGGGATGGAGTTCTAATGGGCACTACACCGCAGAAGGGCAGAGCGGACTTCCTGTCACCGGGGGACCACAACGCGAGCTGTTCAATGTGCGGGCGGAAGCGGAAGGCCTCGCAGATGGAGCGGAACTGGATGGGGCAGTACCGCTGCCCAGAGCACAACGAGCCCCGCCAGCCACAGGACTTCGCCCGGGATATCAAGGACGACCAGAGCGTCCCGTGGGCGCAGCTGCCCCAAGTCACATTCACCTCCTTCTGCACCCTCAACTCACAAGCCGCGCTGCCAGATGTCGGTATCGCTGATTGCATGCGGGCTGATAATACCTTCTACGATCCTTACGGAGTATAATGATGGGTACTTACATTCCGCTTCTCCCGCCACAGAACTTCGTCCCTACCAAGACAGTGGTGACAGCTGCGTGGCTGAACCTTGTTGACGGGATCGTACAAGGGAATGTTCCGGCAACAGGCCCTTACGGTGCATCGATTGTTTCGGGGCAGGTGCAGGTTACCGGGCCGAACGGCTTTCTGACTTCGTACGGAGATCTCACCTTTGCACTGCAGGGACCAAATCCCAGTGGTATTCCGGCCCCGACGTTGTATCTGGGCGGTGCGGGGAAGCTAAATGCTTGTCTGACGACGGATGCGCAGACGCCTGGGTTGGCGGGGATCCGGCTGATTGTAGCGAGCGGAGAGTCGGATGACCCTACACAGCCGAGCGGGGATTTGCTTCTGATTGGCGGTGGAGGAGCAGATAAGGTAGGACAGGTTACCCTGCAGGGTTGCACCAGCCTCGCAGGGCCGTTCGGCGTGACGACGGCGATCTGGGGCGGAAATGCGACGGTAGGGCAGGCGGGGAATTTGTATCTGGGAGGCGGGCAGGTCGGCCCGATTGGGGGCGGGTCGGTTCACCTGATCATGACCGACACGGCGGGAGGGAATAACGTTGGCTCGATTGTATTCAGGGTGAATTCGACAGTCCTCTGGACAATTACATCATCGGGGGCGATCTTCTTCGGCTCGACGGGAGCGGGTCTGCCCGGCTATGTTCTGTTCTCTAACGGACCCAATGCACTGCCGAACTGGGCAGCTCTCCCCAACGGCCTCGTTCCCTTCCCGCTCACCGCACTGGAGGTCGCTAACGGCGCGCAGGTGCTGCACTACAATTATCTGCCAGGTAATGTCTTCAGGTACTATACCGATGCGCAGATTGCCCAAACGCAAGCGTTTACTTCCACACCTACGCTGGACTGCTCGGCGGCTATCAACATGGCGGTGCTGTGCTCTACGGGCGATGTAGTGTTTCCGACGGGCGTACACTATATCAATGCTCCTATCTACGTTCCGCAGACGAGTCAGCCGAATATCCGTTTTGTGGGGGAGAGCAGGACTAATACTAAGATCGAGCCCATGGCGAACAGTATCGCGGATCTCCTCGCTATCAACGCGATGGTGATTAATCAGGCGACGAATAAGAAGCTGTCGTTCTATCGCATTCGCCTGACAACAGGGGACAACCCGGCGCTTACCGCCTGGTCAGGTTTCAGCATCCATGCGGATCAGCTGAGGAGCTACAACCCGGCGACGAACTATGTTGCTGGGGCGCTGGTGAGCTCTGGCGGCCTGTCGTATGTCTGCATTGTAGCTAATGCGGGGAAGATACCCGCCTCCAACCCCGCATTTTGGACCCTGTCTGGAACGAATGCTGCAGGGTACAGTGCTGCAAATTCGGACTATATCTTCAGCGGGTCAATTGAAGATTGCTGGTTCGATGCGGGCGGTGTGCAACCAGCGTTTGTCGGCGGGCTGAATAACTATCTCGTACAGGGAAATACCTTCGAGTTTCAGAAGGGGTGCTTTAGCGTTACAGGAGGGACGGCGGATGCGTATTTCAAGGCGAATTCTCTATCCAACTGTTACGATTACTTCATTCAGGATACGATGAGCCCGGCTGCGAATATCATCACGATAGAGGGTCTGCATGTATACACCCACAACCGGGGGCTGCTGTTCCTGTTCATCAACGCCTGGGCGATTCGGATTAAGAATGTGTTTTTGCAGGCAGCTGTGCCGAATCTAGGAGGGGTCGGAATAGGGTCGTTTGTGGTCTGTAGACAGCTGGAGTTGGAGAATCTCAGTACGCTGACGAACGCGACGTTGGGAACCGGGGCGACAGGTACGCAGCTTACCTTCCAAGCCTGCTCCGCGGAGGTATCGGACTGTAACTTTGATGGAGTGGATCTGGGAGTGGTGGTGACGGGAGGCGGGACGAATCAGATCACCTTCAACCACGTGGATATAGTTAACACGAACCTCGCCAGCTTCGCGGTGCAGACGACTACCGGCACGCCAGCAGGCTTCGTGGATTGCACGGACTGTAACTGGTCGGATGGGCAGAACAACGTGCTAGTGTTTACCAACCAGGCAGACTTTGACATGACGTTGAAGAGCTGCAGGTTTATGAATGCGGGGCTGGGAGCGAATCCCGCCGCCCGCAACCTTTCATTTGCGACCACTGGGCTGGTACGGTTGACGGACTGTCAGATTGGGCAGAACAACGCGGCAGCAGCTGCGCAGTACTATATAGATTGCGCCGGGCCGTCGAATGGGCAGGTAGTACTGGTAGACCCCGTCTTCTTCGGCACCGCTCCTCTCAGCGTCCAGAACCCGGCGGCGTCGCAACAGGCCTCCATCGGCCGCCAAGTCGTCCCGTTTGCTGGCGGCTTCCCGACGTTCTCCGCAGCAATTAGTGATAAGTTTGAAATCTCTTGCAGCGGAAATGTGACGGTGGGGGCGCCTACCGGTGCGATGGACGGGAAGGAGATCTCGGTAATAATCAAGAACACCACCTCCGGTGCAATTGCAGTTGGCTGGGCAGGGATCTTCAAGGTGCCGGGGGGGTTGACTACCCCCGCTGGGGGGAGTAGCCGCGCATATCAGTTCTACTTCGATGGAACAAACTGGAGATTCCAGTATCAATCTAGTGCTGATGTCCCAAACTAGGAGTGCTGTAATGTGGGAGGTGATATTAGAGACGCTTTTTGGAACCTTAACCAAGGAACAACGGAGTTTCATCTTGCGTAGTACCTGGGTAGGAATTGTTAGCTTTCATATGGTGTGGGTTTGTGGCTGGGTAGGGTTCGCCGGGCTCGAAGCACCGTTTGCAAAGGCGACGGATTTGAGTAAGGCGAATATGAATCTATCACAGATTTCGAAGCAGCTCTTAGAGGATCGGGTGGAGAGGCTGGATCTAGCGATCCAGACGGTGCGGGGGCAGCAATGTAGGACGGCGGTAGATTCACCTGCGAGGCAGAACTATACGGATAGGCTGAATGAACTGTATAGGAAATATAAGGATCTCACCGGCACCGACCCCCATGTTCCAAGATGTGATGAAACCTAGAGGAGATGATGAAGATGAATAGTCCAGATCCTTTGCCGGCGAACCCCGCTACGCCGTCGAATAGCACGATAGCGAGTGTGGGGATTGGTATCCCACTTGCGACGATCATTTCGTGGATAGTGAGCCTAACGGGAGCGGTGATGCCCGGGCCGGTTGAAGCAGCGCTGGGGGCGGTAATCTCCGCCGGCGTTGGATACTTCTTTCTTGGCGGTAAAAAGGAGCATACGCAATGAAGATCAGATTGATGGTGGCGGCGGGGCTGCTGGTTATGCTTTCAGCATGCGCAGCGTTAGGTCTGTCAACTCCCAAAGGTTTCGATCAACAGCTTGCTGAAGCCTACGGAGTACATACAGCTGTTGTTCAAACTGCGGACCAATCTGTAAACGCTGGTTCTCTGTCAAAGGAAGACGGGAAGCGAGTATATCAGCTAGCTCAAGACTCGCGAGGAGTTCTCGACGCGGCAAAAGCAGCAGAGCTGGCCGGGGATCAGGCGGGAGCGCAGCGCAATCTAGTGCTAGCATTGACTGGACTGCAGGCTCTTCAGACATTTCTCACCTCGAAAGGAGTTAAGTGATGGGTGCTGTAACGATTGGGCAGGGGCTCTCGCTGGTGATCGCGCTGCTGCAGAATGCCGCGCAGATCAGTGAGCTGATTAGACAGGCCCAGGCAGCGGGGCAAACGGAATTGGATGCGACTGCCTGGGCGGCGATCAAGGGGAATGATGATAGCGCGATGGCACAGCTGGCGAAGGATCTGGGGATCGGTAGCTAGCTACTGTGCGAGATCGTTCTTTCCCTCCAACGCACGGTTGATCTGACAAGCAATATCCGCCTTGCCCCCCAGGACATCGAAGGACTGAAAGCCCTGGGGGGTGAGGAGAGTGGTGACGATTCGGGTGAGCAGCGGGTTCTCCGGTGCCCCCATGACGCAGCGGATCTGGTCCGCTTTGAAATAAACCTCCTGCTTCCCAGGCATTTCGGTCAGTTTGATTAGCATGTAAGCTCCTGTGATTGAGGCGCCGGTTACGGATCGATAATAGGCGCCGTTATTGGCAACTCTGGAAATTTCGCCTTCAGATAGACTACCCCTTTGTGGTCGATGCGTTCGATGAAGCCGGCCTTCAAGGCTCCGTTGACGACTCCCTCGAAGTTCCTAATGTCGGGGAAGGCGGAGTGGACGTGAGCGTAGGCTTCGGGGTACGAAACCTGC
>Ga0163163_10001458_pt1 | contig 20005 bp, 15 predicted proteins | sample S65metaG_FD_119766 | JGI IMG/M metagenome (GOLD analysis project Ga0163163, IMG submission 119766) | Switchgrass rhizosphere microbial communities from Kellogg Biological Station, Michigan, USA - S6-5 metaG | ecosystem: Host-associated > Plants > Roots > Rhizosphere > Soil | place: USA...
GTCACGACGCACGACGAGGCCGATATCACCGACCTCGAGCAGTTCCGCGTGCAGATGAACAAGGAGCTCGAGAAGTCCGGCGTCAAGATCAGCATGCTGCCGTTCATGATGAAGGCGGCCGTGGCGACGTTGAAGAAGTTCCCCGAGTTCAACGCCAGCCTCGAGGGCGACAGCCTGGTGCTGAAGAATTACTGGCACATCGGCTTCGCGGCCGACACGCCGAACGGCCTGATGGTTCCGGTGATCCGCGACTGCGACAAGAAGACCATTCCCGAGATCACCAAGGAGATGGGCGAACTCGCCAAGCTCGCGCGCGATGGCAAGCTCAAACCCGATCAGATGCAGGGTGGCTCATTCACCATCTCGAGCCTGGGCGGCATCGGCGGAACGTACTTCACGCCGATCATCAATGCGCCGGAGGTGGCGATCCTCGGCGTTTGCCGCTCGTCGTGGAGGCAGGTGTCCGCAGACGGTAAGACGTCCGCATGGCGACTCATGCTGCCGTTGTCGTTGTCCTGGGATCACCGCGTCATCGACGGTGCTTCGGCGGCCCGTTTCAACAGCTATTTCGCGAGCTTGCTCGCGGATATGCGCCGAATCCTGATCTGATCGTTTGGCACCCTGCAGTAGGCCTGCCAGCGCGACAACGTCCGCACCGAAGGGCAGCGACGCATCCGTCGCATCAATGCATCTCGCTGGCTTTCGGGGCGAGCTCCTCCCGCGGGGCGGAACGGCCGAGGTATCGCTGCTCGAGCTGATGCCTCAGCCATTGGGCAAACGCGACCTCCGCCTCAGTCGCGAACTGCGGCGACGGGTCGGAGCCGACGGGCGAATCGGACATTGCGATCTTGAGCATGGTGCGTCAGCCAATGCATATCGCATGCCATCACCACCAAACGCTTGTGAAACAGACACTTGCGCCGGCATGCTGCGACGGGGCTACCGCAAATCGCGGAAACGCTGCGCGTAAAACCTTCACGGTTGCCGGCCCGACCGGAACTTCGCCTACACCCGATGTAGGCGAGGGCCTACATCTCGCCGCACAGCACTCCACTAGATTCGCGATATGAGAACGCGGCCGATACGTTATCCGCTGTGCGCGACGGGCCGGCCGCTTTGAAGAGGGCGTATCGAATCTACGTGGTCGAGGACTCGACGATTCTGCTACGGCTATTGCACGAGATGCTGAGCGCCATACCCGACGTCGACATCGTGGGCTCTTCGGAAAGCGCCGACGAGGCGATCACGCAGATCGTGGCGGCCGCGCCGGACGCGATCATCGTCGACCTCCTGCTGCAGAGCGGCACCGGCTACGACGTGCTGGAAGGCGTCGCGCTACAGGGAAAGCTTCCGTTGTCGATCGTCCTCACCAACTTCACGATGGCGCCGCACCCGGGGCGCGCCGCGAGATTGGGCGCCGCTTACTTCTTCGACAAGAGCACGGAGATATCGCGCATGCTGCGATTGATCGCGGAGCTCGCGAAGGAGCATGGGCGGGAGGGCGACTGGAAACAGCTCGCATCGGACGCATGACGCCGACCGCCGCGACCGCCGCGGAAGTCTCCACCGTGCTCGATGCGCTGGAGGCGCTTGCGGTCGATCTTTCCTGCCATTGCGAAGTGCCGCCTGACACGCTGATCCTCACGGCCCAGCGCACTCGCGACGCGTGCGCCGCCATCGACGAGGGCGTGGCCGCGCTGCGCCGCATTCTGCAAATCTCGGTCGACGCAGGCGGTGGGCCCGTACCGCTGCGCGTTGCAGCAAAGCTGGACGCTGCAAACGACTAGCGTCGGACGGACACCGAGTACTTTCTACCTGTAGGTGCCGGCCCACGGCGCGACAAGCCGCCGGACGATAGTCCCAGCCTCGTCACTGCCCTATTGTTCGCGGGTCGGCGGTCACAGTCGGCGTGGTCGTCAGCGAATGGCCATCCCAATTCATCAATACTGGAGGTAGATATGCGAAACGAGCTCAAGGTTGCATTGGCTGCAGCCGGCCTTGTTGCGGCGGCGCATGCGTCGGCACAACTCACCCTTTACGAGCACCAGGGGTTTCGCGGCCGGGCGATCACTGTCAATGGCGCGGTCCCGAATTTCGAGCCTGCGGCAAATGACAAGGCGTCGTCGGCCGTCGTCGAAAACGGCCGATGGGAAGTGTGCGAGAACATCCGCTTCGAAGGCAAGTGCGTAGTCCTCGTACCCGGCAGCTACGACTCGCTCAGTTCGATGAACATGAACAACGTGATCTCATCGGTACGACCGGTGACGCAGCCGGTGGCGGCCTATGAGGTCCCGCCGCCGATGGCGCAACCGAATTACGAGTATCGCTGGCGGCCGAACGAACGCATCTACCAGGCCAACGTGACGTCGGTTCGCGCTGTCGTCGGCGCAGCGCCCGAACAGCGCTGCTGGGTCGAGCGGCAGCAAGTTGCCGAGGACCGCAACAACCCGAACATACCCGGTGCGATCATCGGTGGGGTCCTGGGCGGTGTGTTAGGTCATCAGATCGGCAGCGGTCGCGGCAATACCGTCGCCACGGCAGGCGGCGCGGTTGCGGGCGCGGCGATCGGGTCGAACGTCGGACGCGACGGCCGGACATACTCGCAGGACGTTCAGCGTTGCGAGAATGTCTCGTCGAACGCGCGTCCGGCTTACTATGACGTGACGTACAACTTCAACGGCGTCGAGCATCGCGTGCAGATGAGCTCGCCGCCGGGGCCGACGATCGGCGTCAACGGCGACGGCGAGCCGCGCGGCTAGGCGTTCAGAGACAAGCGAGAAGCGCTTCGAACAAACGCCGGCGGTTGCAAGACCGCCGGCGTTTGCATCTGCAGCGCTCAAAGCGTGCGATTGAACCAGAGCAGCGAGAAGATCGACGCTACCAGCAACAGCAGCGCGGCGACGGCCTCGAAGATGAACGTCACTTCCGTTTCCTTGCGCTCGAGCACGAGCTTCGCGTTGAGGCTCTGGTAAACCTTCTTCAGGTCGTTGGCCGTGCCGGCGTGGAAATATTCGCCCCGGGTGGTGTCCGCGATGGCCTTGAGCGTTTCCTCGTCGAGCCGCACGTACACCGACCACCCCTCGAAGCCGATGGAGGCGCCCTCCTTGGTGCCGAATCCGACCGTGTAGACCCGCACGCCGCGTTCTGCTGCGAGTTTCGCGGCGTCCAGCGGATCGGGACCGGTTGTCCTGCGACCGTCGCTCAGCAGGATGATGACGGCCGAGTTGTACGACCCCGGCGGCACTGGCTTGAGTTCCTTCTTGTCGGCGCCCGCTTTCGGCTGTCCGGGCGTGAGAGGCGCAGACGGGCGGCCGAGGCCTCCCTTGAAAACGAGCTGCTCAAGATCGATTCCCGCATCCGGAAAAAGCGTCGCCAGCGCAACGTACAGCGCGCTGCCGGTCGCCGTCCCGCGTTGCAGCTGAAAGCGGTCGATGGCCGCGAGGAGATCCTCGCGGTTGCGGGTCGGCGACTGCACGAGCGAGGCGGTGGCGCCGAACGCGACGATGCCGATCCTCGTGTCTGCCGGATAGTCCTCGACGAAGCTTTTCGCCGCGAGCTGCGCCGCGGTCAGCCGGTTGGGATCGACATCTTTTGCGCCCATGCTGAGCGAGACATCCATCGCCAGCATGATGGTCTGCTGCTGCGACGGCAGCGTAATGACGGCCGAGGGGCGCGATATCGCGATGATCGACGCGATGACGGCCAGAAGAAAGAAGAGCGGGGGAAGATGACGGCGCAGCTTGTGCGCAGGACCGAGCGCCGCTTTCATGAGGCTCAAGCTCGCATACCGTACGGCATTCTTCTTGCGCCGATTGAGCAGCCAGAAGTAGAACGCGACAAGCGGCGGCACCGCAAGCAGCAACCACAGCATTTCGGGCCACAGGAACGTCATGACGGCAACACGGAATCTTCTCGGGAGACGTCGTGATCTTAACTCTTTCCGGGTCGCTTGTTCGCTCTCCAGCGCCAACCTCCGGTAAAGTACGCGGCCGACAAGACAATCCTCCGGGAATGGAGATCCGATGAACACCGCCGCCGTCGCCGAGAACGTCGCCCAGACGTGGAATGCATCGATTGTTCCGCAACTCGTCGAATACATCCGCATCCCGGCGAAGTCGCCGCATTTCGATCCGCAGTGGCAAGAGCACGGCCACATCGAGCGCGTGATCCGTCTCGCGGAGGCCTGGGTCCGCCAACAACCAGTCCGCGGAATGACCGTGGAAATCGTACGGCTGCCCGGCCGAACGCCGGTGCTGTTCTTCGACGTCGCCGGCAGCGGCGAATCGACCGTTCTGCTGTACGGTCACCTCGACAAGCAGCCGGAGATGACGGGTTGGCGCGACGGCCTCGGACCGTGGCAGCCTGTGCTCGCCGACGGCAAGCTTTACGGGCGCGGCGGCGCCGATGACGGGTACGCGGTGTTCGCCTCGCTGGCCGCGATCGCTTCTTTGCAAGCGCAAGGCATCGCGCATGCGCGCTGTGTTGGCGTGATCGAAACGTGCGAGGAGAGCGGCAGCTACGATCTCCCCCCGTATCTGGATTTGCTCGCGCCCCGCATGGGCGCCGTCGATTTCGTGGTCGGCCTGGATTCGGGTTGTGGCGATTACGAGCGGCTATGGGCAACGACGTCGCTGCGCGGCCTCGTTGGCGGGACGCTCTCCGTCGCTGTGCTGACGGAAGGCGTGCACTCGGGCGATGCCAGCGGCGTGGTGCCCTCGTCGTTTCGCGTCGCGCGCGCGGTGCTGGATCGGATCGAGGACAGCGCGACGGGGCGGGTGCTGCCCGCCGTCTTCCACACGTCCATTCCCGACGAGCGTGCGCGGCAAGCGCACGAAGCCGCCGCGATCATGGGCGATACCGTGGTGCGGAAATATCCCTTTGCCGATGCGACGAAGCCGATGGTCGACGGCCACGCGGAAGCGCTGCTCAACCGTACCTGGCGCCCGGCGCTTTCGGTGACAGGCGCGGATGGATTTCCGGCGATTGCCGATGCCGGCAACGTGCTGCGGCCGCGGACCGCACTCAAGCTATCCCTGCGCCTGCCGCCCCCTGTCGACGGCGTCGTGGCGCAGCAAGCGCTGCGCACCTTGCTGGAAGCGGACCCTCCGCATGGCGCCAGCGTGCGCTTCGAGTCGGACGAAGGTGCGACGGGTTGGAACGCGCCGCCCACGGCGCCGTGGCTTGTGCACGCGCTGCGCGAGGCGTCGCAGACGTTCTACGGCAAGCCGGCGGCCGCGATGGGCGAGGGCGGCACCATCCCTTTCATGGCGATGCTGGGCAAGCACTTTCCGCAGGCGCAGTTCCTCATCACCGGTGTGCTCGGTCCGAAGTCGAATGCGCACGGGCCGAACGAGTTCCTGCACGTACCCTACGCGACGAAACTCACCGCATGCGTCGCGAGCGTGCTGGCCGCACATGCCGGGCGCGGCAGCGGCTAAGCAGCGCGAATCGTTGTCGCTCGGAAGGTGCGCGCGTCGGCCGCCCTCGGCGGAGGGCTATTGACACACCGTGCCCGGTGACCGGAACACGAGGCGCGACAGGAGCTTCGATTGCGAGACCGTCGCGCCGCCGACGGTCACCGAATAGTCGAATTGCGCGCTGTTGCCGTTCGCGAAGGTGATCGCCATCGTTCCTACCGCCGCGCGGCCGACGCGTTGAGGATCGAACGGCACCGAGTTGTACGCGGGACCCGTCGTGCGGTAGACCGTGCCGCTGTAGACGCCGGTGCCGCTTTTGATTGCGGTGGCGGAGAGCCAGACCGGCGTGCCGTCGGTGTCGTACGTGAACCAGCCCGCGAAGATTTTGTCGCCCTGGTGCGCGAAATAGATGCCCCAGCCCGATTCGCCGGCGCCGGCTGACCACCAGTTGCCCTGGTAGTTGCTCGCGAGGGCGAGATTGTTCTGTGCGCCGAACGTGCACGTCGGCATCGACCCGAAGACCATGCGCGTCAACGGCTTCGATTGCGACACTCCGTCGACCGTGTACGAGAACGTGCCGTTGTTGCCGTCGCTGAACGTGAGCGTTCCCGTGCCGACCTCGGTGCGCTGCACGCGGCTCGTGTCGAATCCGGCCGACGTGATCGAGGGGCCGTTCGTCCGGTAGAGCGTTCCCGTGTACGTCATGACATCCGTCCGGAACGCACTCATCGACAGCCACATCGCCTTCCCGTTCGCGTCGTACGTGAACCACGTCGTGAAGATCGCGTCATCCTGATGGCCGAGCGTCAAGCCCCAGCCGGATTCGGCACCGGCCGGCGCTGCCCACCACGCCCCTTCGAAGTTCAGCGTCGATGCCGGCAATGGCGGCGTCTGGAGCGACGTTGCCTGTCGGGCCAGCGCCTGAACGCTGAGCGGCAACCGGTAGGGTCCTTCGGATGTATCGATGCGCATCTCATCGGTGCGCGAACCGCTGGCGGTGGGCTGTGCGCGAATGCCGATCGTGCACGTGGCCCCGGGCGTGAGCGTCGTGCCCGCCGTGCAGCTGTTGCTCGTGATGCCGAAGTCGCTCGTGGAAATGCCGGCGCTCTGGATCGTCATCGGCGCCGAGCCGTCGTTGTTGACCTGCACCTGCCGCACCGGGCCGACAGCGCCTGCCGCGACCGGGTCGAATTCGATCTTCGTCGGCAGGGAGCAGATGAAACCGGCCCGCGTCCCGGCGGGTGGGCCATAAAGACAGCGGCAGCCTTGCACGTCGTCCGGCTGTAGATCGGTGCGGTAAGAGTACGCGGCGTCGGGGGGGCCGGCCATCAGCGAATCCGCGGTCGCGGAGTGTGCGAGGCCGATCGCGTGTCCGAATTCGTGGGTGATGATCGAAGCCAGCATCTGAGGCGTGGTCACGGTCGCGGGGTCGATGGCGATGTCGGAGTCGACGAGCGTCTCGCCAGCCACGCCGGAAGCCCACGCAGTGGTGGCCGCCATCCCGCCTGTGGTTGGCGTCTGCCAGCCGATCACGCTGACGCCATCGTTGACGCCATTGACGGTGGTACCCGGGGCGGAGGTCGTTTCGCCGTCGTAAACGATGTCGACGCCGCACGCTGCCTTCCATTTGGCGGACGTGTCGATCAACTGCTGAATCGTGGCGGCCTTGTTCGCTGCGAGCGCCGCGGGCGCGCCGGATGGGTTGTAGCGCCAGTGCATGGCTTGAGCCCAGTAGGCGGGCTCACCGTACAGAAACGCGTGCTGCGCGCTGACCCGGCCGGAATCGGAAGAAGCTCGCGGGACCTGATGCCGGGTGTAGTCCGAAGCCGTGTCGGAAGCCCCCCAGGCTGAGAAGGGGATCGCTATCGCAAAGATGACCGCGACAGCCGATGATAACTTAAGAGTCCGATCGAGAATACCCGCGCAAATGCCTGTTTTGTTGTAAGTAGATGGCATGGTTCATGAGAGTGGCCCGAGAGTGTTGCCATCGTAGGGAAGGACCGTCGGCCGCAAAATCGGCGGGCTTCGTAATCGGGTGTAGGCGGCGACCTTGCGGGCGCGTCGGAGATGTCCTAGCGATTGGTACGGAACCGCACCACCGTCGTGCACGGTACGGGTTGCCGTGTCCGCAAGCGGACCATCCGCCTAGCGAGAGCGTGCGGAACGCAAGCGCTGGAGTCCTCTTGACGGACGAACGCTCGTTCGCTATCGTGGCGGCATGGCGAACGATCGTTCTTACCTTGGACTGCTGCAGGACTACTACTCGAAGCATCGGGCGCTGCCGTCCTACGCATCGATCGGGCAGCTGCTCGGCCTCAAATCGAAGTCGTCCGTCGCAGCGATGGTGGCGCGCCTCAAGCTGCAAGGATTCATCGAGTCGACGCCGGACCGGCGGCTCGCTCCCACGAGCCGGTTCTTCGCTCGCCCGCTCGCGCTGTCGCCCGTGCAGGCGGGCGAGCCCAACCCGGTCGATGACGGCCAATCGGACGCGCTCACGATCGACGATTACCTGATCGAGCGGCCGTCGGAGACCGTGCTCATTCGAGTGAAGGGCGATTCGATGCAGGACGCCGGAATCCTCGAGGGCGATCTCGTCGTCGTCGAAAAGACCGCATCGGCCAAGCGCGGCGACATCGTCGTCGCCGTCGTCGACAACCAATTCACGCTGAAGCGGCTCGACGTCGAGCGGGGGCAGTTCGTGCTGAAGCCTGAAAACAAGGCCTACGCGGTGATCCGTCCCGAGGGCACGCTCGAGATCTTCGGCGTGATGGTCGGCCTCGTGCGCAAGCTCTAGCCCGCCGTCAGGTCCAAGCCCGAGCCGTTAAAGCCGCTCGACCTCGACCAGGCAATCGTAGAACGTTGCCGCGCGGCCGAGGTCGGTCAGCGCCTGGCTCGTGACCGCGTTCGCGTTCTCGCCACCCGGAGACAGCTTCTTCCACCAGATCGACGGTGCTACGACGACGCCGCTTCGCGTGCGCTCACCGACGCTCGCCGTCGCCGAAAAGCTGCCGCGATCGTTGAAGATGCGCACACCATCGCCGTTCGCGATGCGGCGCGCACTCGCGTCGTCCGGATGAATCTCGAGGCGCGGCGTCTTCTCCTCGGCGACGAAGGCCGGCAGGTTCGCGAACGACGAATTGAGGAAGTTGCGCGCGGGAGGCGATAGGAATGCCAGTGGATAGCGCTTCGCGAGCGCCGGATTGCTCGCCACCGATTCGCGCGGCGGCACGAACGTTGGCAGCGGATCGTGTCCCTCGCCCGCGAGTTTCGCCGAATAGAACTCGCACTTGCCCGAAGGCGTAGGAAAGCCGCCGCGCGCGAACGGCGCATACGATTCGGGCACCGCGAGCCGCTGAAATCCGCGTTCTTTCATCGCGTCCCAGTCGAGGCCCTCCGCGCGCGGGTGCTGCGCAAGGAACGCCTGCCGCGCCATCTCGTCGTCGGACTCGCGGAAGCAGGGCTCAGAAAATCCCATTCGCGCGGCAAGCAGGCGGAAAACTTCGGTGTTGGGCTTCGCCTCCGCCAGCGGGGCGAGCGACGGGTTGTTCGCCAGAGCGTACAGGTGACCGTACGAGGTGTGGATGTCGGCGTGCTCGAGCTGCGTCGTCGCCGGCAGGAGGATGTCGGCGTAGTCGGCGGTGTCGGTCTGGAAGATCTCGTGCACGACGCAGAAGAGATCGTCGCGCGCGAAACCGGCCGCGACCTTGGCCGACTCCGGCGCCACCGCAACCGGATTGGAGTTGTAGACATAGATCGCGCGGATTGGCGGATCGCTCGCATCGTGCAGCGCATCGCCGATCGCGCTCATGTTGATCGTTCGTGGCGATCCGCGGATGAGATCGGGACGCTCGAGCGCGGCGTTATCGACCGGATAGGTGCCCGAGCTCGACAGCAGCGCTCCGCCAGCCGGGTCGCGCCACGCGCCGACCAGCGCCGGCAGGCACGCCACCGCGCGCACCGCGTTGCCGCCCCCCGCATGACGCTGCATCCCGTAGTTGACGCGGATCGCGGCCGGACGCGTCGTGCCGTACAGACGCGCGAGATCGGTCACGATGTTGGGGGCGATGCCGCAAATCCGGGCGACGCGCTCGGGCGGATACTCGGCCGCACGCTCACGCAGCGCATCGAAGCCGACGGTGTACCGCGCGACGTAATCGTGATCGATCAGGTCGTCGGCGATCAGCACGTGCATCATGCCGAGCGCGAGCGCCGCGTCGGTTCCCGGCAACAGTGCAATGTGCTCGTGACACTTCTCCGCGGTCTGGCTGCGGTAAGGATCGATCGCGATCAGGCGCGCGCCGCGGCGCTTTGCTTCCTGCACGCGCGTCCAAAGGTGCAGGTTGGACGTGACCGGATTGCTGCCCCAGATCAGGATCAGCCGGCTGTCGACGAAGTGCTCGACGTCGGTACCGATCGACGCACCGATCGTCGCTGCCCAGCCGGCCTTGCCGGCCGACGCACAGATGGTCCGGTCGAGCAGCGACGCGCCGAGCCGGTGGAAGAAGCGGCGATCCATCGAGCCGGATTGCAGAAGGCCCATCGTGCCCGCGTACGAGTACGGCAGGATTGCCTGCGGGCCGTCCCGCGAGGCGGCAATGGCGGCGAAATTCCGGGCGATCGTGTCGAGCGCTTCGTCCCACGAGATGCGCTCGAAGCGGCCTTCGCCCTTCTTGCCCACCCGCCGCATCGGATGCAGCACCCGCTCCGGAGAGTAAGTGCGCTCGAGATAGCGAGCGACCTTCGTGCAGAGCGTGCCGCCGGTGGGCGGGTGGTCCGGCGCACCGCGGATCTGGACTGCCTTGCCGTCCTCGACCGTGATCAGCATGGCGCATGTGTCGGGGCAATCGTGCGGGCATGCGCCGCGGACGACGGTTCGGGAAGGGGCGGGATCGAGCGGCATCGGTTCGCGCTTTGGAATCCTCCATTATCCGCTGATTCCTTCCCGCCCATCGCTCGGTTATGCTCGATGTCATGGCGAATGCAGACATGCCGACGGTCGCGCTGCCCGACGGCACGGTGGTACCGCAGCTGGGCCAGGGCACGTGGACGATGGGCGAGCACAAGGTGCGCGCGTCGGTCGAATCCGCGGCGCTTGCGGTTGGCTTCGAGCTCGGCCTGACGCTCGTGGACACGGCCGAAATGTACGGCGATGGCGGGGCCGAGCAGGTCGTGGCGCGCGCCATGGCCGGACGCCGTGACGAACTGTTTGTCGTAAGCAAGGTGTATCCGCACAACGCCGGCCGCAAAAGCGCCATCCATGCCTGCGAGCGCAGCCTCAAGCGTCTCGGCACCGACCGCCTCGATCTCTATCTGCTGCATTGGCGTGGACGGATTCCGTTCGGGGAGACGGTCGAAGCCTTCGAACGCCTCCGCGCGGACGGCAAGATCCTCCGCTGGGGCGTGTCGAATTTCGACACGGCGGACATGCGCGAGCTCATGGATCTGCCGGACGGCGCCCGCTGCGCGACGAACCAGGTCCTCTATCACCTGGGCGAGCGTGGAATCGAGTGGGAGCTCTTGCCCTGGATGCGCGAGCGGCGAATGCCGCTCATGGCGTATTCGCCGCTCGGGCAGGGCGCGCTCCTCAAGAAGCGCAGCCTCGCGACGATTGCGAAGACGCTTGGAGTGACGCCCGCGCAAGTCGCCCTGCGCTGGGTGATGCACTCGCCCGACGTCATCGCGATTCCGGAGTCCGCCAATCCCGAGCACGTGCGAGCCAATCGGGATGCTCTCGGCGTGGTGCTCGATCCGGCGACGCTTCACGCGATCGACGCCGCGTTTCCGCCGCCCACGCGCGCCACGCCGCTGGCCGTCATCTGACGACGCGCGATGGCGGCTGGGCCGGCGTTGTGCCGGCCTGATTCCTCGCGCTCGCAGGCGTCCGCCTCGCGGACGCTCATTCATGAGATCTGCACGGCACGGTTGGCACGCTTGCTGCTTAGTGTTCGTCAACCCCCTCTCAACGCGCCTGGTACGCACCCGAGGAGCCTTTCGTGACCTACACCTACTACGACTATCTCGACCTTCCGTTCGGCGCGGCGCCGGCCCGGATCGAAGCTGCATTCATGAGCCAGCTGGAGCGGTTCGCTTACGGAAGCTCGGATACGGGACAGGACATGAGCGGGCTTCTCGCGATGGTGCATTCCGCCTACAAGGTCCTGTCGGATCCGGATGCACGGAATCGCTACGACGCGACGCTTGCGCGCGAAGCCGCGATGGCGGACGCCGAGCTCAAGGCGACGCTCGACCAGCACGGAACCGGGGGGCAACGGCTGCAGCTTGCGCCGGACTCGCTGCGCGATGCGCTGGCGGCGATGGCCGCCTGATTTCGAAGCGCGCCCGTTATCACGCCGAGTACTGCTTCCACCGCCTCATTTCCTGTCACATCACCGGATTCGGCCTCACGGCCTTAGAACACTTCCTGCAAAAACCTATGCGCTCGGCAGACGTTCTCTTACTGAAGCGAAGCTCCGGCGGAACACGCCGGGCCGTCGCATCGACCCGCACCAGTCCGCGGCGCGAGCCGCTTCCGGTCGAGCGCCGCCTGCGGCATCTCCGCAGCGCTCGCATGAATGCCCCGCAAGCCACACGACCGCAGCTCCCGGCGCGGCCACGGCTTTCGCGCTGCCGGCCGCTGCGGATCATTCCGCGCGGCGTCGTTCCTTACCTCAAGCACTGACCCCCGGCGCCAGCACCATATTCATGTTGGCGGCGCCGGCGCGCTTCGCTCGCGCCGCGCTGTATTCCGGCGAAGCGTAAAATCGCTTCGCCGTTTCTTCGTCCGGAAACTCCAGCACGACGACCCGGTTGGGTTGCCAGCTGCCTTCGAGAATCGTCGTCGTACCGCCGCGGACCAGATAGCGCCCGCCGTATTTCTCGATCGCCGGCGGGGCAAGCTTTTTGTAGACTTCATAGCGCTCGGGATCGGTGACCTCGCAATCGACGATCAGGTACGCCGGCATCGCATGCTCCTTCGAGTTCGGTTGGCGACAGGTCACAGTATGTCATCTCGCGTAATCGAAACGACGATCCGCGGCACGCGCGCTCGCGCATCCGCCGATCGGATGCGGCACTGATGCCGCGGGCGACTCGGGTCGGGCTGCCATCGCCGGTGCGCGTGGCGATCGAGGCCGGCGCCGTCGTCGTCACGCCGAACAAGCGCATGGCGCGGCATCTGGTGGCGCTGCACGACCGCGAGCAGCACGCGCAGGGGCGTATCGTCTGGCCGGCGCCGACGATCGTGCCCTGGGGCGCATGGCTCGATCGGCTGTGGCTCGACGTGCTCGCCGCGGGCTGCCGTCCTCACCCGGCCGGACGCGTGACGCCTGCTCAATCGGCGTTTCTATGGTCGCGTCTCGTCGCGGCGGAAGGACTGCCGCTGATGGACGAACGAGGCGCGGCGGACCTCGCTGCAAAGGCGTGGTCGCTCGTCCACGCGTGGGGCGCCGGTGGACCGAGCTGGCGCGGCTGGTCGGACGGCGAAGACGACGTCGCCGTCTTTGCCCGCTGGGCGGAGAGCTATCGGACTGCGCTCGCGAGACTGTCTGCGCTCGACGATGCCGAACTGCCGGACTGGCTCGCACGCTGTGCGGCGGAAGTGCCGGCGTGGCGCACGGCAGCGACGGCGCTCGTCGGCTTCATCGAGTACTCGCCGCAGCAGGAACGGCTGCTCGGCGCGATGCGCGAGGCAGGCATGCGTCTCGTTCGTCACGCGTCACTCCCGCACGAAGAGGGCGCGATTGGCCGCGCGCGACGCACCGAGGGGGCGACGCCACGCGACGAGATCGCCAAGGCCCTGCACTGGGCGCGGGAGCGCGCAATGGCAAGTCCCGACGCGACGATCGTCGTGGCCATCCAGGACCTCGACCGCCGGCGGGCGGAGGTTCGAGCGCTGGCCGACGGGATCCTGTGCCCGGCTTTGCAGTGGCCCGGACGTCAGGAATCGCCGCGGCCGTACAACCTGTCGGGCGGCAGCGCGGCCAGCGATGTGCCCCTCATCGCGACGGCGCTGGATCTCATCGCGCTGTCGCACGCGCCGTTGCCGATGGCGCGCGCAGCCGTGCTTGCGCGTTCGCCCTATCTCGCCTCGGGCGAGGCTGATTGGCATCGCCGCGCACGCCTCGAGAAGACGTGGCTGTCGGAGGGCTGGCGCGAGGTTTCACTCACGAGCTTCGTGGCAGCAGTCGGTGCCCAGGACCACGCCTTTGCGCCGCTTCTGGCGGCGGTGGAGAGGGGACCGAAAAGCCATGCGATGCTGTCTCCGCGCGCGTGGGTTGAGGCGTGGCGCGATCTGCTCGTGCAAGCGGGATGGCCCGGCGAGCGCACGCTTTCCTCCGTCGAGTGGCAGGCGCGCAGCGCCTGGGACGAGCTGCTCGCCGAGTTTGCGGCGCTCGGCGCCGTCGCGCCCGAACTGCGCCGCGCCGACGCGATGGCAGCGCTTGTCTCGCTCGCGCGCGCCACGACGTTCCAGGGAGAGTCACCGCCCGCGCCGATCCAGATCCTCGGCATGCTCGAAGCGGCGGGGCTGGCGGTCGATGCGCTGTGGGTCGCGGGGCTCGCGGCCGACACGTGGCCCGCAGCCCCGCAGCCGAATTCGCTGTTGCCGCTTGCGTGGCAGCGCGAGCGCAACGTGCCGCGGTCGACCGCCGCGCGCGAGCTCGAGTACGCGCGAGCGCTGGTCGCGCAGTGGGCATCGGCTGCGCCGGAGGTCGTCTTTTCCTATGCGGCGACATCGGAAGAGCATCGACGAACCATCTCATCGCTCGTGCTGTCCGCCGTCCCGCGTGACGACGAAGACGCCGGCGCGACAGCGGCCTTCGATCAATTCGCGAGCGAGCACGAGCACGAAGCGGTCGACGACGATCTTGCTCCGCCCATCCCCGACGGAACCGCGATCCGGGGCGGCGCCGGCGTGCTCGACGCGCAAGGCCATTGCCCGTTCAAGGCTGTCTCGCGCTTCCGGTTGCGCGCCGACCCATGGCCGTCGCCGGTCGACGGCTTTTCGGCGCTGGAGCGCGGCATTCTCGTGCACGCAGCCGTCGCCGCGTTCTGGCGCGATGTGCGAGAGCACGCGACGCTCGTGAGCTTGCCCGAGCACGAGCTCGCGCGGCGAATCGATGCGGCCGTCACCGCTGCCGTGGAGTGCATTTCGATCACGCGGAGGAGCCGCCTGCCGCCGGTCGTCGCGGCGGGCGAAGCGTCGCGACTCGCAAGGATCGTCGGCTCGTGGCTCGTCGACTTCGAGCGGCCGCGTCCTCCATTCACCGTCATCGAAGTCGAGGCCTCGAGGCCGCTCGCGTTGGCAGGATTGCAGCTGTCCCTGCGCCTCGACCGCCTCGACGAGCTCGCCGACGGCGGAATCGCGATCATCGACTACAAGACGGGAAAGGTCGCGTCGCCACCGCAATGGTTCGACCCGCGACCTGTGGAACCTCAGCTCGGCTTGTACTGGCTTTCGCAGCACGGATTTGATCCGGCGCGGCCCGTGCGCGCGCTCGCCTACGCGCAGCTGCGTCCGGGCGAGATGAAGGCCGTCGGCTTGGCCGGCGATGCAACCGCCTGGCCGCAATTATCGGAGCCATCGGATTTGCGTCGGTCGGATCTCGTCGATTGGGCGGCCGTCGAGGCGCATTGGCGACGATCGCTGACCGCGCTCGCGGTGGAAGTGCGCGAAGGCCGTGCGCCGGTCGCGCCCCGCGACGTCGTTCGCACGTGCCGCGAATGCGGTCTGCAGGCGCTGTGCCGCATCGGCGCGAGTCCGGTGGACGGCGAGGACGACGATGGGTGAGCGGCAGCTGATGCTCGCGTTGGACGCGCTCGAGCCGGCGGAGACGATCGATCCCGATGCGGCGGCGCGAGCCCGCGCGCTCGACCCCTCGCGTTCGTTCCTGGTGCAGGCGCCTGCCGGATCCGGAAAGACCGAGCTCCTCATCCAGCGCTACCTCGCGCTGCTGGCGCACGTCGAGCGGCCGGAAGAGATCGTCGCCATGACGTTCACGCGCAAGGCTGCGGGGGAAATGCGCGAGCGGGTCATCGGCGCGCTCAACGACGCCATCGCAGCAACGCCCGTCGACTCGGCGCACAAGCGCCGCACGCGCGAGCTCGCGTCCGCGGTGCTCGACGCGGACCGTCGTCACCGCTGGCAGCTCATCGATCATCCTGCGCGTCTCGCCGTGTTCACGATCGACGCGTTCGCGGCCGGACTTGCGCGCCAGGCGCCGCTCGCGACCAAGCTGGGAGGCACGCCCCGGTACGAGGAGCACGCCGAACCGCAGTACACGGCGGCCGCCCGCGCCGCGCTTTCATCGGCCGATGCCGGCAGCCTCGCATGGCGCGCGCTCCTTGCCCATGTCGACAACGATGCGGCCGAGGCGATAAGGCTGATGGCGGACATGCTCGCGAAACGCGAGCAGTGGATCGGCGAGCTGCGCACCGGCGACCGCACGCGATTTCGCGCCGCGCTGGAAGCCGTTCTGACCGCCGAGGTCGAAGGCGAGCTCGCGGCGGTATCTGGGCTCTTTCCCCGCTCTCTCGCCAGGGCCCTGGTCGAGCACCAGCGCTATGCGGCCGCATGCCTTGGCGGCCAGGCGAACGCGGCGGATCCCGAAACGGCGACCCTGGTTGCCGCGCTCGAGGCGTGCGCTGCCTCCGGCGGCATTCCGCCGGCCGTCGCGTCACGACAGGAGCACTGGTGCACGCTCGCGAATTGGCTGCTCGTCAAGAAGGATCCGCGGTTCCAGTCGACGGTTTCGGCGAAGCGCGGTTTTCCGCCCGCCCGCGGCGGGACGGCAAACGGCGCGCGCAACGACGCCATGCGCGTGCTGCAAGCCGATCTTGCCGCCGTCGCCGGACTTGCCGATGGCCTCCACGCCGTGCGGCGCTTGCCGGCGCCGCGCTATGACGACGAGACGTGGTCGTTCATCGAGGCGCTGCTCGAAGTGCTGCCGCGCGTTGCCGCAGAGCTCACGCTCACGTTTCGCGCGGCAGGAAAGATCGACTTCACGCAGGGAGCGCTTGCCGCCCTGGAGGCGCTCGGCGATGCCGACGCTCCGTCCGACCTGCTGCTGAAGCTCGATTACCGGATCTCGCATCTGCTGGTCGACGAGTTCCAGGATACGTCGTACATGCAGCTCGAGCTGATCCGGCGGCTGACCGCCGGCTGGCAGCCTGACGATGGCCGCACGCTCTTCGCCGTCGGCGATCCGATGCAGTCGATCTATCGCTTTCGCGGCGCGGAAGTGCGGCTCTTCGTCGAGGCGCAGGCGGGCGATCGCATCGGCGACGTGGCAGTGGAGAACCTGGTCCTCGCGCGAAACTTCCGTGCGCAGCCGTCTCTCGTCGACTGGACGAACCGCGTGTTTCCCGCGGTTCTGGGCCCGTCCAGCGATGCGTGGCGCGGCATCGTAGGCTTCGTGCCGGCGGTGGCGGCGTGCGACGCTCGCAGCGGGAGCGCGCTCAGCTTCGACGTGTTTTCCGACGATGCGGGCGAGGCGGAGGCCGTTGTGGGGCAAGTGCGACAGGCGCTCGCCGAAGGGTCGCAAAGCATTGCGATCCTCGTCCGGGCGCGCGCTCACCTCGATGCGCTGCTGCCCGCGCTTCGCGCTGCGTCGATCCCGTACGCTGCGGTGGAGCTCGACGCGCTGGGCGAGCGGCAGGCGGTTCGGGATCTGGCATCGCTCGCGCACGCGCTGATTCAGCCGGCCGATCGCCTTGCGTGGCTATCGGTGCTGCGAGCGCCGTGGTGCGGCCTCACGCTGCCCGATCTTTTCGCGGTGACGGCCGCCGCGGAGGCAACGCATGGCGGCTCGATCGCCGCGCTGATGCATACGACGGCGCCGATTGCGGGACTCACGCCGGACGGCACCGTTCGTCTTGCTCGCCTCGCATCGGTGCTCGCCCCTGCGCTCGACGCGCGGGGGCGCGAAAGTGTTGCCGCGCGCGTCCGTGGCGCCTGGCTTGCACTGGGAGGCGGTGCAACCCTTGTCGAACCGATCGATCTCGAAGCGGCCGAGCGCTTCTTCGCGCTCGTGGATGACTACGACCTTGCCGGAGATGTGCCCGACTGGCCGGGGCTTTCGGCGGCGCTGCAGTGGCTGCATGCGGAGCCCGACCCGCGCGTCGCCTCTCGCGTGCAGGTGATGACGCTGCATCGCGCGAAAGGCCTCGAGTTCGACACCGTGATCCTGCCCGGTCTCGGTCGTCCGCCCAATCGCGGCGCGCCGGAAATCCTCCGCTGGCGACGGCGTCCCCGCGGCCTGCTCGTCGCATCGATGAAGGCAAAAGGCGGTGAATCGGATTCGATCTACGCGTACTTGCGACGGCTCGCCGAGGTCGAGGAGGGTGCCGAGCTCGGGCGCCTGCTCTACGTGGGCGCGACGCGTGCGAAGCGCCGATTGCATCTCACCGCGGTATTGGGCGCCGGTAACGAGGCAGGTGCCCGGTCCTGGCTCGAACCATCTGCAGGGTCGGCGCTCGCCAAGTTCTGGCCACTGCTGGGTGATGCCGTGCCGCCCCCGCTCGAAGCCGTCGTCGCACCAGCGGCGGGGCCCCGGAAACGCCCGCTGCAACGGCTGCCGGCGTCGTGGCGGACGCCCCCTGTGCGCGCGAGCGTGCCGGCGATTGCATGGGTTTCGCCGGCTCATGAGAAGCTTCCGTTCGACTGGGCGCGCGATGCCGCACGCCACGTGGGTACGGTCGTGCATCGGGTGCTTGCGCAGATCGCCGACGAAGGGATTGCCGCCTGGACTCCCGAGCGAGTCGCAGCACTCGCGCCGCGTCTTCGCGCCGAGCTCGCGGCAGCGGGTGTCGACGAAGCGGAAATGGCGCGATCCGTCACGGCGGTGATCGATTCGGTTTCGGCGCTCTTGTCCGACGCGCGCGGTCGATGGCTCTTCGACCCGGGGCACGCCGAGGCGATGAGCGAATTCGCACTTGGAGGATGGAAGCAGAACGCCGTCGCCCATCTCGTGGTGGATCGAACGTTCGTCGCGGACGGCGTGCGCTGGATCGTCGACTTCAAGACCGGGGCGCACGAAGGTGCCGACCGCGAAGGCTTTCTCGATCGCGAGCAGGAGCGTTATAGGGAGCAGCTCGAGCAATACGCCGCGTTCGTCCGCGCGCTCGACACACGTCCGATACGTCTTGCGCTCTACCATCCGCTGTTGCGTGGATGGCGGGAATGGGCGTACCAAGGGTAGACGCGTGGGGAAGCAAGCCCCGATCGGTTAAAATGCGTGGTTTTGTAAGCGAACGAGGTCCTGGTGCAGCTTTTCCGCGGTCTTCCGCCGGCGGCCGATGCTCATGTCGCATTGACGATCGGCAATTTCGACGGTGTCCATCGCGGCCACGGGGCGATGCTGTCCCGGCTCGTCGAAGCCGCCGAGGACCTGGCGTTGCCGTCGGCCGTGCTGACGTTCGACCCGCCGCCGCGCGAATTCTTCGGCAAGGCCGCCGCGCCGCCGCGTCTTTCGTCCGTGCGCGACAAGGTCGAAGCGTTCGCCGCGCACGGCGTCGCGCGCACTTACATCGCGCGGTTCGATGGCCGCCTCGCATCGCTCGATCCGCAGGCATTCATCGACGGCGTGCTGCTCTCGCGGCTTGGCGTGCGCTGGGTGCTCGTCGGCGAGGACTTTCGCTTCGGCAAGGGCCGCGCCGGCGATATCGCCACCCTTCGCGCCGCGGCGAAGACGTTCAGCGTCGAAGCGATGCGCACGGTGGCGATCGGAGGCGAGCGCGCTTCGTCGACGGCGGTGCGCGCCGCGCTCGCCGCAGGTGACCTCGTCCGCGCGAAGGCGCTTCTCGGGCGCGCGTTCACCATACGCGGTCGGGTGGCGCACGGCGCCAAGCTCGGACGAACGCTCGGCTTCCCGACGGCGAACATCCCGCTGAAGCGCAAGCCCGCGGTTGCAGGAATCTTCGCGGTTCGCGTGCACGGCATCGATGGCGCGCCACGCACCGGAGTGGCGAGCGTCGGCGTGCGTCCGACGGTCGCGATCGAACCCGTGCCCGTGCTCGAAGTGTTCATCTTCGACTTCGATGCGCCCCTCTACGGGCGCCGGATCGGCGTCGAGTTCATGCACAAGCTGCGCGACGAGGAGCGTTATCCGGACCTCGCCACGCTCACCCGCCAGATCGACAAAGACGTCGCACAGGCGCGCGATTACTTCAACACGGCTGGCAACAGCACGGCCGCCCACCACACGGCCGACAGCGCCGCAGGCGCATGAATGTCCCGGACATGAACGACGCCAAGAAAACCGATTACAAGAGCACGCTCAACCTGCCCGACACGACGTTTCCCATGCGCGGCGACCTCGCGAAGCGCGAGGCCGGCTGGATCAGGGACTGGCAGGAGAAAAAGGTGTACGAGGCGATCCGCGAAGCCTCGCAGGGACGGCCGCGCTTCGTGCTGCACGACGGCCCGCCGTACGCGAACGGCGACATCCACATGGGAACGGCGTTCAACAAGATCCTTAAGGACATGGTCGTCAAGAGCAAGACGATGGCCGGGTTCGACGCGCCTTACACACCGGGATGGGACTGTCACGGATTGCCGATCGAGCACGCGATCGAGAAGAAGTTCGGCAAGA
>Ga0163163_10001459_pt1 | contig 19984 bp, 14 predicted proteins | sample S65metaG_FD_119766 | JGI IMG/M metagenome (GOLD analysis project Ga0163163, IMG submission 119766) | Switchgrass rhizosphere microbial communities from Kellogg Biological Station, Michigan, USA - S6-5 metaG | ecosystem: Host-associated > Plants > Roots > Rhizosphere > Soil | place: USA...
GGCCGTGCGCCTGCGGAAAGCTGGTGGGTGAACAAGACCGAGGGCGGCATTTACAAACCGCCGATGCGGCCCTTGTGGCGGCTGGCCGACCTGAAAAAGATGCATGCCGGGAAGGACAATTGGTCGGAACAGATCATTCTCGATCCCGAACAGGACGCCACCTATAACTCGGCCGCTCCCGGGACCCATTTCACCCAGCGTCTGCATCCCGACACGCCGACGGTCTTTGTCGTGGTGGCCGGTGAAGTCCATTTCACTGTGGAAGGCCAGCAGCCTGTCACCGCCACCCGCGGTTCCATCGTCAATATCATGAAGACGAGCCTGTATTCCTACGATGTCGCGGGCAGCCAGCCCGCCCTGTGGGTGGAAGTCGATCCCACCAACTACAAGACCGTCTATCCGGCGGACGGGCCGCAGCCCGAGCCCAGCAAAGGCGGCAGGATCGTGAAGATCGCCTTCGCACATCAACCCGGTGCCTATTCGGGCATCAACAAGCTGCACTGGAACACATTCGATGACGGGATCGCCAAATGCGCGCCGCGCGGCCCCCAGGTGTTGGACGATCATCTTTTCGTCAATCCGCTGCTGGGCTACGTCAATCCGGCTGACAACAAATGCGGCACCGGTTCGCTGAATATCGGCAGCGGTCCGACCCAGGACACGTTCAATCCCAAATCCGTCTTCGGTCATGTGCATGCCGGGCCGGCGGAATGGTGGATCGTGCAGGTGGGACAGATCCGCGGGCGTTTTGAGAATGCGGGCGAATTCCACGCCGTCGAAGGCGACGTTCTCTATGCCGCGCCGATGAGTTGGCACGAAATGGCTGCGGAGGCGCCGTCGGGCCCTTCGGTGCGCCTGGCGCTGGGCGGCTACAACCTGATCAACATGCAGAATACGGAGTCGGCCCGTGGAGGCGCTACGCCGGCCCCATAGTGGCTGCCTAGCGGCGTCAGGCTGCCGCAAGGCAACATGGCAATGGTACATCTGGATCTAAATATCATGAACCTTGGTATTTAGGAGTACTCGGAGTTTGAAGACGTCCAGCGGGAAATCTTCCATGGCATACCCGAAATGCGAAACGGCTATCTGTATGCCAATGATCGTCCGGCTAGAGGAATTGAAGTTGATGAAGCGGCGGCTGCGAGCCACCGGTTCGACCATCTGAACCGATGAATGAGGAGTGGGGCGAAGTTCGCCTTCCGAACGGGCAAATCATGAAGCAGTAGACTGATAGTTGAACCGCCGCGGCATAGGGGCAAGCATGTGAATACATCCATTAACAGGCGCAGAAGTTTTGGCCATGTGGCCGCAGCGGTTGGTACGTCGGCTTTCGGTTCACACTATCGAGCGCTAGCCGCGCCGGCTGCCAAAAAAGTAAAAATTACAGACATAAAGGTCATGCTTGTTCATGGGCTTTTCGACTGGCCAATGGTCAAGATCGAGACGGACGCGGGCATTACAGGTATCGGAGAGTCTTACTGGGGGCGAGGCGTTAAAGACATAATGCTTGGCAATTTGCGTCCACTCCTCATCGGGGAGGACCCCTTAGATGTCGATCGTCTTTATACCAAAATGATCACGCGCACCGGCGGTTCGGGGGCAACTGCCGGTACGACCGTCACTGCGATTAGCGGTATTGAGATAGCGCTTTGGGATACAGCCGGAAAAATCCTTGGCGTGCCCGTCTGCAAGCTGCTTGGAGGGCAGTACCGGAATGCCGTTCGCGCGTATTGGACTCAACATCCAAACGACATGTTGGATAAAGTCAGTTGCCGCGATTTCGCGGCTATGCTGAAGCAGCATCCCTATGGCTTCCGCGGGATCAAGGTCGACTATCATCCAAGGAGTGAAGATGCTTCGGATCCATTCAGCCGTCGGTGGTCCGCCAGAGACATCCGAGCCAACGTTACGGGATTCAGCAATATAAGGGAGGCTGTTGGCGACGACGTCGAAATCGCTTTCCACTGCCATTGGGAATTTGACGAAATCGATGCATTGACGCTGGCACGCGCCATTGAGCCTATGAAGCCCGCCTGGCTCGAAGATCCTATGCCTCCCGATTATTCTCCCACCTGGCCGCAGCTAACCGCGTCGTCTCCTGTACCGATATTGACTGGCGAGAACCTCTATACCCGTCAGGGTTTCAGGCCGTTCATCGTCAATCAGGGCGTCAACATAGTCCAAATCGATATTCCCAAAGCCGGCGGCCTATTGGAGGCCAGGAAAATCTCCGATCTTGCAGAAATCTATTACATCCCCACCAATGCCCATAACGTCGCCAGTCCGATCGGAACTCTTGCTTCAGCTCATGCCGCCGCGTCCATGCGTGATTTCCGTGGTCATGAGTTCAACGTCGGCCACACCGGCGGGAAAGCGTCGTTCTGGGAGAATTGGGAAAAGTTCGCAGTGTATGATCGTCCCTTCATCAAGAATGGAAACATACAGATCTCCGATAAGCCAGGTCTGGGCGTTCAGCTGAACGAAGATTATGTGCGAACTCATCTCGCTCCTGGCGAAGTATGGTGGGGTTAGGCCTCTGGTCATAGAGCGTGTGCGGGAATTTTGTAGCACCGTGCGACGATGTAGCCGCCTCCGGACAAGCGTTTTCTGGAAGGCGTTCTCCCTGAATAGTAATTCACGAGGTTTCTTACTCTGGGACCCCAACGTTCAACGCCCCATTCCGATGGTGTTTATTTTTCGTAGCGCAGAGTGTTCACAAGCAGAGTTAGTGCTGGGGAGGGCTGTCCTCGCCTAGGGTAGTAAAGGTAGTAGCCATCAAATGGCTCGCACCAATCTTCCAAAACACGAACCAAAGAACGATCTGCCAAATATCGGGCTACGCGATCTTCTAGCATGAACGCAATTCCATGCCCGGCTATTGCGGCGGCCACGATTAGGTCCATATCGTTGAACACGAGTTGTCCGTCGACCTTGACTCTCAACTCTCGGCCGGCCTTTTCAAACTCCCATGCATACAGCCCACGAGCGCTGGTTAGACGCAGGTTGATGCATGCATGTCGGGCCAAGTCATGGGGTTTCTTGGGAGTTCCCCGTTTCGCCAAATATGCCGGCGCGCCAACTGCGGCCATACGCAATTTGGGCCCGATAGGAATGGCGACCATGTCCTTTTCCAGGCGCTCACCGAGTCTAACCCCCGCGTCAAATCGTTCCGCTACGATGTCGGTGAGACCGGCGTCAATGTGAAGCTCCACTCGGATGCCAGGAAATTGAGCCGTCAGACGATCGATCACTGGCCAAAGCAAGGTGTGGGCCGCATGTTGGGAGGTTGTTATCCGCACCAGGCCAGCGGGTTCTTCGCGCACGTCTGACAGCGAGGCCAACTTGCGCGCGACGTCTTCTAAGGCTGGCCGGAGTGTTTCAATGAGGCGCTGCCCAGGTTCGGTCGGCGCAACGCTGCGCGTCGTGCGCGTTAGGAGGCTCACTCCCAACCGTTTTTCTAGTCGGCGGAGCGAGTGGCTAAGCGCAGATTGAGACAGGCCGAGCTTCTTCGCTGCCCGGGTGAACCCTCCTTCATCAACCACTGCTAGAAACAGGGATAAGTCCGCCAGGTCTTCGCGGCGCATTCCTTTTTTCCTATTCTAATGATGAATATGAGTCATAAGGCCTAGCGAAATTATCGGGCTAATCATGCATGTAGTTCATGCCTAGATTGAGCCGCCGTCAAGCCAGCCGCCAACGTGTACTCACATTACGAAAGGTGTCGGATTGAAGCAGACAATAGCGCTCGCTGCCATTGCACTGGGAATGATGCCGGCCGAGGCAAAGGATCGACCGTCGGTTGCCCCGAAAAACATGCAGGCGATCACTTCCGGTTTGGCCGGCTATACAGACAACGTGCTATTTGGTGATGTTTGGTTACGACCCGAACTGACGCCTCGCGACAGGAGTTTGGTTACACTCTCAGCGCTCGTCGCTACTGGCAAAAGCGCGCAGCTTGCTGGCCATTTGAATAGAGGCTTGGTCAACGGTCTCAAGCCGACGGAGATCGCTGGTATGGTGACCCAGCCGGCTTTTTACACGGGATGGCCGAACGCCGTATCTGCGTTGAACATCGTCGAGCAGGTTTTTTCCGATAGGAAAATTGATCCCGCTACCTGGCGGCTAACCGCCTCCCAGTCTTCCAAACTCCCAAATCAAGAGCCCAGGCAGGCGGATGAACCGGGGATCGCGCGTGTTTCTCCGAAGTTCGCGGAACTCTCGGATCAAGTCTTGTACAAAGATCTATGGCAGCGCCCCGACCTCGCACCTCGAGACCGGTCTCTGGTAACAATCGCAGCGACCGCTGCCAATGGCGACGTCAACGAACTTGCATACCAAGTCCAGCGCGGTCTGGCTAACGGATTGAAAAGGGCAGAGATAGCGGAAGCATTCATTCATCTTGCGTTCTATGCAGGCTGGCCAAAAGCGACTGCTGCCCTGCGCCTAGCAGATGGTATATTCCATCAAGAGGAACTCGCATCCCCGGAAACGGATAAAAGAGAGGATGTTCACTAGTGGTTACGCTGAATCTCAACGGCACCCAAAAGCAGCTTAAGTCCTCGCCGGACACTCCGCTGCTATATGTTCTCCGCAATGAATTGGGAGTGATGACTCCTAAGTTCGGCTGCGGTCTGGCTCAGTGCGGCGCCTGTTCAGTCCTGGTGGACGGTAAGGAAATACGGTCCTGCGTTACTCCAATTTCGGCGCTGGAAGGCAAGAAGGTGACAACGGTTGAGGGGCTTCCGGCCAGATGGTCCGAATTGCGCAAGATGTCACTCAATTCGGCTGAACAAACCTTACATCCCGTGCAGCAGGCCTGGATTGAGGAGCAGGTGCCCCAATGCGGCATCTGTCAATTTGGCATGATGATAAAAGTCACGGAATTGCTGGAGTCCAACCCGTCTCCAACCGACGCCGAAATCAAGGCTGCCCTCACCACGTCCGGTCCGTCCCCGCACCTATGCCGATGTGCCAGTTACGTAGCGATCCTGGAAGGCACCCATCGCGCCGCGAAGATAATGGCGGAGGCAACGAAATGAGGACGGTTGATACTGTCTCAATCCATGGAGCAAACCTCAGCCGTCGCGCTGTTCTAAGCGGAGGGGGCGCGCTGTTTGTGTCGTTGGGCGCAGCACCATCACTGGCATTGGCTGCATCGGCGAACTCGCTGGACCCCGCAAAGCCGGCATCGTGGATCGAAATCCGCCAGGATGACACGATCCTGATGCGCACGGGGAAATGCGATTTCGGGCAGAGTTCCATTTTCACCGCTTATCGCCAAATTGTTGCGGAAGAACTCAGCGTCCCAGTCGAAAAGGTCACAACTGTCATCTCGGGCGACACTGACACTACACCTGATGGCGGAGGCACTTTTGGCCTCCTCCGGGGAGCACAGAATTTGCGCAAGGCCGCCGCCTATACCCGCGAGGCCATATTGGAACTAGGTGCGCAGAAGTTCGGCGTGGCGCGTAGCTCCATGACCGTAAGTGATGGGATCGTTTCGGGTGGAGACAAGACTGAAAGTTATGGCAAGCTCGTAGCGGGTCAGGATCTCCATCTTACGATCCCTGTCCGTGGCGATCTCACCAGTTTTTTCGGCTTACAGGTGACAGGCGATCCGCCGCTTAAACCGACGACTGCCTATACAATCGTCGGCCAGCCGGTGAAGAACCCGATTCTCCGGACTAAGATTTCGGGGGAGGCGGTCTGGGTAGGCGACGTCAAGCTGCCGGGCATGCTGCACGCCCGAATGGTCCATCCCACGACCCTCGGCTCCAAGTTGATTTCTGCCGGCAAGCTCGACCCGTCTAAGTTTCCCAAGGCGCAAGTCGTAGTCATCGGCAATTTGGTTGGAGTGTTGTCCGAGGACGAGTGGGAAGCGATCAAAGCCGCCAGGGCCGTTGCAGCCGATACCAAATGGTCTGAATGGAAAGGCCTGCCAGGCCACCAGAAACTATACGATCACCTGCGCGAGAAAGTGAATTGGGAGGAGCTCCCAGCAACCAAAGGTGCGATGCAGGGCAACGTAACGACGGCCCCGACCGCGGCGAAGACGCATCAGGCAAGCTACTTCTTTCCGTATATGAAGCACGCTCCTATCAGTCCAACCGTATCCTTGGCTGATGTGAAGTCCGATGGCACCGTCACGTTGCACACCCATTCGCAGAATCCGCAATTCCTTCGCTCGTCAATCGCAAAGATGCTTGGTAAGCCTGAGTCAGCGGTTGTCATACGGACCTATCCGGGTGCGAGCCATTTTGGCCGCTCCAACGGTGGCAACGCCGGGTCGGAAGACGAGGCGGTTCTTCTGTCGCGCTCGGTCGGCAAGCCGGTTCGGGTGCAGTGGATGCGCCCGGACGATATGCAATGGTCGACTTCGTCACCCACCTCAACCTCCAAAATCAACATTGGGCTTGATGCGCAGGGAAAGATGCAAACCTATCAGGCGGATCATTATGGCCCGCCCATGCAGGATGATCGCCTTATAGGCGCGGTGCTAGCCGGTCTTCCCACTATCGGAGCTCCGACCCCTGATAACGGAAATGGCCTCCAAAAGCTTTCGCTAAACGTGGCGGACCGCTGGGTCTATGACGTGGTCACCAATGTCGCAGAACAGGGCCATCCAACTTATCAGATTGGTCAGCGGGAATCGCCGCTTGCCATTGGCCTGCGCGATCATTCGATGCGCACCCCGATCCAGTTCCAACAAAATTTTCCTCGTGAGGTGGCGATCAGCGAAGCAGCCGCCTTGGCCGGGAGAGATCCCATCGAGTTCCGCCTCGACCATGTAAAATCCGAGCGGTTTAAGACCATTCTCAGCCGACTACGTAAGGAATCCGGCTGGGAGACGCGCTCCTCACCGTCCCCGAAAGCACGTGCTACGGGCGCAGAGGTCGTACGCGGGCAAGGTGTCTCGATCATGTTACGTGACCAGGGTTACTGGGCTTGCGCAGCACACGTGGCGGTCACGCCGGATAGCGGGCAAGTTAAAGTTGAGCGCATAACAATTGTTATGGACCTCGGAATTGTCGTGAACCCATTGCAGTTGAAGCGACAAGTTGAGGCGGGTTGCCTTTTCGGCGTCGGTCAAGCGTTGCACGAAGAAGCCGCGTTTGACGAGGGGGCCATTACTTCCGTCAATTGGCGGAGCTATCCCATTCTCACGATGCAGGAGACGCCGGAAGTCAGGGTCGTGATCGCTGCTCGCCCCGAAATTGGCGAGTATGGGCAAGGCTCCGAGAGCGCCAACGCTCTGGCGGCTCCGGCCATCGCAGCAGCCTTCTTCGATGCGACCGGTAAACCAATTCGCCGCATCCCGCTAAAGCCCGAATACGTGAAGAGCATGCTGAGTGCCTAACCGCATCCCACATCTAGACATTATACAGTTAATTGTGCAGGCGTCAGAATAGGAAACTTGCCCGTGATAGAGGTGCATGAGCAATGCAATTTGTGACACTGAATAACGGCCTCAAGATGCCCTCTCTCGGCTTCGGGGTGTTCCAGATGCGCGACCTGAAGGAATGTGAAAGGTGCGTCGAGGATGCTATCGGTGTTGGCTATAGGTTGATCGACACGGCGGCCTCATACTTGAACGAGGGAGCCGTCGGGAATGGAATTCGCGCGAGCGGGTTGCCGCGAGATCAGCTGTTTATCACCACAAAACTCTGGGTGCAGGACGCATCCTACGAAGGCGCGAAGCGTGCGGTCGACCATTCGCTCAGGCGCCTGCAACTCGACTACCTGGACCTTTTTCTTATCCATCAGCCATATGGCGATATTTACGGGGCTTGGCGCGCGATGGAGGAGTTAAATAAGGCAGGTACGCTTAAAGCCATTGGAATAAGTAATTTCTATCCCGACCGCGTTGTTGACTTCGTACTCCACAACGAGGTCGTTCCGGCGGTGAACCAGATAGAGATCAATCCTTTCCACCAGCAATTGGAGGCCGTGCGCTTATTGCTAAAATATAATATCCAGGCGGAAGGGTGGGCGCCTTTCGCGGAGGGCCAGCATGGCATTTTCCATAATGAAAGGCTGCTCGCCATTGGAGCCAAGTATGGAAAATCGGTGGCTCAGGTAATCGTTCGCTGGCACATCCAACGAAACATCGTTGTCATTCCCAAGTCGGTGAAAAAAGAACGAATGCTGGAAAATCTTTCAGTGTTCGATTTCGCGCTCAGTGCGGAAGATATGGAGGGGATTCAAGCCCTGAACACCAACAAAACAGCATTCTTCAATCATCGAGACCCCGAATGGGTGGAAAAATTGAGCACGCGGCAGCTCGACATTTAAGGCCAAGGCTGGCCTTGGCACCAACGTCCGCTACTGGCGCGACTCTACGCGACAGCGTGATAGAACTTGGCGCGCCTGCGAAACATGCAATTATATTGGCACTTCGCTGGAGGTCATTCTCCCGGTTCTCGGGATGTGACGCTGTAACATTCTACGTTAAAGTAAGGTCGGCCTTTGAGCTATTCAAAGCATCGACCGAGGCAAGGCTCTCTCCCAAAAAAGCTGTCAGCGCTTGGACGAGATCCGCATGTTCTGCCTTCTCCCCGATGACCGTAATCTCAATCATCGGCAACGGAGGCCAACCGGAAGGCATTTGTATAATTCGCATATCGTCACGGACGAATGACTTTCCCAAGATCGAAATGCCCAATCCGCCGGCTACAGCGGCCTGGACGCCCATTAAGCTACTCGCTGTGCAGGAGGCAATCCATTCCCTCCGGACACCGTCCAGCGTTTTGATCATTAGTTCTCGATAAGTGCAGGGTGGTTTAAGCATTACCAGCCTCATCGGCCGGTCCTGGGGCGGTTCGTAGTTAGTGGCGGCAGCCCAGACCAATTGATCGCGCCATATTACCCGACCGCGTTCGGCGGTTCCGTATTTTTTTGCAATTATCGTATCAAGTTCTCCGGCATCATAAGCATCAATCAAATTACAACTAAGACCCGTCGTTAGGTCCAGGTCTACCAACGGATAAAGGTGATTAAATTTTGCAAGCAGTTCGGGGAGCTGATGCGGAACAAAATCCTCCGAGATGCCCAGTCGTAATTTGATGGCCTTCATCGGTTGACGGATTTGCTTCATTGCGCTGTCGTTAAACTCGATCATTTTCCGCGCAGTAACGAATAGCGCTTCCCCGCCGCTGGTCAATTTTAAAGACCGGCTGGTGCGATCGAAAACGCGCTGCTCTAGCACTTCCTCAAGTCGCGTAATTTTCTGGCTAACTGCGGATTGTGATCGTCCGACAATTTGTGCCGCGCTTGTAAAACTGCCAGTTTCCGCTACCGCCACAAAGGCGCGAAGTAGATCGATCTCAAGATCGGTGTAGCGCATTCCAGTCGATCGCCTCCTGCGCCACCTTCGAGCCTCCTTCGCTTGACGTGCGTCCTCGAAAAGGCTGACCAATTGATATCCGGCGCTCAGCGGAGGAGTATATACTGCTAAACTCCCGAAGTCGCCTCTAAACTCCTGTTTTTGACCGCATAACAGGTTTGAAACCGACACCAGGTCACTGCAACGCTTGATCGTTTGTATGGCCGGAAAACCTAGAAATTTTATCCACCGACATTGGCTCGGATAAGTGAACGGTCGTGGCTATCCTACCCCTGATGATAGCGGTCCCGCGGGTCTTCGCGCCTGCGGCTTTGGAAGAGACCCTTGCACTGCGGACAGTTCCAGTTGAGCCATCGACTTCGGCGCTGCACCCAATGTCGCTCTGAGGCGGCAGGGCCATTGCCCGCCCCGCCATTGGTCAGATTTCGCACTTGCGAGCTCTATAAGAATTTCCAACTGCAAGTAGAAGATTTATGCGTTTTCAAATTTGAAAAGCTTTCCCTAGGTTGCCTCACATCGAGTCTCGCATTTAGGGACGGTCCGTATGAGGTGGACGGCTTGCAAGCCGATTTGTCGAGATATCTTGAAGATGCTGGGTGCTGCCATCGCAATCCGCTCAGGAAGTGAATGGCACCCGATTTTCTTCTAATACCAGCCCTTCGGCTCCAGCAAGAATCCGGAAAGTCGATCGGGACCTCGATAAGCGCCAAGCACGATTCGTAGAAATTCGGGGCGCTTAAAAGTCAAAATTAACAGGGGGAAACAATGTATCGATTTTCGACAGGGGCTTGGAAGAGCCTGACGCGTTTTGGCTTTAACAACGGTATGCTGCTAAGCAGCTGTGTTGTGGCCGTTCTGGCCAGCTCCAGTTCAGGCGCGCACGCCCAGGATGCCGGCAGCGAGCCCGAAGCGGTTACGGTCTCGGCCTCCCGCATCACCGCGAGCGGCTTTCAGGCTCCCACCCCGACGACAGTTGTCGGGGCTGCGGATATTGAGAAAAGTGCGCAGCCAAATCTGTTCACTACGATCACTCAGCTCCCCGCCCTTACGGGTAGTGCCGGTACTATTAATACGCCCTTTGGCCCCAGTTCTGGTCAGATTGGTGTGTCGTCGCTCAGCTTGCACAATCTCGGCACGATCAGGACGTTGACATTGATAGACGGGCAGAGGCTCGTCCCTGCCAACGTTACGGGCGTTACTGATGTGAGCCAATTCCCGCAACTGCTGATTCAGCGGGTCGATGTCGTGACCGGCGGTGCCTCCGCCTCATGGGGCTCAGATGCAGTCGGCGGTGTGGTCAACTTTGTAACGATAAAGGACCTTGTTGGCGTCAGGGGCAATATTCAGGGCGGCATATCCAAATATGGTGACGAAGGGACCGGCCTCTTCCAATTGGCCGCCGGCACCTCCCTGTTTGGAGGCAAGGGCCATATCGAGGCTTCGGTGGAATTCTACCGCAATGATGGCGTGCACAATCCCAACACGCCCGGCAGTGGTCTCGCTCCCGGCGCCCTGGCGGGTAACCGTTGTTGCAACTACAACCGCGGCTTATTGGCTTACACCACTACCACCACCCCGGTGGGTGTTCCTCAGATCACGCCAATCATAAACACGCAATCTAACACGACGGCCGAATATGGCCTTATCACGTCGGTTTCGCCCAACAGTACCGCAGCGGCGGCTGCCCTTGTGGGCAAGGCTTTCAATCCGGACGGTACATTGTCTCCATTTCAATTTGGCTCCCCCTGCGTCGGCACCGTGTGTCAGGGAGGTGATCTGACAAACACGACACAGAAAACCACCGTAGAATCTGCTCTTACGCGAGGTGTTTTCTACGCGCGCGCGTCCTACGAAGTGGCACCAGGGATCGAGGTATTTGGTACCGTTAATTATGCCAGCGTTTACACTTTCAATTACATCGGTTCGACGGTTGCCACAGGTGTCAATATCTTTTGCGGCAATGCTGCTGGTGGTCCCAATGCTTACTTGTCCGCCGCCATTAATGCGGCTTGCGTGTCCAATAACGTAACGAGCTTCAAGATTGGCGTTCCGTGGGATATCGAGCCAATCATCAGATTGTCCAATCAGCGCACTCAACGCCGGTTTGTTTTGGGGTCCAATGGTACCTTCAATATGTTCGGCAGTGACTGGCTCTTTGACGCCTATGCCGAGCATGGCGAAAACGATACCTCAATCAAATTTGGACAGCAGATCCTTTTGCCGCACTGGAACGCAGCCATTGATGCTGTCGCGGGGCCTGGCGGATCAGTCGTTTGCCGCGCCAGCGCGGCAGCGGCGCCAGGGTGCGCGCCCTTCGCTCTATTCGGTAATCAGCCGATGTCTGGCAGGTCGATCGATTACGTAGCGCCACCGAAGAACCGAGGGCCCTTTTCTATCACGGGCGAACGTCAGGAGGCAGCCAGCTTCTCTATTAACGGTACGCCCCTCAAGAATTGGGCCGGGGACGTGGCACTCGCGTTCGGTGCGGAGTATCGCGAAGAAGCATACGCCACCCGTGCAGACCCTTATGCCGACGGCGTGACCGCAATCAATCCCAATACTCCAGACTATCCGGCCGATCCAACCCTCGATCCTACTGGCAACAATTGGCGCTCGGGCAACTATCATAGCGGCCGCGGTAATTATCACGTGGAAGAAGCATTTGTTGAACTGGGGATACCCCTGATCAACGACGTGGCCTGGGGCAAAGCGGACTTGAACCTTGCCGGTCGCGCGACCGATTACAGCACCTCGGGCTATGTGAGCACTTGGAAGGTCGGCATTACGTGGGATACCCCGCTGCCCGGTGTGCGTCTCCGGGCCCTGCAGTCGCGTGATGTGCGCGCTCCGAATCTGAGCGAATTGTTCGCAGCACCGGTGACGACCAACGTGTTTGTCAATGACCGCACTCTCGCTCCGACGGCGCCGCAAGTCCAAGTGTCGAACCGTGCCATCGGTAATTCCGCATTGAAGCCAGAAACGGCGCAGAGCACAGAGGTGGGCGCTGTCTATCAGCCGGACTTTTTGCCTGGGTTCAGCGTGTCGGCGGACTATTATCGCGTGGCAATCAAGCGGCAAATCGGATCGCTAACTGCACAGCAGATTGTCGATCTGTGCCAGGTTTCGGGAAATACGAACTATTGTGGCCTATTCTTCCTGAAAGGCGTCCCCGGCACAGCCAACCAAAGCTTTGTGACTGTGGCGCCATTTAATCTCGCTCAAGTCACGGCCGAAGGTCTCGATATCGAAGCAAGCTATCACTTCGATCTGCAGCAGTGGGACATTCCCGGGACATTCGACCTTCGCGGTCTTGCTGCGCATGTGAGTAAGTTCTTCACAAACTCCGGCGTTCCAGGCGCGCCGGTCACGGAAACGGCTGGCGCTAGCGATCCGTTGTGGAAACTTAATCTGAAGCAAAGCTGGAATGTCGGTCCTGTGTCCTTCGATATTATCGAACGGTACTATAGCAATGGCGTGCTCAATCCGTACGGCATTGTTTGCCAACCGGGGACTTGCCCTGCACCGACCATCCAAACGCCGACTTATCAGTCCATGAAAACGCCGGGCTATTTGTTCATTGATCTGGGCGGCAGCTACCAATTTACGGACACAGCTCAAGCTTACTTCAAGGTCAACAACGTCGCCGACAGTCTGCCCGGTCCGATCGTTGGCGGTGTTTTCGCCAATTCAACTACCATTAATGGCGGAACAGGCTTCGCAGATCCGATCGGTCGAACCTATAGTATTGGTGTCCGGTTCAGCAATTAAATGGGCGGAGCAACAACCGGATCAGATCATCATCCGCACGCGTGATCGATCTGGTCCGGGGAGGGTCTACTTGAACCGTTTCTTGCTCGGGATTTAGACAAGCAAAACAAATGGGAGTGTTAGCGATGGATAGGCGCGGGTTTATATCGACGGCCGGTATCGGGGCGGCAGCTGTTGCGACAGGTAGCGCGGTTGCGCAGCAAGCGGCACCGACTGTCCCGGATGCCCCAGGTAATAGGATTTTGCGGCCCCTGGTGACCGGTTTGCAGCCTTTGAAAATTACCGGCGTTGAAATTATCGAGGCGCACGGGCCGATCGAAATCGATGACTTGGGCGGCGGCGAGGGCGGCGGCGCTTGGGCTGCTCTGCGAAACGTTTACGAGGAATACACCAATACCGACTACGCGCCCGCGCCCACCGGAAAGAAAAGGACCGTAAATTACACGGCCCGGTACCTACGGATCGCAACCGCGTCCGGCATCGAAGGTTTTTATGGTCCGATCGACGATGAGACCGTTCCCGTCATCCTGAAGTATCTGAAGCCATTTATCATGGGCAAGGATGCGCTGGCCGGCGAGACACTGTGGGATCAGATGTTCAGGTCCAACAGGCATTCGCGCGAGGGTTGGTTCATGATGGGCATCTCGGCGGTCGACAATACGCTGTGGGATTTACGCGCCAAGCATTTCGGCGTGCCTGTCTATCGCCTGCTGGGCGGTCCCACTCGTAGCGAGATCGAATATTATTGTAGCTGCGGCGCCACCAACACCCAACCGGAGGTGCTCAAGAAGCAAGCTCTCGGCTACAAGACGATGGGCTTCAAGGCGCAAAAATGGTTCATCGGTTATGGCCCCAGCGCCGGCTCCGAAGGCATGCGCAAGAATGTCGAGGCCGTCCGAATCCTGCGGGAAACCCTGGGCGAAGACTATGAAATTATGTTCGACGCCACCACCGGTTGGGACGCCACTTACGCCAAGGAATGGACCAGCCGGGTGGAGAAGTATCGACCCAAGTGGATCGAGGAACTGACCCACCCGGAGAAGCTGGACGGCTTTACCGATGTGTCGCGCGCCACGAAGATTCCGCTGGCGACCGGCGAGCACCTCTACAATCGCTGGGACGTTGAGCGGAACCTGCAGTCGGGCGCGCTGTCCATCATCCAAGCCGACCCGGAATGGTGCGGTGGCATCACCGAGTCGATCAAGATCGGCACGGTGGCGTCCTTGCATGACGTGCAGGTGATCCCGCATGGCCATAACAGCCTACGCGCCGCCGCGCATATCATCCTGTCCCAGAGTCCAATGACCTACCCGATGGGCGAATTTCTCTACTCGAGCATGACGATCCGATTTCAATTAGAGAATGATCCTCCTGACAAGCAAGTTCAAAACGGAAGAATGAAAGCCCCTACCAAGCCTGGCTTCGGCATCCAAATCGACGACAGCAAGGTCAAGGACAGGAAGGTCCTGCAGTAAGTCTTCGGTGAAGTGACATCGGGATTCAACGCTCGGCTCAATTCCGTGCGGTAGTTGGTCTGTGTGTGGCTCGTCGATTGAGTAGCGTTGTTTGCAGGTAGTATAGGTAGAGAAGTTCATGATGTTGGCACTTAAGGGTTGGACATCCAACCAGAAGCACGTCGTAACGGCGTCCTTTCTGGGCTGGACGCTCGATGCCATGGATTTCTTCCTGCTGACCTTTGTCTTCAACGACATCGCGCGCGATTTTGGTACGACCCGCACCAAGGTAACTATCGCGGTAATGCTCACTTTGGCCTTCCGGCCGGTGGGCGCGTTTATCTTCGGAAGGCTGGCGGATCGGTACGGCCGGCGACCAATCTTGATGTTAAACATCGCGGTCTATTCGCTGTTCAGCTTTTCGACAGCATTTGCGCAGGACCTCACGACGTTTCTGGTGATCCGGTCGCTCTTCGGCATTGGGATGGGTGGCGTGTGGGGAATTGGCTCTTCCCTATCCATGGAAACAATTCGGCCGGAATCGAGAGGCTTCGTTTCGGGCGTTCTGCAGTCAGGTTATTCGTTTGGCTATCTGCTGGCTGCCGTGGTGTTCGCAATTGTCTACGTCCATGTGGGATGGCGGGGGATGTTCATGGTGGCGATCATCCCGTCTATGCTACTTATCCCCTATGTTTGGGCCAAGGTGCCGGAATCACCCACTTTCGATCGATCTGCCGCGGGCACGCACACGACGCTTGCAATTTTGCGCAATCATTGGAAGTTGGCACTCTATGCCATCATCACAATGATGTGTTTTAATTTCTTCAGCCACGGCACACAGGATTTCTACCCGAACTTCCTGCAGTCTAAGCATATGCCGCCCGCGGTAACTGGCTCGATAGCCATCATCTATAATATCGGTGCAATTATCGGCTGCTTGATTTTTGCGAGCCTCAGCCAGCACTTCGGGCGTCGACGCACCATGATCACGGCTGCTCTGTTGTCGATGCCCACGATATGGCTCTGGGCGTTCTCGCCTGCTGTCCCCGTGCTTGTTCTCGGGGCATTCTTGATGAATCTTTTCGTTCAAGGCTGCTGGAGTGTTATCCCCGCCCATCTCAATGAGCTTTCACCTCCAGGCGCAAGAAGCACATTTCCTGGAACGGTATATCAAATTGGGAATTTGCTGGCCTCCGGCAATCTTACCATCCAGGCATTGATCGCCGATTCTTACGGGTACGGCCTGGCCTTGGGGTCGGTAGCGCTTTTTGCGGCGCTGGCGATAATTGCGATGCTTTCTCTAGGGCCGGAGGCCCATAATATCGAAATGCGCCGTGCACCGTACTGACCAAGCCACGAAAAGATGGAGTTAAAAATGAAAGCCATTCTTATTGCTGCGATTGCCCTGGTTTCGACAGCTGCTGTCGCTCAGGAGAACCTTACCCACTCAACAACCGGGGCACCGGCTGTAACGGATGCGCCTGGCCGCGGCACAATAGCTACAGTGCATACTTCCGCTTTAGCGAATCTCTATGATTTAGATGCGCAGCCCATTGAGCAGGTTAACCCGCTCGTACAGCGTCAGTTCATCTCTGGATCGCAGTCGACGATCACCAAATGGACCGTGAAGAAAGGCGGCGTATTTCCTCTCCATCATCACCCTTACGAACAAACTACATGGATCACAAAGGGGCGCTGCGAGGCTCACTCCCAAGGCAAAAAATACATCCTACCGGCGGGAAGCGTGTTGATAATCCCACCGAACGTGCCGCACGACTTGACTTGTACTGAGGACAGCATCGACATGGATTTTTTCGCCCCGCAGCGCCAAGACTGGATGGATGGCGTTCCGTCCGCAGCTGCGACAGTCAAATAGGCTTTCAGGCAAAGCGAGGATTCGTCGCCCTGCAATAAGGGCGCAGGAGGGAACGTACAATGCCTAACCGGATGGTTCTTCTGTCTAGCCTGGTGCTTTTCGTTTCGATGACGCCGACGGTACAAGCCCAACCAGCGAAGGAGCTCCCTCCCGCTTGGCCAAGGCCTGGCGCTGTGCTGCTCGTGGAAAATGACCGGGGGGCCGTCTACAACGTAAATTATCCCAAAGACCAGCCCACGCCCTTCCATCGTCACCGGTATTTCTTTGCGGGGTTGGATCTGAACACTGCCACGATCAGGGTGACCGACCGGGAGGGCAAATTCCGTCTTGGCCCCGTCATTAAAAATCGCATGTGGTATTTGCCGAAGGACTTAACGCATCAAGAGATGTCGACAACCGATCCCGGTCGTCACACCGTCGTGATCGATATAAAAGAGAAAACCGTCCCCGAGGCCCAGAACGCCTCAAGCTACCCGACCAACAAGTATGCCACCTTTCAAACCAAGGTCGTAGATAACGATCGCGTCGTGATATGGGATTGCGCCTGGGCGCCTGGCGCAGAACCAATCATATCGTTCGACAGCAGGGACATGTTCCTGGCATTTGCCGAAGGCGGCGATCTCTCCATAGGAACTGTAGGAGAGGCGCCGAGGGTCCAGCACTATGACGCAGGACAGGCCATATTCCTGCCCGGTGGACGCCCCCGGGCGATTGGTTCCACCAAAGGCACGATTCACGTGATGCTGGTCGAGGTGAAATAATCGTACAACGCTGTATAGGGGGAGGGGCGCTCAGCGCTATCCACGGGAGTTCAAAATAGGCTGTCGTTTCCCTGTTATTAGGCTGTCTTTTCCCTCATCGGACCAAAACTTTTCCCTGTTATTTTGATCGCTTTTTGAGGCAGTTTCGCCCGAAAACCCCATGAAATACTGGGTTAAAAGCATCCAGACGCGGGATTTTTCCGGCTTTCCGGCGATTTTTCCCTGTATTTCGGGCAAAAATGCCTGAGACTGGTGACCTTGAGACTGCCAGCACCGCCATTCATTTCTTTTGAACCAGCCCGTTTCCGGGCCTGTCGGAGTTCTCCCCGCATTCCCGGGGCTATGGTGTCGATCGATCTTCCGTACTGAGCTTGCACAGCACCCGTCGCCCATCCTCATTCCGGCAAGCGACACATCTTGCCAAGCGTGAATTCTTCTCCCAACCGACGGTAGCTTGCGCGACGCTCAGCGCAATCCCTAGGTCCAACATCTCTTGCTGGCGGCGTTGCCTCCCACCCGCGGATGTGCCTGAATCCGTGCAGGCCCGGCTGTGGGGCCGGGGTGTCAGAGGAATATACTTTCGACTGCAAAGCGTGATTCGTCATCGTGCCATTTTTCGGGGGAAAGACCGATGGGCTCAAAACGAACTAGCCGGAGAGATCTCCTGAAGGGTAGCGCTGCGGTGGCCGGCAGCTTAGCAGCACTCGGCCAGACACCGGCGTCGGGACAAACATCACCCTACGGCACACCCGAACACGATATGTCGAGTATGGCGGACATGGCGGTTCCGCCCGGCGTGCCGATGATCAAGGGCACCAAGGATCTGATCGAGTATGGCCAGCGCTCCCATTTCGTGACCTCGATGCGCATGTCGCATCCCATGGGCGGCAGGCCTTCACCCGACGCGTTCGGGAAGACATTCCACGTCGCCTCGCCGCTGCAGGATTCTGTCGGCGTGATCACGCCGTCGTCGCTCCACTATTTTGCGACGACCCGCGGCGCCTATGTTCCGGACCTCGACCCTAGGGCGCACAAGCTGCTGATCCATGGCCTGGTGGACCGGCCCCTGACTTTCACCATGGACGACCTGAAGCGCCTGCCCTCGGTCACGCGGCTGCATTTCATTGAGTGCGCGGGTAACCGGCACAATGGCCGGCAAAAGACCGTGCAGGAATCGCACGGTATGACCAGTTGCGCCGAATGGACGGGCGTACTGCTTTCCACCCTGCTCAAGGAATGCGGCCTCAAAGGCAGCGCGACATGGTTTGTCGCCGAAGGTGCGGAGGAAGTGAAGGGCGCCTCGAGCATGCCCATCGCCAAGGCGATGGACGACGTCCTCATCGCCTATGGCATGAATGGTGAAGCTGTGCGGCCCCAGAACGGATATCCGCTGCGCCTGATGGCTCCCGGCTATGAGGGGATATTCCACACCAAATGGCTACGGCGCATCAAGATCGTCGACCGCTATTACATGAACTACAACGACTTCGGACACCTGGAGCGCAAACCGGAAGAAGCTGCGCTCGCCTTCCAGATCGGCCCCAAGTCGGTCATCACCAAACCCTCCGGCGGACAACAGTTGCCGGGCCCCGGATTCTACGAGATCAGCGGGCTGGCCTGGTCCGGCGGGGGCGCCATTCGCAGCGTGGAGGTATCCACCGATGGCGGAAAGAAGTGGAACAAAGCCCAGATCAAGGCGGCACCGCAACGCATGGCGCACACAAGGTTCGGCTATCCGTGGCATTGGGATGGCAAGGAAACCGAGATTGTTTCCCGCTGCATCGACGAGATCGGGCAGCAGCAGCCGACCCGCGAGCAGGTCGCCAAATTCTTCAACGTGCCTTTTGACCGAAACTACCGAGTGCCCGGCTTGGACAACAGCGTCATGCCATGGAAGATCGCCAGCGACGGCAGTGTGACCAATGGGCTCGCTTAGGTTCGCCGCAATAGCGCTGCTGCTGGTGAGCCCGGCGCTCGCGCAGTCTTCCACCTATGGCGTGGGACACACGCCAACCCCCGAAGAACTTCGCGCCCTGGATATCTCGATCAGCCCCACGGGAGACGAACTCCCTCCCGGCCACGGCACCGCCAAGGAAGGCGCCGTGCTCTTTCAGCAGAAGGGCTGCTCCGGCTGCCACGGCAAAGCGGGCGCAGGTGGGCTGGCGCCCGCGCTGCAAACGACCAAAGGCCAGGATGTCCCCATCTGGGAGCGGGGGAGAGGCACATCCGGATGGATGATACTGCCAGTGACCGCGCCTTTTGCGACGATTGTGTGGGATTATATCCACCGCGGCATGCCTCTGGGCAAGGAAGGGACGCTCACGCCTGATGAGGTCTATGCGTTGACCGCCTACCTGCTTTTCCTGAACCAGGTGATCCCGGAGGACCAAGTCCTCGACAAGGTAAGTCTGCCGAAGGTCAAGATGCCGATCGGCGATAACTATGCCCGCCTGCCCGAGTGGAAGCACGGGACGCCAAGGCTTCAAGGTTACAACCATTAGCCATCTTATTCGCGACCTTCTCCCTTCTCCGGCGCTTGGCTTCAGCTGGGGCCGATCTTCTTCAGCGCAGCTGCAATCTCCCTGTCCAGCGCGGTGGGCGGAGACTCGCCGCTTCGGATGGCCAGGATCTTTCCATCCGCGCCCACCAGAAATTGCAGTGGCAGGCCCAGCACGCCGCCGTAAAGATTGCCCAGCTTCGCATCACCCAGTACCACGGGATAATTGAAGCGGATCTTCTGCATCGTCTCTTTGGTGGTATTCGCGGAATCGTCCATCGAAAC
>Ga0163163_10001461_pt1 | contig 19972 bp, 14 predicted proteins | sample S65metaG_FD_119766 | JGI IMG/M metagenome (GOLD analysis project Ga0163163, IMG submission 119766) | Switchgrass rhizosphere microbial communities from Kellogg Biological Station, Michigan, USA - S6-5 metaG | ecosystem: Host-associated > Plants > Roots > Rhizosphere > Soil | place: USA...
GAGCGTCAGCTCGCCACCAGTCAGATCGGTACATACGCCACCGGCCTCACGCACGATCACCGCAAGCGCGGCAATATCGAGTATGTTCACGTCGGACTCGATCACGAGGTCGAGGCAGCCGCGCGCGAGCAGGTGATAATGCAGGAAATCGCCGTAGCCGCGGATGCGCCCGCTGCGGCGGATCAGCTCGCCGAGCGCATTCCAACGCGCATCACGCGTCAGCGTCTTGACGTTGCCGATCGAGATCGCGGTTTGCGGACCGAATTCGCGTGCGGACGAAACCTTGATCGGAGCGCCATCGAGAAACGCCCCACCGCCCGCTCGTGCCCACGCCGTTTCGCCATACAACGGCGCGGACGACACGCCAAGCACCAGCGCGCCGCGATGCATCAGCGCGATCTGCGTGGAAAACATCGGATAGCGGCGCACGAAGGCCTTGGTTCCGTCGATCGGGTCGATCAGCCAGAGAAAATCGCCGTCACCTTCGCGGCCGAGTTCCTCGCCGTAGAACGCATGTGCCGGGAATTCACGGCGAAGCACGTCCTTGATCACCGCTTCGGCCTCGCGGTCGGCGATCGTGACTGGAGTTTGATCAGCCTTGGTTTCGACGGCCACGCCACGCTCGTAATGGTGGCGGATCACCTGCGCCGCCGCCGCAGCAGCCTCGCGGCCGGCCACGAGCGCGCGATCGAGAAATGTGGAAAACGCCGCATCCATCAAAACACCTTGAACAGCTGACCGTGAATGACCAGATGCGAACTGCCATCGGCCTGCGGTTCGCCGATGTAGCGCAGCGCTTCGGCGACTTGCGCGTTGCCGTCGCGCGACTGCAGTTTCGCCTCGGCATCGTAGCTGCCGGCGGCGACCTTGAATGTTCCATTGAGCTGCAGCGGTCCGCCGAGATCGTGCACGTTGCCGTTGATGGAGCCATCCGGCCCCGACGCGAATGAAGCCTCAATATCACCCAGTTGCGCCTGCGCGGCACCGGCGACAGCGGCATTGCGCCAGTGCGCGGAGCCGCTCGCGGCTTCGGGCCATGCCTGGCGCAGGCGCACGTACGCGACGGTCGCCTCGAGATCGCCGAGCAGCTGCAGCGCGGGAATGTCGAGCGCCGGTGCGGCGATGCGTGCGGGAGCGCGAAGAGTCAGAGCACGTGCTTCGATCGTGCCGTCGAAAGCGCGCTCGACTTCCCCCGAAGCACCGATGTCGCCGCCGCTCAGAACGAGATTCGCGACGATCGTACCCTGCAACACCGGCATCGGTTGCAATCGCCAGTCGAGTGCGCCGACTTCGGTTCCGAAGATCCGCACGCTGGTGGCATGCCCCTGCCAGATGCTGCCGCCTATCCCCTCGAGCTTCACCGCGCCGAGGCGATCGGCGACAAGGTGATAGGCGAATTGCGCCGGGCAGGTGGCGGCGACGATCACAGCAAGCGCAAGAGTCGCGACCAGGAACAATACAAACAACCGTAAATATCTCATGAGATTCCTTGTCGCGCTTCGCGTCCTGCTATGGGCGTTCGATCTCGCGCGCGATGCGCTTCAACGCATCGCGCAAGCGTTCGATCTCACCGTTTGCTGTCTTCCAGGGTCACACGCGCATTGACCAGGCCGAGGCCCTCCACCTTATCCGCGGAAAAGTCAGTCACTTGCACGCCGTAATCACGCGCCAGCGAGTCCAGCCAGTTCACGAGCGTGTCGAAATCAGCGATCTCGAAATTGACGCGCACGCTGCTGCTTCCGGCCGGCTCCACGCGCTTGAGCGCCCCGGTCAGACCGGCACCGCGCGCGCTGACGTCGGCCAGCGCCAGCAGCGACTTGCCTTGACGGTCGGCGCGACTGTGCGCGCCCTGTGCACGCAGGTTCTTCGTCTCGCCGAGCGCCTGGCGCATCCAGGCCAGATCATCGCGCTGACGCGCGACGCGCGACGCCAGATCGCTGCGGGCGTGACTGAGCGGATACCACAGCAGGGCCCAGCCGAGCATCAGTGCGACGACCACGGCGCCGACGCCAAGCATGCGCCGCTCGCGCGCCTGCAGTCCGTCCCACCAGGCACGGATCATGGCGTGCCCCCGGCGATGCGCAGCCGGCCGTCGATGCCTTCAGCGCCACTATTCGCAGCCGTCACTTCGACCTTGAGTCCGAGGCCGGAGATGCGTTCGCGCATCAGGTCGAGCGTCGGCACGTCCGGCGCCCGCAAGCCCAGTTCCAGTGTCGCGTTGTGGTATTCGACGGCGGTCAGCGTCGTGCGCGTGGTGCTGCCGAGGGTCGGGGCGATGCGCCCGAGCAGCGGCACGAGTCCGCCGCTATCGCCGCCACCGCGCAGGCCACTCAGCGCGCTTTGCATCAGTGCGCGCGGATCCCCGGCGACCTTGTCCATTTCCGGAAATCCGTCGTGCAGCGCCGTACGGGCGCCCGCCTCCAACCGCGCCGATTGCCGCGCGAGACGCCAGCAATCGGCGCCGTAGTATACAAATAGCAAAAGCAGCGCCGCGGCCGACAACGCACCGGCTTTGCGCCATATCAGTTGCGCCGGCGCCTGCCGGTGCGCTGGAGCGAAATCGCCCTGTAGCAGATTGAGCGCGGGTTCCGGTTGCGTCGCGAGAAATGCCAGCACGTCGCGCTGACCCGCGTGATAACGACCTTTCACACCCGCCAGTGCGAGCGGCGGCGCATCGCGAAAATCGAAAACGTCGAACGCACCCGGCGCATGGTCGGCCGAAGCCGCCACCACAAGTGCGTCGGACAGCCCGGCAAGATCGCAGGCACCGGCCTGCGCCGGCGCGTTGCGCCATAGCGCCCGCGTCTCCTCGACCAGCGCGCTGCCGGCGTCCGCGCCGCATGGCAAGGCCTGGGTTTCCGCGTAGATGGCGTCCGCTCGAATGCCGTCCGCGGCCAGTCGATCGAGCCAGCCTTGCAGCGTCGCGCGCGCAACCACTGCAACCGGCACGCGCTCATCGCCCAGACGATCCGGGACCGCGAAATGCAATTCCTCGACCGGACTGGCGAGCTGATCCTCGAGCGCGAATGGCAGCGCCTTCATGAACTGCGCGCGCGCACCGGGCAGGCGCGGCGCGTCGGCCAGGAGCACATCCTCAGCCGGAGCAAGCAAGATTACGCGCTGCGCGCGCGCGAGTGCCGGTGCGGGCGGCGCGCCGGCATTCGACCCGGACAAGGCGCGGCCGTGCGCATCCTGGGCAAGCCAGGTCAGTTGGTCATCGGCGGCGAGGCGAAGCAGCAGGCGTTCGGACATGGGCGAATTGTAGCAGCGCGCTCAATCGCTTCCGCGGCTGCGCTGGATCACGCGGACGCCACCATCCGCCCCGCCGATGCGCCGCTCGATGATGCTGCCGAATGCCATCGGCAGGCCGTCGAGTGTGATTTCGCCGCGCGCGAGGAAATAGCTGCTCTGCGTGGCATAGCAAGCCGCGCAAGCAATCACGCGCAGCTCCGGCGCCACGCTGGCGAGATCGCTCAGCAGTTTGTAGTGTGCATGCCCCTGTTGAGCGACTGCCTTCGCTTTCTCTTCCGAAATACCCAGCGTCATCAGCACCGGCACGCTCGCGGTGTTGACATTTATCGACGTACCGCGCGGCAGCGTGCTGAGGTATGGCGCCAGTTTCGAGAAAGTCTCACCATCGAAGCCTCTGACGAGGCGCAATTCCGAAACGTGGTTGAAGCCACGTTTGGCCGCACGATACGGCACCGGCTGTGCCAGATAGAAGCCATCGTCCGCACCCGGCGCCGACTTCATCCAGGCCACGACATCACCGGCCAGCTGCCGATCCAACTTGAGTGCGTCCAGCAACCGCTCAAATTTGCCGAACCAGATTTTTCCCACTTCGGAATCGGGATCAAGATTGTTGAGGTTGAATCGCCCGTTCAGATCGTTCATCACCGCGGCAATCATGCCGCCGGGTACCGGCGTCGGCGGCAGCGGCACGGCCCACGGCGAATCGGCCGTGTCGAAGCCATTGCCCTTCGCCTGGTCCTCCATCAACACGTGTGCGGCGTAGACCTCCAGCCCCAACGCATAAGATTGCGCCTGCGATTCGCGCAGTTGGTTACGCGTGCGCGCCTGCGCCAGTTCGCCACGATCGAGCAGCCCGGCGATCAACACCGTGGCCAGCGCGACCACGAGCAGGGCCACGATCAGGGCGACACCGCGCTGTGACGTCGGCGTTCTCATCGCGTACTCGGCACGGGCGGGATCGGAACTGGCTGCACGCCTGCGGCCGCGGCATCCGCAGCAGCGGCCGGCCATGCGGAAACCAGTTCGACCGTGCCTTCGATCTCGCCGTCGTTGGGCGTGCGCAACCGCCACTGCACGGCGCGCGGCAACAAAGTGATATCGGTCGTCTGCGGCGGCGGCCATGCATCGAGCCACCGATTGGCCGAATCCAGATAGCGCAGGCGAAAGTCCTCGGTCTTGACCTTCAGGTCGACCACGGTCGGTGCCGTGGTCGGCGCGCGGTCCAGCACCGCGAAGCGCCCGCGCTTGAGCGACCCGGCATCGAGCTCATACAACACACGTTCGAGGTTCGAGCGCGGCTCGGCCTGCGGATTGGCGAAGCCCAGACGCGTGAGCTCCAGATGATCGGCCGCCCCGGCAAAGGCCGGCAACTGCTGGCCGAAATTGCCGCGCACCGGCCGCGCCACGGCTTCGCGCAAATCGCGGTCGAGCACATCGACCGCACGCATCAGGTCGCGAAACGCATCTTCCTGGCGCGCCAGCTCCGCCCGCGTGTGTGCGATCGAATTCAGGCCACCGTAGGCGAGCGCGGACATGATCGAAAACACCGCCAGTGCGACGAGCAATTCGATCAGCGTGAAACCCGGGGGCCGGGATTCGGGATTCGGGATTCGGGATTTGGCTGATCGGAGCGAACCAGCTCGCTTCGCTCCTGCGAATCCCGAATCCCGAATCCCAAATCGCGAACTCACCGCTGCAAATCCTCGCCGCAGAATCCGGCCAGTTCGGCAATCGGCGCGTCCGCAGCGTCTGCGTTGTAGACGTGCACGTCGAGGCGACGCACGCTGGGTACCGGGGTTGCCTGCACCACCACGTCGTAGCGCCAGTTGCGGCCACCGAACTGGCGCCGGCCGTCGCTCTTGCCGGTTGGCGGACAGGAAGTGACGACGCGCGTCTGGGCCAGCACGTCGGCCGCGAGCCATCCCGCCAACGTGCGTTCGCGTAACGCGCCGAACGAGTTGATCTGGCTCGCCGCGGTGCGCGACAACGCGAGCAGCGCGAGCGCCAGCACGACCAGGCCGATCAGCACTTCGAGCAACGTGAAGCCGCGACGGCCGCGCAGGCGGGCTTCAGCGGGCGCGCGCATCCACCACCGCCAGCGCGATATCGCCGCTCATCTCACCGTCGAGCCGGTAAACGTGCGGCAGATCTGTGAGTGCCAGATCCATCCGGAACGGCGTCAGCTCGCCCGATGCGAAGCACACGAGTTGGGGTTTTTCTGGAGCCTTGTCGGCAATCTCGACGCGCCGACCGTCGCGCGTGAGTATCGGCGGCGCGCCACCGAGCCAGGCGCGCGGCCGCAATTCCGTGGTTTGCGCCGGTTCCCACTCCGCCCGGTTCGAAACGCTGAACTGATAACCGTGCGTATCCAGGCTGACGCCGATGCCGCGCCCCCCCAGCTCAGCCTGTTCGCACGCATAGCCGAGCAGCGCGCGCAGCTGCTCGGCCTCGCGCGCAAGCTGTCGCTCGCCGCCGACGCCTCCAACGGACAGAGTCAAGGCACCCGCAAGCACGGCCAGGATCACTACGACCACTAGGATTTCGATCAATGTGAAACCAAGGCACCGAGATTGGCGATTCGAGATTCGGGATTTGGAAACGCGCAGTCGGACGCCTGCGCACGTGCTACCGAATCTCGAATCCCGAATCCCGAGTCCCACTGCTCAGTCCCAATTTCCCACATCCGCATCTTCGCCGTCGCCGCCGGGTTTGCGATCCGCGCCATAGCTGAAAACGTCGATATCCCCGTGCGCGCCGGGACGCAGGTACAAATACGTCTGGCCCCACGGATCCTTCGGCAGCTTGTCCAGATACTGATGCCAGTTCGGCGCTTCTGGCGCGCCGCTCGGCTTGCGCACAAGCGCCTCCAGACCCTGCTCGGTGGTGGGATAAGTATAATTATCCAGTTTGTAAGTATTCAACGCCGTGACGACCGCCTGGATGTCCTGCCTCGCCCGTACCTGACGGGCCTCGCCCGGGTGCTCCATCACTTTCGGCACCACGATGGCGGCGAGGATGCCGAGGATCACGACGACGACGAGGATCTCGATCAAGGTGAAACCGGAACTGAGCGCCGGCTGGCTAAAAGCGGCGCGCCGCATGATTCGCGACATTGGGCATACCTTGTGCTGAACGGCAATGCCGCCGATCATAGCAAAGCATGAATGCAATGCCCTCACCCGACCCGAACGCGCTTTGGAGTGCGCGCGATCTCGCCGCGATCTGGCACCCGTGCACGCAGATGCGCGATCACGCAACTGGCGTGCCGATGATTCCAATCGCACGCGGCGACGGGGCCTGGCTGGTCGACGCGAATGGCAAGCGCTACCTCGACGCGATCAGCTCGTGGTGGACGAACCTGTTCGGTCATGCCAATCCGCGCATTGCCGCGGCGGTCAAGGATCAGCTCGACCGTCTGGAGCACGTGATCTTTGCCGGTTTTACGCACGAGCCGGCGGTCCGGCTCGCCGAAGAATTGCTGCGCGTTGCGCCCGCCGGACTGGCGCGCGTGTTTTTCGCGGACAACGGCTCCAGCGCGATCGAAGTCGCGCTGAAGATGAGTTTTCACTACTGGCGCAATCGTGGGCAGTCCGGCAAGACGCGCTTCATCGCGCTGACCGGCAGTTACCACGGCGAAACGCTCGGCGCGTTGTCGGTCACCGATGTGCCGTTGTACCGCGCGACGTATGCGCCGCTGTTGTCCGGGCCGATTTTCGTGGCGTCGCCGGACTGCTACACCCGCGAACCCGGCGAAACCTGGCGCGAACATTCGCTGCATCGACTCGCCGACATGCGTGCGGCGCTGGAAGGCCACGCGCACGAGGTCTGCGCCGTGATCGTCGAGCCGCTTGTGCAATGCGCCACTGGTATGCGCATGTACGATCCCGCGTATCTGGCCGGTTTGCGCAAGCTCTGCGACGAATTCGACGTGCACCTGATCGTCGACGAGATTGCCGTCGGTTTCGGCCGCACCGGAACGCTGTTTGCCTGCGAACAGGCCAGTCCTGAGCCCGGTCGAAGGGCTGGCATCACCCCGGATTTCCTGTGCCTGTCCAAAGGCCTGACCGGCGGCTTTTTGCCGTTGTCGGCCGTGCTGACCACCGCGCAAGTGTACGAGACGTTCTACGCCGAGTACGCAAGCGGAAAAGCGTTCCTGCACTCACACAGCTACACCGGCAATCCGCTCGCCTGCCGCGCAGCGCTCGAGACCCTGGCGATTTTCCGCGACGAGCCGGTGCTGCAGCGCAACCGCACACTCGCGGCGCGCATGGCCGAGCGCTTGGCGCCACTTGCCGCACACCCGCACGTCGCGGAGGTACGCCAGACCGGCATGATCGCGGCGATCGAACTTGTGCGCGACAAGGCCACGCGCGCGCCGTTCGCGCCGACCGATCGACGCGGCCTGCGCGTGTATCTGCACGGGCTCGAGCGCGGCGTGCTGCTGCGGCCACTCGGCGATGTGATCTACTTCATGCCACCGTACGCGATCAGGCCGGAGGAAATCGATTTGATGATCGACGTGGCGATTTCGGGAATCGAAAAGGCGGTGGCCTGAGCATGCGTATCCCCCGCGTCTACATCGACCGCAACCTGCAATCAGGCCACGAAGTGCTGCTGCCCGAACAAGCCGGCGAGCATGTCGCACGCGTGCTGCGCCTGGAACGCGGTCACCCCATGATCCTGTTCAACGGCGACGGCCGCGAATACGACGCCACGCTGGCTTCGCTGGCCAAGCGTGCGGTCACCGCCGAAGTAGGCGTGGGGCGCGATGTCGATCGCGAAGCGCCGCTCAAGCTTACGCTGGTTCAAGGCATCGCGCGCGGCGAGAAGATGGACTGGATTCTGCAGAAAGCCACGGAACTCGGCGTGACGCATATCGTGCCGATCGTCACCGAGCGCACCGAGGTCAAGCTCGACGAGGACCGCGCCGAACGCCGCCTCGCGCACTGGCACAGCGTGATCGCGGGGGCTTGCGAACAGAGCGGCCGCGCGCGCCTGCCCACTATCGAACCGCCGCAGCGGCTGGACCGCTGGCTCGGGGCACTCGGCGATGCGGCGGCGCTGCGATTAGCCCTGCTACCCGATGGCGATGCAGCCTTGCGGCAATTGCCGGCGATGGACCATGGCGCAATCCTCGCCGTCGGACCCGAGGGTGGGTTCTCCGATAACGACATTGCCCTGTTCATGCAAACCGGCTTTCGCGGCTTACGCTTGGGACCGCGCATTCTGCGCACGGAAACTGCCGGGATCGCTGCACTGGCGGCGTTGCAAGCCATGTTTGGCGATCTTTGACGCGGGGTTCCATTCGTCTGCGGCAGGCGGGTAACTTGCCCAAGTGCAGAGCTTCCACTCGCCTGCGGCGAGCAGGTTACTTCCGAGGCAGAGCTTCCGTGCGGCTGCGCCGCCCGGGTTACTTTCAAAGCAAGGCTTCCACTCGCCCTGCGGGCGAGCGGGTTACTTCTTTGCTCGTGCAAAGAAGTAACCAAGAAAACACGTTCAGAGCGAGCACGCCCCAGGAGGAGCTGCACAAAGGATTCGATCGGGATGAGGGTTCCATGTACAACTCGGTCATTTCGTATGCAGAACTCGCTCGCTTCGCTTGTCGCGTTACTTCAAAAAGCGAAACAAGCGAAGCGAATACCGTTCCGATCTGGAATGACCGAGTTGTACATGGAACCTGCATCCGCTGGCAGAGCTTTTGTGAAGGTCCTCCTTGGGATGCTCCTTTTGACGTGCTTTCTTTCGGTTACCTTTCTTTGCACGAGCAAAGAAAGGTAACCCGCGCCGCGTAGCGGCACGGAAGCTTTGCTCTGAAAGTAACCCGCTCGCCCGCAGGCGAGTGGAAGCTCTGATTGGGAAGCTACTTGGGCTGCGCAGCCGCTCAGAAGCCCTGCTTTTGAAGCCACGCTGGAATGACGAACAAAACCCCTCGAGGGGCCAGGGGAGACCTTACGCCATCGCCTCAGCTACCATCGCCTCGATCTGCCCCAGATCCGGGATCACTGCCTGATCGTCGCGCACCAGCACCTGTGCATGCACGCCAGCCGGGTGTTCGCTTTCGTCGCCGGTCGGAATCAGCAGATCCGGCGTGATCGTGGTCAGGCGCGGGAAGCCCTGCGCCAGCATCGCCACGAACGGAATCTTCGCGTTGCCGCCGATGCCCTTGAGCACGGCGACCTTGGCGTTCGATGTGTTTTCCTGCTTCGCGCTGCCGGACAGCATCGAGAACGAGAACAGCGGCAGGCGCCAACCGCGCCACGACAGGCGGCCGAGCAGCCATTCGGGTGCGTTCGGGATTTTTTCCGGCGTCGAATACGTGATGACTTCGGCGACCGTCGCGTTCGGCAAGAGCACGCGTGCGCCGGTGACGGGAATCATGACGCCGCGGATTTCGCCGCGGATTTCGCCCTGGGTGAGTTCGGCCATGTGTGTTTCCTCAAGCCTTGCCGTAATCGGCGATCATCTTCGCCGCGAGCTGCTGGGGCGAACCCGTGAAATCGACGATGCCCGCGGCGCGCGCGCCATCGACCATCGAACTGACCACACAGGTCTCCGGATCCTGCACCCAAACCGTGCCGCCACGCGATTTCAGGTACTGGCTGCCTTCGATCGCGTCGTGCGCCATGCCGGAGAACACGATCGCACCGGCCTTGTCGCCGAACTGGTCGGCGGCATCATGCAACACCTGGTCGATCGACGGAGAATATTGCGGCTTTTCACGCAGATGCGCGAGCGTGACCACACCTTCCGCGTCGACCTGCAGACGGTGCGTGGTCGGTACGATCAGCACCTCGCCGTGCGCCACGCGCTCGCCATGCGTGGGCTTGCGCACTGTCAGTTTCACCGCCTTCGCCAGTTGTGCCGCCATCAATTCGAGGAATTCCTCGCCCATGTGCTGGGCGAGTACGAACAACACCGGGAAGCGTACCGGCAAGGCACTGAGGAAATCGCGCACGGCCTCGGGCCCGCCGATCGAGGCACCGAGCACGAACACGCGCTCCACGCCGGCACCGGTACCAACTTTGAGTGGCGCACTCGGCGCGGCACCCGGCTGCGGCTGGTGCTGCGGGGCGATCGCATCTTCCATCGGCATCAGTTCCAGACCGCCCAAGCCACTGCTCGGCATCGTCTCATGCTGCTGCTCGACACTGGATTCCTCCACTTCAGGGGCGAGGAAGTCTGTCGCGGACATGCGCTCGAGCTTGGCCGGCGCGCCGGGTTTGGCGGCGGCGTCGAGGTCAAAGTCCTCCAGCCCCCAGTCTTCCGGAAAAGTGGAAGCGGGAGATGCGGCGGGTTTCTCCGGCAGCGCCGCGGGCTTGAATGCCCCATCGCTCGCCTCGGGCACGTCGGCGGCGAGATCGAGTTGATCGAAGATCGCCGGGAAGTCGTCGAATCCACCCGGGCCGGCTTTTGGCACTGGCGGCAATTTCGGTGCGGGCGGAGCGGGTGCAGTCTTCGGTGCCGGCGGTGGTGGCGGCGGCAACGGCGGCTCCACGGCTTCCAGATCATCGAACGGAATGTCTATATCGAGCGCTGGCGCGGCCTTGCCTGCGGGATCGTCGGGAATATCGGCGAGATTGAACTCAGCCGGCAGCTCGAAATCGAGATCGCCGCCGACATCGACGTCGAGTCCGCCGGCTTGGATAGTGGGTTCTGGCTTCGGTGGTTGCTTCGCCTCGGCCGCTGCAAACAGCGCGTCGAGTTCGGCGCCGAAATCACCCGGCAGGTCGGCTGCGGCTTCGGCGACGGTCGGTGCAGGTGCAGGTGCAGGTGGTGGCGGCAGCACGGGTTCCGGCGGAGCCACCAGATCCGCAAAATCCGCCAGCTCGCCGATATCCAGTCCGTCGCTTTGCGCCAGAGTGGTTTCGCGCAACTGTTCCGGCACCGGCATTTCCACCGTCGGCGGCAATGTCACCGGTTCGGGCGGCGGCGTCGGAATATGCCTGGCGTAGATCTGTGCCGGGGTCGGCACGGGTTCGGCACCCGGCGGGCGCGGAGGCTCGACTATTTCGGGCTTGTGCAGCAGCTTCGAAGCGAGGTGACGCGCCCAGCGCGCCTGGTCCCAGCCTTGCAGATTCGACGATACCTGCGCGTCGTTGAACACGACTTCGTAGTCGCCGGCATCGAGCACGTCGTAGAGCTCGTCGATGTAGTTGTCGCTGTCCGCGTCGAGGTTGACGATCACCACGCGCGCGCCGGAACCCTCGAGCTTGTCGCGGTCGATACTCGCCGGCGGCGCTTCGTAGACGACCGAAGCACCGAGTTGCTGCAGCGCCTGCTTCAGGTGTACTTCCTGCCCGGACTGCAGAATCGCAACGACAAGGTTTTTTGCTGGACTTTCAGGCACGACTCAACCTCAAGGTTTCCTGCACGTTGCGCAACAGATCCGATTCCTGATACGGCTTGCCGAGATAGCGCTCGACGCCGATTTCCAGCGCGCGCTGGCGGTGTTTCTCGCCGGTGCGCGAAGTAATCATGATGATCGGCACGTGCTTCAGGCGCGGATCGTTCTTCATGTATGTCGCCAGTTCGTAGCCGTCCATGCGCGGCATTTCGATGTCGAGCAGCATCACGTCCGGCACCTTGTCCTGCAGCTTCTCGACCGCGTCGAGGCCGTCCTTCGCGGTGACCACTTCCATGTCGTTGCGTTCGAGCACGCGCGTCGTGACCTTGCGCATCGTGATCGAATCGTCGACGACCATGACGAGCGGTTGCACGCGTTCGATCACCGGCACATGCACCGGCGCGACCGGCACGGCGACTTCCCCGGCTTCCACGCGCTCGCGTAGCGCGGCACTGCGGCGCACGAGCGGAGCAAGATCGAGAATCATCACGACGGAACCGTCGCCCATGATCGTCGCGCCGAAGATGCCCGGTACCGAGCTGATCTGCGGGCCAACCGACTTGACCACGATTTCGCGCGAACCGATCACACCATCGATGCGTACCGCCGCGCGCTGGTCGCCGGTGCGCGTCATCAACAACGGCAGCTGGGTTTCGTCGGCGATGCGCGTCGGCGGCAGATTCAGCAGTTGCGACAGTTCGTAGATCAGGAACTCCTCACCCGCATACGTATACGTCGGGTTCGGCAAGTTGAGGCGCCGCTCCAAGTCCTCGCGCGTGATGCGCACGACGCCCTGCACCGAGGACATCGGCACGGCGTACGTGGATTCGCCCAGACGCACCAGAATCGCCTGCGTAACGGCCAGCGTGAACGGCAGGCGGATGATGAACGTGCTGCCGGCGCCCTTGACCGAATCGATCATCAGCGAGCCGCCGAGCTGCTTGATCTCGTTGTGTACCACGTCCATGCCGACGCCGCGGCCGGCAAGCTGGGTCACCTGCTCGGCAGTGGAGAAGCCGGTTTCCAGAATGAAGCCATACAGATCGCGGTCGGACAGCTGCACGTCGGGCTTGAGCAGGCCGCGCTCGATCGCCTTGCGCCGGATCGCGTCGCGATCCATGCCTCTGCCGTCGTCGGACACGCGCAGCACGACTTCGGTCGCCTCGCGGCTGACCTGGATCGCCACGGTGCCGTCGGCCGGCTTGTTCGCGGCGGCGCGGTCTTCGGGTGCTTCGATGCCGTGCGCGAGCGCATTGCGCAGCATGTGCTCGAACGGCGCCTTCATACGCTCGAGCAGGTTGCGGTCCATTTCGCCCTGCGCGCCTTCAACTTTCAGGTTCGCGCGCTTGCCGACTTCCTGTGCGGCCTGGCGTACGGTGCGGCGCAATGATGGGACGAGCGAATCGAACGGTACCATGCGCGTGCGCATGAGACCTTCTTGCAAATCCGATGAAACACGCGACTGCTGCAACAACAGCGTTTCGGACTGGCGCGTCAGATCGTCGAGCAGGCCCTGAATCGAGACCAAGTCCGATACGGACTCGGCCAGTGCGCGCGAGAGTTGCTGCAGTTGGCTGAAACGGTCGAGTTCGAGCGGATCGAACGCGGTGTCGCCGGAATCGTGCTGTTCGCGCTGGTAGCGCGACAGGATCTGCGCTTCGGTTTCCAGTTCCAGCTTGCGCAGCTGATCGCGCAGACGGCTGACCGTGGTTTCGAATTCGACGAGGTTGAAGCGGAACGTCGATATCTGCTGTTCCAGGCGCGAGCGGTAAATCGACACTTCGCCGGCATAGTTGACGAGGGAGTCGAGCAGGTCCGAACGTACGCGGATCATTTCCTGCGGGCCGCGCAGCTGCGCTTCTTCTTCCTCCGGCATCGGCTGCGGACGTGGCGCGGGGCGCGGCGCCGGTTTCGCGACGGGAGCCGGTTCGACGGGTGCGGTCGTTGCCACCTCCGGTTCCGCGGCGACGGGCGCCGGCGCTGCCGGTGCCACAACCGGCTCCGGCATGTGGCCGGAAACCAGGCCTTCGAAACGGGCGATCGCGTGCTCGGGCATGGCGATTGCCTGATGCCGGGCCACGCGCTGTAACAATCCGTGCAGGCGGTCGAAACCGCGCTCGAGCGATTCGACGGCGCCGCGATCCATCGTGCGCCGGTTGTCGTTGACCGCTTCGAACAGCGATTCCATCGCGTGCGACAGATCGCCGATTGGCGCGATGCCGGCCATGCGCGCGCCGCCCTTGAGCGTGTGCAGATCGCGCTGCAGGCCCGAAACGAGGTCGCGATCGTGCGGCGCTTCGCGCAGTTTGGCCATCAGGCCATCGGAATGATCGAGGATGTCGGTGCCTTCCTGAACGAAGATTTCGAGCAGGTCTTCGTCGAGATCCGGTAGGTCGAGCTTGCCATCCGGTTGCGGATCGTCGGCAATCGGCGGCAGATCGGGCCCGGCCGCCAGTACCGGCGCACGCGGTTTGGCTTTTTCCGGCGGCGCGACCGGCGCAGCAGCCGCAATCGGTTCCACTGCTGGTTCGATGGGTTCCGCCACCGGCACGTGCACTTCTGCCAGAGTTTCCGGAATCGGTTCGTGTTCGGCCTCGGCCAATTCCTCGAACGAGATGATCTCGGTTTCCGCAGGCGTGACCGGTTCTTGCATGCTCGCCGCGGGTGCTGCTTGTTCTTCCAGCGCCGCCAGCTCGGCGGCGATTGCCGCTTCGTCGGCAGCAATCATCGGTTCGGCGCGCGGTATCGCTTCCGCGAATTGTGCTGCGTCGCCGGGCGCGGCATCGGCTTCGAATTGCTGCAGCCATGCGGCCGTGAGGTCGTCCTCGGCCGCAGCCGGTTCGGTGGCTTGCGGTTCGGAAATCTCGACGTGCTCGGTCGTCGCTGCGGGCTCCAACGCAGCCAGTTCGGCCATCAACGCGGCTTCTTCCGCCGCGTGGTCGGCAGGTTCGGGCGTTTCGAGCGTGATCGGCTCGAACGTTTCGGCTTCGATCGCCGGTGCTGCTTCCTCAGGAGTCGGCGCCGTGGGTGCCTGTATCTCGTGCTCGGCCGGGTCGAACAGCACATGCGCCATTTCCGGTTCGGGCATCGTGTCGCGCAGCGCGATGATGCGTGCGGCCAGTGCACCCGAATCCGGCATGCGCGCGCCGGGGATTTCCAGGGCAGCGATGGCATCGCGCACGAGGTCGGACGAATCGCGCAGCGCGCGCACACCGATGGCGTCCGGCGCTTCATTGCCCGCGCGCAACCGTTTTACATAACCTTCGAGTGGCGCCAGCACGTGGCTGATCACCGGGATGTCGACCATCGCGATCGCGCCGTTGAGTGTGTGCACGGCGCGCAGCAGCAGTTCGCTGACCGGCACAGCCGATCCGCCCTGCAATTCCGCGATATACCCGTCGATGACACCCAGGTGCGTGGTGACTTCGCTCTTGAGTATCTCGAACAGCACCGGATCAATGTTCGGCAAGGGGCTTGCGGCCAGCGCCGCCTGCTCGGCCAGATCGCCGCCGGCGAGAGCCGCGACTTCCTCGGGCGGCGCGGTGAACGGCTGCTCGATATCGACGACGGCGCTCAGTTCGGCCGGCGCGGACGGCTCGAAGATCGGTGCCGCGGGCATTGCCGGTTCCTGCACCGCGACCATGCGCTTGACGATACGCTTGACCGTCTTCGTGCGCGCCGGCGCGCTGCTTACATACGCTTCCTCGCCCGCGGCGAGCCGGTCGGCCACGCCCATGATCTGGGCGATGTCGGCTTTCGGATTACCTTCGCCACGCAGCGCCGCAAGCAACTCGGGCAGCGCCGCAAACGCGTTGTCGACGAGAGCCTGCACCGGCGCGTTCGGCGTGATCGACTTGTCGAGCACGCGATTGAGCATGTTCTCGACTTTCCAACTGAATTCGCCGAGCGCGAGCGCACCGACGAGGCGTCCGGAACCCTTCAGCGTGTGGAACGAACGGCGGATCGGCTTGAGCTTGTCGAAATCGTGCACATCGGCTTTCCATGCCGGCAGGCAGCGGCCGAGGTTGTCGATCTCGTCCTGCACTTCCTCGACGAACACTTCGCGGATCTCGTCGTCGATATCATCGGACTGCACGGCGGAAAAACTTGCGTCGGCTTGTGGCGCAGCGCCTTCGGTATCCGGCACTTCCTCTTCGATCTCTTCCTCGACTTCGACATAACGCACGCTCGGAGCGGGCGGTGCCGTGGGTTCGGTTTGCGTAAAGCGCAAGCCAGAGACATCGTGTGCCGGCGGTTCGGGCGTCACCGCCTCACCGATGACCAGATCCTCCAACCCGCTGCCCGGCGCCAGATCCACTGCGGGCAATAGTTCTTCGTCCGCCCCCGGTTCCTCTGCAACATGCGCTGAGCCGGGCGATTCCTCGCCGCGGTCCAGGCGCGCAATGTATTCGTCGATGCCGGTGTCGGGCAATTCGATGCTCGGCATTTCGGCAGGGTTTTCGGCGCCATCGGCTACTGGCTTGAGGCTCGCTTCTCCAGCCACCGGCGGATATTCGCCCCAGCGCGGAAAATCACCGACGTGCGCGTCGCTCGTCGACGCGGTCGGTGACGGTGGGGAAGGCGCTGCGGTGAATGCGGCAGCGGGAACCTCGACATGCGGCGGCGTTGCACGCGAACGCTCCGGCGGCGAAGGCGGCATGGGCGGAGGCGCTCCGCCGCCATCGTCTTCCGGCACCGGCCAATAGCCCAGCGCTTCCAGGCTCTGGCGCGTGACAGCGAGAATCTTGTCGCGTCCGCCGCGCTGTTCGCGCGTGGCCTCCATGTAATACTCGATCGAGGCAAGCGCATCAGCGAGCTTGTCCATCTGCTCCGCAGTTGGCACGCGGCGATGGCGCAGCAGCTCGACTTCGACGAAGCGCACGATGCCTTTCATGTACTGCGCCGATTCGTTCAGATCGAGAATGCGCAGCGCGCCGCCGATCTCCTCGAGCAACTGCGGAATCGGCTCGACCTTGGTGTGATCCCACGGCGATTCGATGAAGGCGACGATGTCCTGCTTCGCCTTGCCGATGTTGACCGAGGCTTCCTGCATCAGCGTGTCGAGAATCTTGCGCACTTCGGTGCGTGGCAGCTCCAGCTCCGTGCTTGCGGCTTCCGCGTCGGCGGGCGCCTCGGCGCCGAGCCGCGAGATGTGATCATCCAGCGAAGCTTCGACGTAGAGCAGTGCACCGGCTACGTCGAGCAGACCGCTTTCGTCAGCCGGCCGTGTCTTGTTGGCGATTTCCTCGACGATCTTGCGCTGTTCGAGCACGACGCGGCGCGGCACGCCGAGGCCCAGCATGCCGAGCGTGTCGCCGACGCGATCGAGCACGTCGGCCTGCGGCATCAGTTCGGCCGCATCCGGATTTTGTGCCCGCAGGAAGATGTCGAGCGCTTCCTTCACGCGCATCAGGTCGTCCTTGATCGCTGCCGACACCGTGTCGAGCAGGCTGCGGTTGTGGCCGGAGATCGACCCCTTCGCGTGTTCGAGCTCCTTTTCGCTCGGCAACAGCGTATCGAGCTTGTAGGTGGCGCGGATTTCCGCCGCACGCTCGCCCGCTGCATCGGAATGCGCGATGTAATAGAGCAGGTTCTTGGTCAGATCGGCCGGCGGCGTCGTGCGGAATACCGCTTCGCCGGAATCGACCAGGCGCTTGATCTCTCGATCGACCTTGCCGAACAGCAGCTTCACCGCGGCGCTCGCCTCGACCGCGCCCGAACCCACACCTTCGAGCACACCAGAGGAAATCCACCACAGACGACGCGTGTTGTCCTCGACACAGACGCCCCGCAAGCGATCGAGCACGGACGTCAGCCGATCCAGCTGTGTACTTGCGGCATCGTTGCGAATCCAGCGCAGCAGCGAAAGCTGGAACGCCGAGCGCAAGCGCGCGCCTTCGGATTTCAGATCCGTTTCCGCCAGACCCGTCGCACGATCGCCTGCGGCGCCGGCCGGCAGCGGTGCCGAAAGGTCGGGCGAGAACAGCACGGATTCGGTCAGCAATTTCTCGCCGCGCGTGGCGCGCAGATCGTTGAGCAGCGGCAGCAGGACGATCGGGATGTCCTTGTGGCCGCTCTGCAGACGCTCCAGATAATCCGGCAGCTGCACGATGCCGCGCATCAGGATCGAATAGGTTTCGTCGGCGGCCTTGATCTGCCCGTCGAGCAGGCCGAGCGCAACGCGCTCCATTTCCTCGACCACCATCGCGGCGCCGTACAACTCGACCATGCGCAACGTACCCTGGACCTGATGCAGATACGTCGCGCAGAAGCGCATCAGGCTCGTATCGGCCGGATCCTCGACATACGCCTCGAGCGCCTGGCGCGCCTGTTTCAGCGTTTCATCGAGTTCCTGCTTGACCCAGTTGAGGGTCGTGAAGTCGATGGCGTCGTCTTGCAGTTTCATGGGATGTCTCTCAAATCAACTGGTACGCTGGAACGCAAGCACATTGCGATTGTCGATGCGCTTCAAGTTCGCATGCGCGAAATTCGTCACTTCGCCCGATCCGAGCACGAGCAACCCCCCGGGCTTGAGCAGGTTGGCGAGCGTGGTCAGCAGTTCGCGTCGGCGCTCGCGCGCGAAGTAGATCAATACGTTCTGACAGAAAATCAGGTCCAGGCGTTTCATCGAAGCACTGACCGCGTCGAGCAGATTGAATTGCGAAAACCCGACGCGTTTGCGCAACGACTCGCGGATGCGGAAGCTGTCCGCGTCGAGCGCCTCGCAATAGTGCTCCGAGTACTCCGGCGGAATTTCCTCGAACTTCTGGCGCGGATAAAGCCCGGCGCGACCAACGGCCAAGGCCGGCAGACTGACGTCGGTCGCCGTCACGCCGAAATACAGTTTCGAGCCCTTGCGCGAGGACAGGTAGCGGTCGAGCACCATGGCCAGCGTGTACGCTTCCTCGCCGCTCGAGCAACCCACGCTCCAGGCGTGCAGCGAGGTTTCCGTCGTGTCCTTGGTCAACCGCGGCAACCAGTCGTTGGCAATCATCTGCAGCGACGGCGGATGGCGGAAGAAATGCGTCTCGTGCACGGTCAGCCGGTCGACGAGTGTCGTCCATTCGATCGCGCCTTCGGGGATTTTTTGCAGGTCGCTGAAATAGTCTTCGAAGCTCGCATGCCCGGTCTCGCGCATGCGTCCGCGCACACTCGTGACGAGAAACGCCTTGCGCTTCAGCGGCACAACAACGCCCGTGCGCTTTTCGAGCAGGCTCGCCCAGCGCTCGAACTCGCTGTCGTCCATGCCCGGCATGGCCATCAGCGGCGAGAAAGTCCCGGCGGCAACCGACATGCCCGATACGAACCTCCAACAACCCATGCGCCTTCGCGCTCATCGAACACCAACTCCTGCCGCTGCGCCTCGCGCTACGCCGGCAGCTTGAAGTCCTGCACAGACCGGCGCAGGTCGGCGGCAAGCTGGGCCAGATTGCCGATCGATTCGGCGGTCTGGCTCGCGCCGACCGAAGTCTGCGTGGTGATTTCCTGAATCACGTTCATCGTCGCCGAGATATTCGTCGCCGCGGCGGACTGCTGGCGCGCCGCCTCGGAGATGTTCTGAATCAGGTCGGCCAAGTCGTTCGAGACCTTTTCGATCTCGCCCAGCGCCAGACCCGCATCCTCGGCCAGACGGGCGCCGGCCACCACTTCCGCGGTGGTCTGCTCCATCGAAGTCACCGCTTCGTTGGTGTCGGCTTGAATCGTCTGCACCAGCGTTTCGATTCGGCGGGTAGCGCCGGAAGCGCGTTCGGCCAGTCGTTGCACTTCGTCCGCGACCACCGCGAAGCCGCGACCCGCCTCACCGGCCGAGGCCGCCTGAATCGCCGCGTTCAAGGCCAGAATGTTGGTCTGCTCGGCGATGTCGTTGATCAGTTCGACGATCGATCCGATTTCCTGCGAGGATTCACCCAGACGCTTGATGCGCTTGGAGGTTTCCTGGATCTGGTCGCGGATCGAGTCCATGCCCTGAATCGTCTGGCGCACGATACCGGCGCCTTTCGACGCGATTTGCACCGAGCGTTGCGCCACGTCGGCCGATTCGGCCGAGTTCTTCGACACCTCGTCGATCGAGACCGCGATCTCGTTGATCGCGGCCGAAGCCGAGGTGATCTGCTGCGCCTGATGTTCGGCAGCTTCGGCAAGGTGCATGGCGGTCGCTTGCGTTTCCTGCGCCGAGGTCGATACGTGCAAGGCGGTGTCGTTGATCGTCGTGACGAGGGAGCGCAGTGCCTCGACCGCGAAGTTGACCGAATCCGCGATCGCGCCGGTGATGTCTTCGGTAACCGTGGCGCGCACGGTGAGGTCGCCTTCGGCGAGCGATCCCATTTCGTCGAGCAAGCGCAGAATGGCTTCCTGGTTGCGCTGGTTGAGCTCGGC
>Ga0163163_10001462_pt1 | contig 19968 bp, 17 predicted proteins | sample S65metaG_FD_119766 | JGI IMG/M metagenome (GOLD analysis project Ga0163163, IMG submission 119766) | Switchgrass rhizosphere microbial communities from Kellogg Biological Station, Michigan, USA - S6-5 metaG | ecosystem: Host-associated > Plants > Roots > Rhizosphere > Soil | place: USA...
GAGGCATCGCGAGCGTCGATCGAGAAGCTGCATCCAGGACACGGCAAAGAGCTTGAAAAGCCGGTCTTCTGCGGGTGGAAGCACATTAAGTGGAACGAGGGCTCGTGGATTGGTGGGATCTCGCAGGCAGACTATGACGTGATCACTGACCCGGATGGCCCGATCTTCTTTGCTGGTGACCACACCAGCCACGTCGTTGGGTGGCAGGAGGGCGCGGCGTTGAGCGGCAGGCGCGCTGTGCAGATGATCAGCGACAAGGTGAAGGCAGCGCGGCTTGAGGGCAAACACCGCGAGACGGTTTCAGCGTAACCAACCAAAGAACGACAAGGAGATCGCGTTGATGAAGAAGAGTGTGCTGGCGGTTGTGATGATGGCTGGATGCGCAGCAGTGATGCAGGCGCAAAGCGGCGAGGTAGTGAAGCATATCCAGTCGGACAAGTCTCCTCTAGCCTCGGGCGTGTGGGTGGGAAGCACCTACTACATGAGCGGCAACCTGGCTTCGCCACTAACGCCGGAGGACAAAGCCAAGGGGACGCCTGCTGTTTACGGCGACACGAAGGCGCAAACCACGTCGATCCTGACGAAGATCCAGGCTGGGCTGAAGGAGCAGGGTCTGGACATGAAGGACGTCGTGAAGATGACGGTCTTCCTCGCGGCCGATCCGGCCAAGGGTGGCAAAGCTGACGTCGATGGCATGAACGCGAGCTTCCGGGAGTTCTTCGGGACGACGGCACAGCCGAACAAGCCTGCTCGTTCGACGGTGGTGGTGGCGGCGCTGGTGGTTCCGTGGGGGCTGCTGGAGATTGAAGTGATTGCCGCGAAGAGCAAGTAAGCAATCACCAGAAGGTAAGAGAGGGAGCCATTATGGCTCCCTCTCTGTTTGGTGCAACGTTTCGTCAGACTACTTTTTCGCGACGTCGGAGTGAATGGCAGGAGTGGAGCTGAGTTCGCGTGCGCGTTGTTCCACAGCACGCATGACCCGTAGCAGATTGCCACCATAAATCTTCTTGATGTCGTCGGCAGAGTAGCCCTTTTCGAGCAGGGCGCGCGTGAGAGCGGGGAACTTGTCGTAGGAGCTGAGCTCGGCGGGAACGCATGCGACGCCGTCGAAGTCTGTCCCGATGCCAACGTGGTCGATGCCGCCGACTTTGACAGCATGGTCGATCTGATCGACAACGTCGGCGAGCGTAGCAGGCGGAAGCTTTTCGGTGAATTCGGCGCGGAGCTTGTCGATGGCAGCACTCTTCTCGGCCGGATCTTCGATCTTCATCGCTGCGATGTAACGCTCGCGCATGGAGGCCTGAAGGGGTTTGGATGCTTCGTTATAGCGTTGCGAGAGGTAGCTGCAGTCGAAGTTTATCTGCATTGTGCCTCCCTTGGCAGCGAGCGCCTTGATCATATCGTCGGTCAGGTTCCGGGTGTGGTTGGAGATGGCGCGGCAGGAGGAGTGCGAGGCGATGATGGGGGCTGAGGATGTTTCGAGCGCGTCCCAGAAGGTCTTGTCGGCGGTGTGGGAGATATCGACCATCATGCCGAGACGATTCATCTCGCGCACGACATCCTTTCCGAATGGCGTGAGGCCGTTGTGGTGCTCGACCTTCGGATTGTCGGCGTCGCCCTGGGCGTCGGCCCAGCTGTTGGTGTTGAAGTGGGTGAGGGTCATGTAGCGGATACCGAGTGCGTAATAGTCGCGAAGCAGGCGGAGCGAGTCTTCGATGGCGTGGCCGCCTTCGATGCCCATTAGCGCGGCGATCTTGTGCTGGTTGTGAGCGCGAACGATGTCGTCGGCGGTAGTGGCGAAGACGAACTCGTTGGGATGCGCGGCGATGACGTCGGTACGGACGGTGTCGATCATCTGCAGGGTGCGGTTGGCGGAGTGGTTGCCGTTGACGTATTCAGCGCCGACGTAGACGGCGAAGAACTCCGCGCCTAGGAAGCCCTTCATGCGGGCGAGATCCGTTTGGCCTTGTTTGTTGGGGGTGGCGATGTCGTAGCCTGTCACCGTCAGCGAAGTAACGTCGTTGTGGGTGTCGATGAGAATGGCATCACGGGTGATGCGGTCGACCTCGGCTTGGGTCACCTTGTGTTGCTGGGCAGCGAGAGGAAGGGCACATAGAGCAAGAGTGGCTAGAGAGGATAAACGTCGCGCTGTCAGCAAGGCGGAACCTTTCAGTGTGGAGGGATGAATCGGACTCACTTCCACAATAAAGGGAAGAGGGCGAGTAAGTCAGGAAAGAAGTTCGAATGGCGTTACATATTTCAATGGTCTTTCATGTTTACTGGTGGAGATTTAGACCGAAGTTCCACAATGTCGAGTTAAAATTCTGTTGACACCCTATATTCCCTCAGCTAGCCTTGAACCCAACACCACAAAGGCTATTTCTCACATCATCAGGCCAGCCGAGTACTCAAGGCCCTAACCATGAAGTGTATCTAGCTCCCTTCCGTAGTGCGGTTATTGCAAACACGAACAGAGAAGCAAATCGCAGATCTGTCCCGTTTTTTTGAAAGTCCAATTTGCCATTCGTCTAACTCCGGCGACGCAGTCGGAGAGCAGATTGTAGAGACCCTCGCCGCTATCTACAGCAACTTCATTACAGAAGAGATCGATCGGGCATGAAGAGCCTGACAGCGAATGTGTATTTGCTGCGCTTGCTCATCGCCTGTAGCTGATGCGGGAATCGTGTTCCTGCGCTGATCTGAAAGCTCTGTCTCCCCCACAGCCTGGACGCACAGGTTCGCAATCCACGTGTCTTTAAAATCAAAGGTTTCTCGATCACCGATGGAGGCCGTATATATGCGTTATTTTCGTGAGAAGGTCTATAGTTCGCTCTTACTAGTCGTGATGTTGATGGCGGCAGTGACGGGTGCGATGGCTCAGTCGAACTACGGTGCGATCCGCGGCCTTGTGGCAGATAGCCAGGGTGCCGGCATCGCCGGAGCCGCGGTGATTTTGACGTCTGAAGCGACGAAGATTACACGATCGACGGTGAGCAATGGGTCGGGCGAATATGTGTTCAGCGCCGTCGATCCCGGGCGCTACTCCATTACTGTGACGAGTGAAGGGTTTAAGAGGTCAGAGGTGAGCGGTATCACCGTTGACGCGGGCAATACCATTCCGCATGACGTGAAGCTGGAGCTTGGTTCTACAAGCCAGAGCATCGAGGTGATCGCGGCCGACCCAGTGGTGGACAACGCGACCTCGTATAACGGACAGCTTATCGATTCGCAGAAGCTGCAAAACCTGCCGAATCCGGGCCGCAATCCATTCCTGTTTTCAAAGCTCGATAACAACGTGACGGCCGTGGGGGATCCGCGTTTCGTGCGATTCCAGGATCAGAGCGGATCGTCGACGATCTCGATTGCCGGCGCGCCTTTGAGTTCGAACAACTACGCTGTCGATGGAATTCCAATCACTGACTTCAGCAATCGCGCGGTGATTATTCCTTCGATTGAGTCGGTCGAAGAGGTAAAGGTTCAAGCGAATACCTATGACGCCGAGATTGGGCGCACTAGCGGTGGCATGTTCAACACTACATTGCGCTCAGGTTCTGGTCGGCTGCATGGCGTACTGCAGGGCGAGACCAGACAGACCAACTGGGGAGCTAATCTCTTCTTCAACAACCGTACCCCGTATAAGGATCCAGTCACGGGGATTACACAGCCGACGACACCAAGGGGCGCGGCCGAGTTTTATAGCTATGTAGGTTCATTGGGCGGTCCTATTCCTCTTCCGAAGTGGCTAGGCGGCAAGGACAAGACGTTCTTCTGGATTACAGAGGAAGGCTACCGCCAGCGGTCGCCTCTCACTGCGGCGAACAGCTTTCCGGTTCCTAGCCTGGCGCAACGGAGCGGCGATTTTTCCGATCTCGGCGGCGTTACCGATGCGGCCGGCAATTGCCTCTCAGGCCGCTGCATCTTCGATCCGCTGACCAGCACGGTGGTGAATGGCAAGGTTGTGCGTAAGGCATTTTTAGGAAACAAAATTCCTGCGAGCAGAATCAACTCCGTTGGACAGGGTCTAGTCAATGCCTATCCGACTCCTAATGCGGCTGCGACAGGCTACGGAGCGTTAAACTTCAACGGCGGCGATACCCTGGGGGATCGCGCGGATGAGTTCATCGGCAAGCTCAATCACCAGTTCGGCACACGGTGGCTTGCAGACCTCTATTACATGCACTATGGCTCGAAAGAGCCGGGCGGCAACGCTCTGCAGAGCTTCGCCGGCAGCTCGTCGTCGTATCTTCTCTACCGCAAGGTCGACGCATTCGGCATTCAGAACACGATCACGCTGACCCCTACAACGGTGTTGACGGCGGGCTTTGGCTTCAATCGCTTCCCGAACGACACACAGGACATCAGCAATGGCTACGACCAAACCAAGCTGGGACTTCCGGGTTCGTATGTGAGCGCGCTTCCGAAAAAAGGATTCCCCCGTATCACCACCTCGAGCACAAGCAACCTTGCGTATGAAGGAACTTCGAATTCTGGTCCTGCGGTATATTTCTCGCGCAACTTTGTCGTCGGTATTGCCAAGAGCATGGGCAAGCACAACCTGAAGGCCGGCTACACTTATCGTGCCATCAGCCTTACCTACACGAGTCTTAGCGACGCGAGCGGCACATACGCGTTCGACAACCAGTTCACCTCGGCGGACAACACCACATCGTCTGCGACCGGAGCTGATTCTGCCAGCATGCTCCTCGGTTATCCATCTTCAGGTTCTGTGATTATTCCTTCGCAGCTTGCGATCACGACCGGTTATAACGGCGCCTATGTTCAGGACGACTGGCGTGTGACCAATAAGCTGACACTAAATCTCGGCTTACGGTATGAGTACGAGCCGGGAATCCACGAAAGGAACAACCACTACTCGGTCGGCTTTGATCGCACGGTTACGAATCCGCTCACGAGCACGTCGGGTGTAAATACGCTCGGTGGCGTGATGTTTGCCGGGCAGAATGGCTATCCCACGACAACCGGAAACATGGGGAGCAAGTGGGCTCCGCGTGGCGGAATTGCATATCAAGTGGACGATAAGACTGTGGTGCGCGGCGGATGGGGCATCTTCTACATCCCGCTCGTCTACAGTAACTCTGCGTCGCTGGCGCCAGGGTTCGTGGCGACCAATAGCTATGTTGCAACAAACGGAAACGGACTTCCGGCCAATAGTCTCTCGAATCCCTTCCCGAATGGACTCGCTGGCCCGACGGGAAGCGCTTCAGGCTACCTGACGGGCGTCGGTAGTACGCTATCGGTCATCGACCAGCAGCGTCGTGCTCCGCAGTACACGTCTTATTCCTTCGACGTGCAGCATGAGTTCCCCTACGGCGTAGCTTTGAAAGTAGGTTACGTCGGAGGTCATGGAAAGAACCTCTCCAACTCACTGAACATCAATCAGCTGGCGGACAACTACCAACCCCTGGGTAGCGGCCTGACGGCATCGGTGGCGAATCCTTACTTTGGCAAGGGCGGAACGGGCGCCATCGGCTCTTCGACGGTGAGCGCGTACCAGCTTCTTCGTCCCTTCCCGGCATTCACTACAATCACTGATGCGGTGAGTGTGGGTCGGTCGGACTTCAACGCACTTGATGTCAAGGTGCAGAAGCGATTCGCACGTGGCATTACGGTGCTGACGGCGTACAGCTGGACATCGAACTGGGACAATATGTGGGGTGCTTCGAGTACGCTCAACCCGGGTAACAACGGCCCGCAGGATATCTACAACCTGTCATCGGAGTACTCGCGAGCGATCAACAACATCCCCAACCGCTTTACGCTGGCGACAACCTACGAACTACCGTTCGGGCGGGGCAAGACGTTCCTGGGCGGAGCCAACAAGTGGGTCGATATGCTGGTCGGCGGCTGGAGATTCAACGACATCATGATCATGCAGAACGGTGCGCCGTTGCCGATCACGCAGTCGTCGAATCCGAACTCCGCTTATGGCAACTCCACGACGCGGCCCACGATCGTTCCAGGAGTCAATCCCTGCTACTCGGGCAGCCCGCAGGGCAGGCTGAACGCGTTCTTCAATGCATCAGCCTACACCGCAACGGCTGGCACAGCTAAGGGCGGCGCGGCCTACGGCAATGCGGCCCGTACCAGCAATTGCTATGGCCCGGGCTATATCAACTCAGATCTTTCGCTCAACAAGAACTTCCGAGTGACTGAAGGAATTAACGCTGAATTCAGGGCTGAAGCGTTGAATGCCTTCAACACACCTCAGTTCAATGGACCGACCCTGGCGGTCGATTCGTCGACCGCAGGTAAGATTACCGGAACGCTTGGCTTCCCAAGGCTAGTGCAGCTAGGCGGCAGGATCTACTTCTAAACGGAATAGAAGCGCAGAGAAAGGGCACCGTGCCTGCCACGGTGCCCTTTCTCTTGTGGGCTGTGGAAGACCTTCGAACCAGTTTTCCCATTCTCCCCCTATGATAGGTAGACGCTTCGCTGATCGGTTCTTCGATTCGGTCCAGTGTTGCCTCTATGCATCTTGATTTGATTTCGCGCCCCTGAATGGGCAGGCGCTTCGGGAGAATGAGCATGGCTGAGGGAAGTTGCGATATTGGCTTGATTGGCCTGGCTGTTATGGGTCAGAACCTGGTGCTGAACATGAATGACCACGGATATAAGGTGGCCGTGTTCAACCGCACGACGTCGAAGGTAGATGAGTTTCTAAGTCACGAGGCAAAGGGAACTCAGGTTGTTGGCGCGCATTCTGCCGACGAGTTGTGCAAGCTCCTCAAGCGTCCGCGGCGGGTGATGTTGATGGTGAAGGCGGGCGATGTCGTCGACCAGACAATCGAGCATGTGCTGCCTTACCTCGAGAAAGGCGACATTATTATCGACGGCGGAAACTCGCTGTTCACTGACACGAATCGCCGAACTAAAGATCTCGCCGAGAAGGGAATTCTGTTCATTGGCACCGGCGTCTCGGGCGGTGAAGAGGGGGCGCGATTCGGTCCGTCGATTATGCCTGGCGGAAATGCCGCCGCGTGGCCGCATGTGAAGGAGATCTTCCAGGCGATTGCGGCCAAGGTGGAAGATGGCACGCCATGCTGCGACTGGGTGGGCCAGGATGGCGCCGGGCACTACGTCAAGATGGTGCACAACGGCATCGAGTATGGGGACATCCAGCTGATCTGCGAAGCCTATCAGCTTCTGAAAGACGGCCTCGGGATGTCAGCCGATGAGTTCCACCAGATGTTCTCGGAGTGGAATAAGGGCGAGTTGGACAGCTATCTGATCGAGATCACGGCAGAGATCTTCGGCAAGAAGGATGACGATGGTCAGCCGATGATTGACAAGATCCTGGATACAGCAGGGCAGAAGGGAACGGGCAAGTGGACGGCCATCTCCGCGCTCGACCTTGGCCAACCGGTAACGCTGATTGGAGAGAGCGTCTTTGCCCGGTGTCTTTCAGCGCTGAAAGACGAGCGTGTGGTGGCGTCGAAGGTGCTCCAAGGGCCAAAGAAGGTGCTGACGATCTCTGAGAAGAAGGAGTTCATCGAGGACGTGCGTCGTGCCCTTTACTGCTCGAAGATGGTGAGCTATGCGCAGGGATATATGCTCCTGCGGGCTATTGAGAAGGAGCAGAACTGGGAGCTGAACATGGGAGGCATCGCGCTGATGTGGCGCGGCGGCTGCATCATCCGCAGCGTCTTCCTGGGTAACATCAAGGCTGCGTTCGACAAGAATCCGAAGCTGCAGAACCTGCTCCTGGACGACTTCTTCTCAAGCGCTCTGAACAAGTATGGGTGGTCGTGGCGTAAAGCTGTTATTCACGCGATCGAAATCGGCGTTCCGACTCCAGCGTTTTCGACGGCGCTGGCGTTCTTCGATGGCTATCGGACGGAACGGTTGCCGGCGAATCTCCTGCAGGCGCAGCGCGATTTCTTTGGAGCTCATACGTATGAGCGTGTGGACAAGCCGCGTGGAGAGTTCTTCCACACTAACTGGACCGGACGCGGCGGCAGGGTTTCGTCAACAACGTACAACGCTTGAATGGCTCAAGGTGAGAGGGGCGGGCCTTTTTGGCTCGCCCCTCTTGATTTTTTTGGGGTTGGGGAGTTTGGGCAAGGCTGGGGAAGAATTACTTCAAACGCTGCCAGGCGTCGTAGGTGAAGATGCCGACGATGCCAACGGTCATGGCAGCGGCGGCAAATCCGAGGACGCGAATGATAGGTTCGATCTGATTGACTTTGCGAACAAGTTCAGTTTGTTCACGCTGTTCGTTGCTTTCGGTTTCGCTTAGGAAGAGCTGGTCCTCTTCGTAGCGGGTCAGTTGTCCGCGATAGGCGAGCAGCGCAAGAAAGCAAGCCGCCACCACTCCCCAGACGATGAGCATGACGGGTATAACGCTCATGGCAGGTTCCTCCGCCCTTCTACAGGGTCAACGATATAGGCCGGTATCCGCCCCGATAGCTGGTTTTAGAGCGGGGCCGTCCGACGGAATGATACGCCCGCTGCGGCCAGATAAACCACATTTTTGCCGGGATGTGCTGGGTTAGTGACCAACCAACTTATGCTTAGTGACCGGAGAGCCAGCGAAGCGCCACGAGGCCGAACGTAAGGACAACCACAAGCACGATCCCCAATAGGACGGCAATGAACCATGCGGCCCGATTTGCGGTGCGCTCCGAAGGTTGTGTGATGCCGAATGTATTGATGAAGGCGTTAGCGAGAAAAAGGAGCGGTTTCATGGTCTTCCCAGACGGATGCGTCCGGATCTTGAATCGAATGGTATCAGCTTTCATTGACATCTAAATTGCTGCATCCGGTGCCATTGCCCGGGCATCTAATTTGAGGTGTATCTCAGGAGGCTAATCGCTCATGAGGGCTTGCCGCTGGAATGGTGCGGGCATACACTTAAAGAGTCTGAGTTCGACAAGGAGATTCAATGTCTACTGCAACCGTCACCCCTGCTGCTGAAGTTGTAACCGGAACCCCTGCTTCCACGCAGCCTGTAACCCTCACCGCTACGGCAATTGCCAAGGTGAAGGAGATCATGGCGACTCAGGATCCGGTTCCTGCGGGACTGCGCATTGGCGTGGTTGGCGGCGGCTGTTCCGGTTTCCAGTACTCGATGTCGTTCGAGAACCAGGCAGGAATGATGGACAAGGTTTATAAATTCGACGATCTGAAGGTTTTCGTGGACGCGACCTCCGCGATGTACCTGAGCAATTGCACCGTCGACTACGTTGAAACTCTCGAGGCCGCCGGCTTCAAGTTTGAGAACGCCGCTGTGAAGTCCACCTGCGGATGCGGATCCAGCTTTAGCGTCTAGGAATTGAATTTTCACAAGTTAAGCCCCGGTCATGGCCGGGGCTTTTTGCTGCTCGAAGCCACGAGCGAAGTCGGCAAGTTGCACGTCTAAGATGGACGGAAGTTCTGTACCGTGCTCTCACTTCGGGATAGGCTGTTCTTTATGAATGAGTTTGTAATTCGGTTGGCGGACGAGCGGGGCAGAGTTCAGGAGCAGACTCATATGGCCGCTACAGCCGATGAGCTAAAAGCGCGTTTTACCCAAGCTGGATACTACGTTTACTCGGTGAAGGCACGGGGCGCGCTGGGAGTGGCAAGCCGCAAGAAAGTGAAGCTAGAGACATTTCTCGTCTTCAATCAGCAGTTTCTTACGCTCATTCGTGCCGGACTTCCCATTCTCGGTTCGCTTGAATTGTTGAGCCGTCGGCAAAAGGTCGTTCATTTTCGAGGGCAGCTCGAAGATGTGGCAGCACGCGTCAAGACGGGCGAGTCAATCTCGCAGGCATTTGAGGCGCAGGGAGGGTTTCCGTTGGTCTACACGACGACGCTGCTGGCGGGGGAACGCTCGGGAAACCTCGAAGAGGTTCTGCAGCGGTACCTGGACTTTCAGCGCGTATCGCTTACTTTCCGCAAGAAGCTGAAGGCGAGCCTGATTTATCCGACGCTGCTGATCTTCATGGTTATCGCCCTTTTTATCTTTCTGATCACATTTGTGGTGCCGCGGTTTGCGCAGCTCTACGAACAGCTGGATACGCAATTGCCAGCTATCACGACCTTCATGCTGGCCTTGGGACAGAATGCTCAGCACTATGGAATTTATGTTGCAGCTGTGCTGGCACTGCTCGGCTTTCTGTTCTATCGCTGGATTAAGACCGATGCCGGTGCAGCAATGGTCGATAAGATACGCATCGGTCTACCGGTCCTTGGCCCCGTCTGGTTGAAATATCAGGTGGGATTGTTCTCGCGAACGCTGTCGACGCTACTGACTGGCGGCCTCCCGTTAGTGCCGTCGCTGGAGACTGCGGCGCGCTCGATCGATTCGCGTCAGGTCGCCAAGGCGGTCCTTAAGTCTGTAGAGACTGTTCGTGAAGGCAAAGGTTTGGCTAGAAGCCTCGAGCAGACAAAGGCGTTTCCTGAGCTGGCCATCGAGATGGTGGAAGTTGGCGAATCAACGGGAGCACTGCCACAGATGCTGAACTCTGTGGCAGAGTTCTTCGAGGAGGACGTTCAGACCAGCCTGACGGCAGCGATGAGTCTAATCGAGCCGCTGATTTTGATCGTTATGGGCGTCGTTGTCGTGACGATCTTGATCGCCCTTTATTATCCAATCCTCAGTCTCGGAGCAGGCGGAATGGCTGGCCATTAAGGCTCCCGTATCGGGTTACAATTCGTCATCTCTGGAGGATTGTTTCATGAGATTGGGCGTCAAAGTGTGCGGTGCTGCGCTGTCCCTTCTTCCTCTCGTACTCGGAGTGGGCTGCACGAAGACCTACTACAAGGCCATGTCTACCTTTGGCAAGGAAAAGCGGGACATCCTCGTTTCTCGCGTAAAAGACTCCAAGAAGGAGCAGCAGCAGGCCAAAGAACAGATCAAGACGACAATGGAGAAGTTCCAGGAACTAACTGGCTTTCAGGGCGGCTCGCTGGAAAAGAACTACAAGGAGTTGAACGGCCAGTATGAGAAAGCAGCCGATAGCGCGAAGAAACTGCATGACCGCATAGATTCCATCGACCAGGTTTCGTCGGACTTATTCAAGGAGTGGCAGAAGGAGATCGACGGAATGGAGAACCGGAAGCTGAAGCAGCAATCGGTCGAGATGCTGCGCCAGTCGCGCCTGCAGGAGGCAGGATACGTCAAATCGATGCGGCTTACCGAAGCCCGTATGACTCCTGTCATCACAGCCTTTCACGATCAGGTGACGTTTCTGAAGCACAACCTGAACGCCCGAGCGATCGGATCGCTGAAAGGGACCTCGGCGAAGATCTCGACGGACGTGGATGTGCTGTTGACACAGCTCGATGGATCCATGGCGCAGGCCGACGCCCTGATCAATTCGCTGAACTCAGCCGGGACGTAAATGCGTGGCTAGAAGGCCTTGATCAGGCGCTTTGCACTCATTGCAAGCATGAGACGAGAAAATCCGCTGAATAGCATACTGATGCCGACGAGCGTCCCGATTGCCCAGGCCGAGCTAAAGGGCCAGGACCGCCAGATCATCCACGCGAGAAGCAGCGTGATGAGACCGTCGACCAGAAGCCATCCGGCGCCATGTCGCGGTCGGACCTGGAAGAAGTTGACGATCTCGAAGATGCCCTCGAAGAACAGATAGAAGGCCAGCAGGAGCGTAAGCGACGCGAGTCCGGAGAGAGGATGCACGATCAGATAGAAGCCGGCGAAGAGATAGACCAAGCCCAGCAGAAGTTCCCACAGCCGAGTTCCTGTTGTGTGTGTCTTCCAGGCAAAGACCAGATGGGTAATTCCGCTGATGATCATGGCCCATCCAACGAAGATTGTGATTACCGCGCCGCCGACGAAGGGCACCAGCAGAGTGCAGAAGCCGGCCAGAATAAGCAGGATACTAAGGAAGATAGACCAGTTGACGGTCTTGTGGGCGTAGTCGGAGATGGGGGTAGCGGCGCCGCTCATAGTGGAGTCCTCCAAAAGATGTAGACTTCGGGGCCCAACGCTGCGGAGATTCTTAAAGAGCAGGATAGTACGATAAATGAAGGCCTGAAGGCGCAGTCGGCTTGCCGATTGGCCCAAAGGCTTCATTGTTGGAATGGTTCATGAATTATGTTGCAGAGACGGGGTTTAGGGTTGCCACGGCTCCAGCGAACCGTTTCCGGTTCGCTTAGTGACGGTTCTATAGCACAGGAGTCTTACGCGTATGGGAAATGTTCCACTGGCGATACCAGTTCATGAACTGGGGACGGAAGAATTGGAGCGCGCACAGATGCTGGCGCGTCGTTATCATGCCGAGTTCGTGGATTTGAAGAACTTCAAGATTCAACACGAACTCTTCAAGCGTGTCCCCGTCGACATGATGTTTCGTTATAACTTCGTCCCACTGGAGCAGGTTGGCTCGCGGCTGGCGATAGCTGTCAGCGACCCTTCAAAACTGATGGTGCTGGACGAGATCTCCGGCCTGCTGGGAATCCGTCTTGAGACGCGCGTGGCCACCTTGTCGCAGATCACCGAGCTGCTGAAGAAGACGGAACAGTCGCAGCGTGTCCTCGACGAGGCGAGCGAAGGACTGGCTTTCGATGTGCTATCCAGCGAAGATAATGCCGACGAGAATATCTCGATCGAGCGGCTGACCAGCGAAGACGATATTTCGCCGATCATCCGTCTGGTTGACACGACGATCTTCACCGCGCTGGAGCGCCGAGCATCCGATATTCACCTCGAAACCTTTGACGATTCCTTGCTCGTCAAATATCGCATCGACGGCGTGCTGCAGCAGGCGATGGCTCCCATTGCGCGTGAGCATCACCAGACCATCCTTTCGCGTATCAAGGTCATGAGCGAATTAGACATTGCCGAGCGCCGCGTGCCGCAAGACGGCCGTTTCCGCGTGCGTTATAAGGGCCGCCTGATCGACTTTCGTGTCTCCATCATGCCGACAGTGCATGGAGAGAACGCTGTGCTACGCGTTCTCGACAAGGAGTCGATGAGCGAGAAGTTCAAGAAGCTCTCGCTCGATGTAGTGGGCTTTGCGGAGCGCGACCTCGAACGCTTTCGCCGCTATATCAAGGAGCCATATGGAATGGTGCTGGTTACAGGACCGACCGGTTCCGGTAAGACGACGACCCTTTATGCGGCGCTGAACGAGATTAAGAGCGAAGAAGACAAGATCATCACCATTGAAGACCCGGTCGAATACCAGATTCGCGGTATCACGCAGATTCCTGTGAACGAGAAGAAGGGCCTGACATTTGCGCGCGGTTTGCGTTCGATTTTGCGTCACGACCCGGACAAGATTCTTGTCGGCGAAATCCGCGACGCGGAGACGGCACAGATTGCAATCAACTCGGCGCTCACCGGACACCTCGTCTTCACAACAGTTCACGCAAATAACGTTGTCGACGTGCTGGGCCGATTCCTGAATATGGGTGTCGAACCGTACAACTTTGTCTCGGCGTTGAACTGCATCCTTGCACAGCGGTTGGTGCGGCAGGTCTGTGAGTTCTGCGTTCAGGAGGTGCATTACGACGATGCGACGCTGGTCGCCAGTGGACTTGATCTCGACGAATGGCGGAACTTCCCTTTTCGCGAAGGTGCAGGATGCATGGAATGCGGAGGGACTGGGTACCGTGGGCGATCCGCGATCCACGAGCTGCTGGAGCTGGACGACGAGATCCGCGAGATGCTGTTGGCCAAGAAGCCCGGAAGCGAGATTCGCAAGAAGGCTCGCGACAAAGGAATGGCATTTCTGCGCGATTCGGCGCTTGAGCGGGTGAAGGCCGGCATAACCACTCTAAAGGAAATCAACAAGGTGACGTTTATCGAGTCGGGACGCTAGCGCAGATCTGGGTTAATGGAGAAGGAACAAGGTAAGCTGAGACGGGAATGGAGATAATTCCGAAAACATTAGGAACGCGACCACGGCTGGCGGTCGAGATACGAGCCGAGGGGGTTGTCGCTGCACGTGCCGAAGATGCTTCGGCCGTGTTGTCAGGCGTCTCGCAGAGCACGTTGCCCGAAGGCGCGGTGCTTGGCGGGTTGAAGGCCGGCAACCTTGCCGATCGCGCGCGGGTTGTCGCTGCAATTCGCGAGGCGCTGGATTCTGTAGCCGTGCGGGGAGGCGATCGGACTCGATATTTGACCATCGTGGTTCCGGACTCCGCAGCGCGCGTTCTTCTGCTCGACTTCGACGATCTGCCGAGTAAGACGGCTGAGGCGCTGCCGGTGATCCGTTTTCGTTTGAAGAAGCTGCTGCCTTTTGATGCGGACAGCGCGGTGGTGAGCTATCAGGTTATGTCCACTGATCGCGGGGTTTACCGTGTCCTCGCCGCAGCGATGCCGCACGAAGTGCTGGAAGAGTACGAGAGTGCGGTGATTGCTGCTGGATATCTTCCAGGGGCGGTGTTGCCGAGCACGCTTGCGTCGCTCGCTGGCCTCGATGAGCAGGAAACCTCTGCGCTGATGGTCAATGTGAGCTCAGGCTGCGTGACGACGGCGATTGTGAACGGTGGAGTGCTGCTGCTTCACCGCACACTTGAGACCAGCGAAAAAAACGTGGCGGGAATCGATCCGCAGGCTTCGGCAGCGCACGATCGCATGGGCTACGATCGCGTCGAAGCGGAGGCTGCTACCAAAACCCAGGTGATTGAAGCGGCTGAATCTTCTCGCGAGATTGCTCAGGCGGTAAGTGTGGCGGCTGCCTATTTTGAAGATACGCTGGTAGCGGCTCCACAGAAGGTGATCTCCGCGGGTACGCTGGGTGCCGATGGGTTGACGGCGATACTGGAAGAGAATCGCTTCGAAGGCTTGCGAGTACAGGAGATGGTGCCGGTTGACGCTCTAGGTACGGGCGTAGCAACGCGCATCCCGCGAGGATGGCTTGCCGGTGTGAGGGGAGCGCTGAAGAACTGATGCGAATCTCTGTCAATCTTGCGACAAAGCCGTTTATCGAATTGCGCCCACTGTTTGCGAGACTGCGTTTCGCCGTTCTCGTATTGTCATTCGTTGCGATCGGACTGGCGTTCTGGCTGCACGCACTGACGATGAAAGCCCGGACGGCAGAAGCACAGATGAATGTCCTGAAGGGTAAGACGTTCGAGTATCAGCAGGAACGCCAACGGAATGAGGCCAGGATGCGTCAGCCCCAGAACATGGCCGTACTCGAGCGCAGCCAGTATCTGAACGCGGTATTCGCCCAAAAGAGCTTCAGCTGGACCGCCGTAATGATGGACCTGGAGCGAGTTCTTCCGGCTGGAGTCCAGGTGACGAGCATTGAGCCTGCAACAAGCAAGACCGGAGAGGTGACTATCCGATTGAAGGTCAGCGGCGATCGCGAGCGTGCGGTTCAACTGGTGAGGAACCTCGAGAAGTCTCAGCGATTCGTTAGGCCGCGACTGGCCGGAGAGTCAGCGCAGGGGCAAGAGACGGGCCGAGCGACTGCATCGCCGGTTGCGATGGGAGTGGTCGAGTTCGATATTCTGAGCGGCTACAATCCACTGCCTGCAATCGCGGTGAAGGTGGACGAAACGACTGCCCAAAACGATGACGACTCGCAAGCTGGGCCATATGAGCCGCATAAGGTTTCGCAGCACGCGCGAAGGCCAAAGGCTGCATCGCCGAGCCAGAAACCGAAGATCGGTGGTGCGCGATGACGACGATGACTCGATCGGCAGCGGTCTCCCAGAGCATGCAGGGGATGTCGGAGCGGACGCGCCGCCTAATCACACAACTAAATCTTTATTACGCAACGGTGTCCGTCCTGGGCCTAGTATGTTTTTATCTTCTGGTGCATCTGTTCTTCACGTGGCGGGCGGCGACCAACCAGGATGCCACCGCGCTGGCGCAACAGACGGTGGTGATGAAGACTGCAGAGATTGCCAAGCGGCCGCTTGAGGGTCTCGATGACAAACTCTCTGCTGCGACTACGGATGCCGACAGGTTCTATGAGACTAGGCTTCCATCGGCTTACTCCGATGTGCTGGCGGAGCTCGGGGTGCTGACAAACAAACAAGGAGTGAAGCTCAAGAGCGTGCAGTATGGACAGGCGCCTGTGCTCGATGGTTCGGCTGGAGCGCTTACCGAGGTTCGTATGGATGCGATCCTCAACGGGGACTATCGACCGCTGGTGCTGTTCATGAACTCACTTGAGCGAGACAAGATGTTCTTCCTGATTAACGGTGTGACGTTAACAGGACAGCAGAGTGGAATGGTCGGACTGCGTTTGAAGCTGACCACGTATTTGCACGCCGCCAAGGCCAACGTTGATCAGACGAAGTCGGCTGAGGATGTTCCAACGAGTTCTTCATCGAAGAAGAAAAGCGAGGCTCGCCGATGACAGACTCGCAAAAGAAATCCATCGCTGTGGGCGGCTTCGTTGTTCTTGCTTTGGGGATCTTGTACTACCAGCTGCGCGACGATAGCCCTGCGCCTCGGCCGGCACAGGTTGCAGTGACAAATACAGTGCCGGCGCCGGCGGTAAAGCTGGCGACGCGAACTGCTGCCGGTGGAGAGGCAAAGAACCTTGGGACCACTTCGGCGCAGCTGGATCCGACCCTGAAGATGGGGCCAATGCTGGTGACTGAGAAGCTGGTGTACTCGGGCAGCGGACGGAACATCTTCTCAACGGCGTCAGCGCCGATTGAGATTCCGAAGCCGATCGCGTCGGCGCGGCCGAAGCCGGTTGTTCCTGTCTACACGCCTCCGCCAGGACCGCCTCCCCCTCCGCCGATTGATCTGAAGTTCTTTGGGACGGCGACTTCGGCAAATGGGAAGCGGCAGGCGTTTCTACTGCACGGACAGGATGTCTTTCTCGCGTCTGAAGGTGATATCGTTCAGCGCCGCTATCGTGTTGTAGGTGTGATGGCCAGTTCAATCCTGGTGGAAGATATGCCGAACAACAATCGGCAGACGCTGCCATTGATTGCGCGCTAGGAGCAGTGATGCAACACGTTGGTCGAGATGCGAGACGCGAAGGCGAGCAGGGATTCATGCTGCTGGGCGCGATCGTGCTGATCTTCCTGCTGCTGCTTACGCTGAGCATTGCGGCTCCGAAGGTTGCGCAGTCGCTACGGCGCGACCGCGAGGTTGAGGCGATTCATCGCGGCAACGAGTACGTGATGGCAATCCGCCGGTACTACATAAAGTTCGGTCACTATCCGGGCAACATGGATCAGTTGGAGAAGTCGAACAACATCCGGTTTCTGCGACAAAAGTATGAAGATCCGATGACTGGAAAGCCGGACTGGCGGCTGATTCACGTCGGCGAGGCGAAGACGACGGTGAAGGGCTTTTTTGGTCAGCCGTTGGCTGGGGTTGCTGGAGGCGGCCCCACCGGTGGGCTAGGTGCGGCTTCGTCGATGGTTTCGGGTCAGCCGACTTCGACGGTTGGCGGAGCGAACTCGTCGCCAACCTCTCCGGGTGGCAGCGGCGGTTTTTCGCTCGGTCCCGGTATTGGCTCGTCTTCCGGTTCAGGGGCCACTGCAGGGAGCAGCCCAGCTGGCGGCGCAAGCAACAGTCCGACTGGTGGTTCGCCGACTGTGAGTTCGGGTGCGGGTTCCAGCAGCAATGGCAGCGGCTTTGGCGGCGGTATCGGGGGGCAGTCGGCGACGAGCTTTTCGGGCGGCGGCGCTCCGATCGTCGGGGTTGGCAGCTCGAAGTCTGGGGGCTCGATTTCTGTTGTGAACGAGCAGACTACTTACGAGACCTGGGAGTTTCTTTACGATCCTCGGATCGAGCAGATGAAGGCGAAGGCGGCTCTGCTGGGCGGCCCGGCTTCGGGTGGTTCAGGAAGCAGTATGGGCTCGGGGCCGATTGGGACGCCGATTGGCGGAAGCTCTCCGGGCGGGACGACTTCTCCTACGAGTCCTACGAGCCCGTCGCCCAGCGGGACAACGACGCCTCAGTAGAGGGACCCTCCCCCTCCCTATCAAATTTTGGCAAGGTATTTATTTTGTGCAGCTTGCAAGAAAGTTGCAGTATAAAATCCTGATAATAAAAGATTTAAGTGTAAAAATACAGATTCTAAAGGGGAAAGCCCCGAACCGGGATGGATCGGGGCTTCTCTATTTCTATGCTGATTTAAGTCTAGCAAATTGGGGGTAATTAATCGGCAACTTATATTTCTCTTTGTTTGTGTAAGTTACGCCAAATTGGGGCTTGACAAGATTTTGGCTGCCGAGCCGGTGCAAACAGCGGACAGAGGAGACTCACGAGCGGACAACGGAGATTCTTCGCTGCGCTCAGAATGACGGCCTGACTGCGGACGGATGGGCTAAGCAGACTTAGCTTGCCAGAGGGCGATGTTGGCTCCGGTGGGGTCGACGAGGATGGAGAAGGCTCCCATCTCGGGTACAGGCTGCTCGCGGACAATGACCTTCGCGCCGAGCGATTCGGCTTTATCGGTTGAGGCCTTGAGGTCGTCGACGCCGATATAGGGCAGCCACTGCTTGGGCGCGTCAGGAACGGTAAACATGCCTCCACCGGGACCGCTGGCGGGCCTGAAGACGGAGTAGGTGCCGGCGGGTCCCATGTCCATATCCTGGAAGGTCCAGCCTACGAGTTTTCCGTAGAAGTCCTTGGCTTTGGCAAGATCGGGAGTGTTGAGTTCGAGATGAACAAACGGTTGGGACATTCAAGTCTCTCCTTTTGCCGGCATAGCCGGAGGCGATCATGGTACGCGCGACGTTAGGTGGTCAGGTAAACCTTCAGGGAATTTCCGGGGGTTATGTGATGAGAGGGGCCGGGGTATGCGATGCGTTTCTCATGATGAAGAGACTAGGTCAGGGATGCTGACAGCCTCCTGTCAGGAGATCCTGGGGGAAGCAGACGGGTTTTATCGGCCTTACCTGACGGGGTTCACTTATCGGACACCCAATAGATCGCGCGCGAAGAAACGAACAAGGGAGAGCGTTGTCTTTGTGTTTTCAGCGACAGGATGTGAAGCCCGGGAGTTGGAGAGCCTGGCCGGAAGCTGAGTGAGTATGCGTTGGAGAATGCATCGGTCAGGAGAGAGATGCTGCGACTGAGGTCAAGTGGATTTTTGATCTCTATGTGCTCTCCTCCGGAGAGGGTCGCGAGCTCGGCTGTTGTCTCTCTGCAGAGGTATTTGAGAAGGTCCTGCACGTGCGGGATTGCATCTTGCGATGTCTGATCTGTCTTGTTCAAACAGGCCTGGTAGCGTGTTTCGTGCGTTGCAACCGAATGGGCTGAAAAGGTGATGCTATAGACGGTGATGTTGGATTCGCCCAGGCGACGCAGAAATGAGCGAGGTGCAATACTGCTGCCTGCGTCCTGTGACTCGCTGAGCAGAAGGAGAATTCGCCTCATCTGGGGTGGTTGCTGTTGAAGCAGATCGATGCCTTTGGTGACGGCATCGAGGATGGATGCACCTGAGTCTCCGGCATCGGGATGATCGATGGCATACTGCACGCCGTCGAGGCGGTTAGGAAAGTTCCACACCTGCCGGGTCTTGCTGTCGAAGGTGATGAAGGCGACCCTTCGGGCACGCGCAGTATCGGTGATTCCTAGTAGTGCGGCGATTGTCTGGTAGTTTTGAAACTCTCGCGGTGAGCCGGCGCCGGTTTGGACAACGAGTGCGACGGCGAGCGGCTGATTCGTTGTCTGCTCGACTAGAGCCGCCTGCTTGACTCCGTTGTCAGTCAGTTCGAAGTCGGGCGAGGTCAGGCCGGTTACGAACTCGCCGGACTTTGAACGGACAGTGGCCGGCACGAGCACGATACGAGAGACGGCCTGAATCTGAGCCGGGGCAGTCGATGGTGCTGACTCGCGTTGCGCAGTCTGTGATTCGGAGGAACAGAGACACGCTGCAGTCAGGAGGCAGAACCAAGCTCTTCTCAATCCGGTCCTCCGACGGTCGCCGACGTCTCTGGCAAGTAAGGGCAGTTTACGTGACGAATTGTCTAGAGAGACGGGGAGACATGACAGGTATATTGAGCTGGATAGTCTTTCCAAATAATGAGGTGTGTGGATGAAGAAGAGGGTTTTGCTTGTCTGCGAGC
>Ga0163163_10001466_pt1 | contig 19953 bp, 21 predicted proteins | sample S65metaG_FD_119766 | JGI IMG/M metagenome (GOLD analysis project Ga0163163, IMG submission 119766) | Switchgrass rhizosphere microbial communities from Kellogg Biological Station, Michigan, USA - S6-5 metaG | ecosystem: Host-associated > Plants > Roots > Rhizosphere > Soil | place: USA...
CGAAGTAGGACTTCCAAGGAAAATCAGGCGTGAGCGCCTGCAGTTTCGCCAGAGTATAAATATGGAACAGCTTGTGGGGATCACGTTGATCCACGCGGGTAAGAGAAGCTTTCGCCAGCGCCGTCTCGATGCTCATGACGGTTTGTGCGTCAAGCTTGGCTTGTTGTTCGGTTTCGCCCGTCAATTCCAGCATTTTCTGCACGTGTTCGACGTATCGTTGCCGGATTTCGACGGACTTGGCGTCGGTCTTGGTGTAGTAGTCGCGATCGGGAAGGCCGATCCCTCCCGCTGTGAGGAAAGCAATAACGCGGGTCGAGTCACCGTAGTCCTGGCTGGAGCCAAAGCCGAACATCGTCGACTGGTATCCCGCGGTGGTGAGATGAATTCGCGCCAGGAATGCCGGTATGTCGCGAATGGATTTTAGCGCCGCGATCTGATCGAGTTCAGCACGGAGGGGGGCCGCTCCGGCCTTCTCGCGAGATCCCTCGTCCATGCAGGCGAAAAAATAGTCGCCGATCTGCGTTTCCACCATGCTCCGCCCCGCAGCCTGCATCGAGGCTCGTTCCAAAATGCCCCACAAAAAACGCTGGTTCTCGTTGGCGAGTTTCCCATACACATCCCAGCGGGCCTGATCGGGCGGGATGGGATTATTCTTGATCCACAATCCGCAAGCGTAGCGATAAAAATCAGTGCACGGATCCACCGCGCGGTCCATCGATGAAAGATCCAAGCTGGGGCTGTAGGGCAGGGAGGAAAGGGGCGTCTCTTGCCCCCACACGCCCGGAACCGCGAACACCAGAGCAATAGTCGCGAGAGTGACTTTCATCATTCGAATCAACCTAGGGCCGGAACTCCACCGAGCGGACCACGTGTATCGCCTTGTTCTCGAGCAATTGCGCGATCACCGAATCGGGAACCTGGTGATCGGTTTCTATCAAAGTTACTGCGGAAAGCGGCTCGCCGGGATTGTCCGGTTTCTCCTGGCGGCCGAGCGACAGCGTAGCGATATTGACCTGATTCTTGCCGGTGACGGTTCCGATGTAACCCACCACACCGGGCACATCTGTGTTGGTCAAATACAGCAGGTGTCCAGACAATTTGGCTTCGCAACGGATGCCATCGACACTCAGCAGCCGCGGGCGGTCCATCACAATGGCGCCTTCTACTGTGGTGAGTCCCTTATCCGTTTCGAGTTCAATGCGCAGCGAATCCATGTGGCGCGTGCGGCGCTCGAAGCGCTCGGCATAGCTGAGGCCGCGATCGGCGGCAAGCTTGAGCGCGTTCACTACATTCGCTTTGCGCTCCAAAGAGCGGCTGAGCACGCCGGCGAGTCCTGCATTACGGATCAGGCGAGCATTCTCATGGCTGAAATTTCCGTGATACACCAGGCGAACCAGTTTCGGATTCGCAGTCGCCACATGCGCGGCGAAGGTTCCCAGGCGCTCCGCGAGAGCCGCATACGGTGCTACCGCGCGATACGCTTCTTCGGTCATGGCGGGCACGTTGACCGCGTTCACCGCGACGCCTTCATTGAAATATTCGATCAGATGCTCGGCCAGGCGCACCGCAATCAACTCCGCGGCCTCTTCCGTGGATCCGCCGATATGCGGCGTAGCGAACACGTGATCCAGCGCCAGCAAAGGCTCGCCTGCGTCCGGCGGCTCGGTTTGCAAAACATCCAGAGCGGCGCCGGCGATCTTTCCCGATTCGATGGCACGGCGCAGCGCCGCCACGTCCACCAGCTCGCCGCGAGCGCAGTTGACGATGCGCGTGCCAGTCTTCATCCTGGCGAAGGCTTCGTCATTCAGCATGCCCAGCGTTTCGGTGGTCAACGCGACGTGCAGGCTGATGTAATCGGCCTGGCGGTAAAGCTCCTCGCGGCTCAATAGCGTTACTCCGAGATCGGCGGCCGTTTCGGAGTTGACGTACGGGTCATTCGCCACGATCTTCATCTCGAAACCGCGCGCGCGCCTCACCACTTCACGCCCGATGCTGCCGAGACCCATCACGCCCAGCGTCTTGCGACGCAGCTCGGTTCCCAGAAAGCGTTTGCCATCCCACTTGCCGCCTCGCGTCGAAATGATAGCTTGGGGAATCTGACGGGCCATGGCGAGCATCAGGCCGAGCGTGTGCTCCGCCACCGCGACGGCGCTTTCCCCAGGCATGTTCATGACCAGGACGCCTGCAGCCGTTGCGGCGTCGAGGTCCACAAAGTCGGTGCCTACGCCCGCGAAGGCGATGACCCGCAGTTTTTTCGCCGAGGCGATCTGCGCCGCCGTAACTTTCGCGAGGCGCGACGCGATCAACACGTCCGCGTCGGCCAGATGCTTCGTGTACTCGGCGGGGCTGGACGTGACAATCTCCCAGTCGGGCTGAGCTTTCAAGATGTCGATTCCCGCTGCGCGCAGCGGCTCTGCGATTACTATCTTCATGGCTCCCTAAACTGTCACTGGTTGCTTCCGGGTGGGCGCGTGCTCGGCATAATACTGCTCGACGGCGGCCACTCCTGTGCCCAGCTTTACAGCAACACCATTCGCTTCCAGAATCAACTCCAATTCGGCTACCAGACCGAAAAGATCGACCATATCGAAATATCCCAAGTGAGCGATGCGAAATATCTTGCCCCCCATTTCCGCCTGGCCATCGGCGATGATGGAGTCGAATCTTTCGCGGAACTCCTTGACGATTGTGGTCGAACTCAGCCCCGGCGGCGCCTTGACCGCGGTAACAGCTCCGCTCGGGTTGGATGGCGCAAACAATTCGAGCCCCAACGCGATGCAGGCCGCACGAGTCGCGGCTGCCAGATGCTGGGCGTTCTCGATGAGGTGGTCCATGCCTAGCGTCCGGATATATTTCAATACCTCAGCGAGTCCAAGGATCAAGGAGATCGCGGGCGTCCACGCCGATTCGCCCTTGGCCGCCGCTTTCCTCTCGCGCCGCAAATCGAAATAGTAGCGCGGCAGCGTAGCCGATTCCATGCGCTCCCAGGCCTTGGGACTGATGGCGAGCAGCGCCAGCCCGGGCGGCAGCATAAAAGCTTTTTGCGACCCGCTGATGACGAAATCCAGACCCCACTCATCGATATCCAGCGGCATGGTGCCCACGCCGGTAATGGCGTCGACAATAAACAGCGCCGGCGTGGCCCGTATGATCTCGCCCATAGCGCGAACATTGTGAGCCGCTCCCGTAGAGCTTTCGGATGCCTGGACGAAAACGCCTTTCACCTCGGGATTCGCCGCCAGGGCTGAGGCCACAGCGGCCGGTTCCACCACCGATCCGTAAGCCGCATTTAGAATCAACGGCTCCAGGCCGAACGCTCGGGTTAAGGCCACCCAACGCTCGCCGAACACTCCGGCGCTGCAGACGATGACGCGGTCGCCGGGAGAGAAACAGTTGGTGACGGACGCCTCCATTGCTCCGGTTCCCGAGGCAGCTAAAATCAGAACATCATGCGCTGTTCCCAGTACCACTTTCAAGTCCGCCAGAACGGACGCATACAAGTCGCGGAAATCCTTGGTGCGGTGATGAATGTCCGCGCCCAGCATGGCCTGCAGCGCCTTGGGATAAAGCGGTGTCGGGCCCGGCGTCAGAAGCCGCTGTTTCTTGATGTTCATGGGCTGGAATCCAGAATAGCAAAGGGCATCGGCGATCTCGCCTATATAAATAAGGATGGCCGGCCGGGAACATAGCCCGTGGGTCCACGCCAGATTGCGGGAGCCTTTGTCGGAGCGCTAGCCTGTTATGGCTGCTGGCGCTGGCTGGCGTATCTGGTCGGGCGGGAGGCGTCAGCACGCCGCACGATTCTGCGTTACTGGTGGCCCACTGCCATGCTCGCCTGGAGCTGGTTCATGTTGTGGGCCACGTCATTCCCAGGGTCGAGCGGCTGGCTGGGATTTGCGCGCGATCCTTTGACAATCGCGTTCTTCGGCGTCAATCTTCCACAGGCGGCGGTCGGCAACGGGGTGCTCGGAATCTTGATCGACACGCCTGCTGCCGTACAAGGCAGCGTCGCAAGTGCCGCGGTGTGGCTGCTATGGTACGCGGTCATCCGCGTATGGCAATGGCGCCGGGAGTCGAGCGGCTTGGGCCTGCCGCGCATTGTGCCCTGAAGATCCCCGGGACGGGCACGCTAAAGTAGAGGGATGAGATTCGCCCTGCCTTTGGCCATTGCCCTAGCTGCGTTCACGCTCCCGCTGCCGGCGCAAACATCGGGTGGGATACCCGGCGTCGTCGCGCCGGGCGTGATGCCGGAACTGGTCAAGGAAGGCTTCGTCTTTACCGAAGGCCCGGTAGGGACTTACGATGGCGGACTTTTCTTCAGCGATGTGGGTTCCAAAACCATTTACCATATGGATCCTGAGGGCAAGATTACGATTGCCCGCGGAAACACGTTCGGCGCGAACGGACTGGCGCTGAACGCGAGCGAGTTGTATGCTGCCGAGGGAGCGGGGAAGTTGATCAGCCGAGGCAATCAAAACGGCCGGGTCGCGACAGTCCTCGAAAGCTCCGACGCCGCGCCGCTCGGCGCACCCAACGATATTATTTTCGATTCACGTGGCGGCTTTTATTTCACTGACCCGGGAGCTGCTCCATTGGACCCCAAAGATCCGAATCGTCGCGGCAAGGTGTACTACATCGCGAGTAACGGTGGACGAGAGCCGCTTCTGGTTGACGATAAGGTTGCGTTTCCCAATGGCCTGACGATCACGCCGGATGGCAGGGCACTGTTGGTTGACGATACGGTCGGCGATACTATTTGGGCTTATGATCTGGTGCCTAAAAAGAGTAAGAAACCTCAGACCGGCGTGACGCGGACTGCTTTTGCCAAAATCCCCGAGTTGACGAACGGCATAAGTGGGGCGGACGGCATGGCTGTCGACCGTGAGGGCCGGGTCTACGTAGCCACTGGCGCAGGCGTCCAGGTTTTCGACAGGAAAGGCAAGTTTCTCGGGAACATCAAGGTCCCGCGCTCGCCCTCCAATTGCGCTTTCTCAGGACCCGACAAGCACACGCTTTACATCACGGCACGCGAGGGCCTGTATAAATTGAAGATGCTTTCGCAAGGGCCCGACAGGGCGGGGAAGTAGTCGTCGCGCGAATCCGCGCGATGGAAGCGCCGCGTGCTCAACCTTCTGGAAGCGTACAGCAATCCTAAATTCGGGAATCTCCGGCCGCGTTCCAGCCGGTGCCGCTACTGAACTCCAGACCCACCGCGTACTTCCCTTTTTCAAAACGACAGTACCGAACTGATCCGCGCCCCATAAGACCGCATTTACGATCGTTAACGGTTACGTAGGTACGCGGAACCATTTGGACATCGACGAGGATTTTCATTCCTTCGACAGAGACATTCACCAGGTCAGCCGTGCAAACGCGGCTCTGTCCGTCAGCATCTTCCCAAAGGACTCGAAGACGTGCGGCTAGGGGTTGACGCGGATATCGCCTCTGCTCATTTTTTCGAACTAAGTTGCCCACCTTAAGGCAATCGGCGGCGCCGCACGAATGGCTTAGGCCCGCCCCAGGAATAGTATCGGCACAAAACTATGGCTTAATACGCGCAATGGTTATAATCCCCGAAATTGGGTGACGGCGTGCGAAGCCACCCTTGTGCGGTGACTAACCGCTCCCTCGCAGATCTTCCGGCACAATCCCGCGACTGAGAAAGTCATTCAGCCGGTTGTATGCCGTCGCCATTTCCTTGCGCGCAATGAACAACGCATGAGATGCGTTCTTGATCCGCTGGACGCCATCTGAGTGAGGCAGGCCGCTTGGGATTTGATTCGTCACTTCGCTGAAACTGCTGCTGGCGGCATTTGCTTGAACGGTGGCATCGATAATTCGCCTGACTAGGGCAGCCCGGATCTCTCGTTCAGCACGAGGCTGACCGACTGGTGGGTTTTCCAAACACGTGACGCAAATCGGAACATTGCCTACCTGCACGAAGGTTTCTGTTTTGCAGACGATGCACTGTGGCATGATCCTGACCACACCCCTATACTAGGTGCGTTGGCTACGGGGCACAAGCGTGTTGCGCTCGCCCTGGACTTCTCTACCGATACCGACGAGCTGCCGCTTTTTGGGGCCGGTAACCTCCTATTACGGAAACGGACAGGTTCGGAGAGTGTCTAAATCACAGGGAGCAAAACCGGCGACGCCCTTCTGCTAATGCGGCGGGGAGAGACCGAGATTGTTCAGTCCTAACAAGATAACGGGAGGAATTCATGAAAACCGCTACCAGACACGATGTTGAAATGGCCGAGGGGCGCGCGACTTTGTCTTTCACTCGCCATTTGCCCAGGATTGCGCAGTTCCTGATGGGGCTCCCGCTTGTCGTCTTCGGCCTCAACGGGTTTTTCAACTTCATCCCGCCACCGACGACACCACTGCCAGAGGAGGCCGCCGCTTTTGCTGGCGCCCTGGCGAAGTCTGGATACATGATGCAACTGATCGGGGCCACACAGTTGATCGTGGGACTGCTGCTGATTTTGAATCGTTTTGTGCCCTTGGCCTTGGCTCTGTTTGCTCCGTTCATCATCAATAGCATCGCGTTTCACCTTCGCCTCGAGCATTCGGGTCTCCCGATGGCCGGTGTCTTTCTGCTTTTGGAGATCTACCTGGCGTGGGCCTACCGGGACGCATATCGCTCGATGCTTGTCATGCGAGCCACTCCGAAGTAGAGCTCAGCCAGACTGCAAGGTTGGTTAGCGCCAAGTGAATGAGCCCTAACCATGCTCAACGCATTTTGCATAAAGATCCGGGAAGATGCGATCGGGATCATGGAGCTTCTTGAGTTCGTCATACCGCGGCTTGGGGTATAGACTCCAGAACGTTTCTTTGTCGTAATACGACGTCGAGTACAGTCCCTTCCTTCCCCCAAGGTCGGCGACTTTGCGCTCGATCATCCTGTTGTAGTGGCCTTTCCTGTGGACAGTAGGGACCACATCCCAAAAGCCAAAGTTGATATACACCTGGTTCGTCTTCAGTCCGCACAGGTCATAAGCATGTTCCGAGCTTCGGAACGGACACATCCAGATTGGCGTGACGCCTATCTCGGATAGCAGAAAATCGCAGAGCGCCTCCGCATTCTCGATTGGGACGTGGACATCCTGAATGACAGACTCGACGGTCGCAGACTCGGAGAACAGTCTCTGTGACAGCCGCATCAAGCTTTGGTATGTGCGCGAATTGAGAGCCCATTTGGCGAAAAACCGAATCGCCGGGTTCTGAACGCCAAAGTGCTTCGAACACCAGAACCAGTCCGTGTCCCAGCGCCAAATGTAGTTCTTTGAAGTAAGCCAATCCTTCTGCTTCCCTTGAATGGATCGGTAATAGATATCCATATAGGTGTAATCGCTCACCTGAGGCGCATCGTCTATGAAAAAAGCCTGCGTGACGTACATCTCATCCGGGCCGAAGATCGTACCGTCCAAAAACTCCAAGCCTTGGTCCACATTGTGGGAATCACAGAGGTCGTCAAGATACCTAAAGAAATCGCCACGTTTCGAGAAACGTGTATGGTTTAGGGAAACGTAAGGCTTCGCCGGCGCCAGCCTGACCTGAATGCGCAGGGCATAACCGAGCGTCCCATAAGAATTTGGGAATCCGAAGAATAGATCTCGGTTCTTGCAAGGGGAGCAGGTGATGATGGATCCGTTACCGGTCAATACGTCCATCTCTAAGACAGTCTCATGCACGAGGCCAAACTTAAAAGAAGACGACTCAATCCCCAGACCACTCAGGGCGCCGCCAACCGTGATGGTCTTCAATTGAGGAACAACAGCGGGCAGCAAACCGTGGCGGAGCGTTTCGTCGACCAATGCTCCATAAGTGGTCATCCCCTCGACATCGGCGGTCATGCGATCGCGGTCGATATGCAGCACATGGTCGAATGAGTGAACGTCGAGCCGTCGTTTCACACCTTGTTCGCGGCGCCGAAACAGATTGGAAGTCGTCTTCTGAAGCCCGATTGGAACGCCTTGCGCCTTCGCGGCTCGAAATCCGGCGAGAAGCGCGGCGCACCGCGTCTCATGTTCCGCCACGCGATCCATGGAATGTGGCCTACCTCACGGGCTGATAAGAGGCGATGTCACCCTTTGACAAGACGATCTGCCAAAGTTGAAGCTTTCGGGCACGGAATCCCCCGGCACATCCCAGTAGATAGTATTTCCACATTCGATAAAATCGGTCGCCATACTTCTGCTGAAGCTTCGGCCAAGCCCGGTCGAAGTTATGCCACCATGCCATCAAAGTCCGATCGTAGTCCGGTCCGAAGTTGTGCCAGTCTTCCACCACCCACCGTGCCTCTTCCACCGCTTTGCCCAGTTGCGTCACCGAAGGCACCATCCCGTTGGGGAAAATGTACTTGTCGATCCAAGCGTCGGTACACACAACCGGAGCATTACCGCCAATCGTGTGAAGAAGAAACAGTCCCTCGGATCTAAGCCTCCGATATCCCAATTCAAGGAATGACCGGAAGTTTTTATGGCCGATATGCTCGCATAGTCCGATCGAGACCACGCGGTCGAACGTCTCGGGTTCAAGTGCCGCCTCGCGGTAGTCCTTCTGTTCGAAGCGGACTGGTAAATCCTTGCACCAATGCTGCCCGTATGCCACCTGCTCCTCTGAAATGTTGTAACTCACTACATGGCAGCCGTATTTGGACGCCATGAAATGCGCCAAACCCCCGAAGCCACCGCCAAGCTCAAGAACCTTCATTCCAGGCGCCAGTTTAATCTTGCGGCAAATCAAATCAAGTTTGTTTTTTTGAGCTTGATCCAGCGATGTCGCGTTCTTCCAGTACCCACAGGTGTACTGCATGTTTCGATCCAGCATTGCTTCGTAGATGTCATTGCCCAAGTCGTAGTGTTGGTGGGCAACCTCCGCGGAGTGGGCTTTCCTCTGGCGATTTATGATGAGGCTTTTCAAGGCCAGCCAGATCATTCCCCACTCCCTGACTTGCTCCGACAAATTGGCGCGGTGAACTCTGGTACAAAATTCATCCAGTTCTTCGGCGTCCCACCAACCATCCATGTATGATTCGCCGGCCGCCAGTTCACCCCCTGAAAGCAGCCTCTGATAGAAGCGCTCATCGTGAACCTGAAGGTCCCACGGATTGCTACCGCCGATCTTGATCCCGGCGGCCGCAAAAAGTTCCGCGATTTTCGTAGCGGCTGCCGAGGCTCGATGAGCAGTCGGGCGGGGAGGCGAAGTGGAATCCGGTGAATATGGAAATGGTAGACCCACCGACTCGTGGGGACCGCTACGCATGGAACTCATGGACCCGCTCCTTCGCACCTCTGCCTCAACCGGTTAGGCGCTAATCCCGGATTTTATATTTTGCGGACTATTGGTTCACCTTCGGCCTTATAGTTTATAGCAATTTTTGGACCATTCAAGGCCATTCCCTAGGGCAGGAGGCCATAGCCCAGCGAAGTCGCCGGCATTGCCGGAACTTAGGCTTGGTAGGCAAGGGACGGGGACCGTTGACGCCTGTCGGTCCCTCCTGGGGAAACATCGCAGTCGCGGCAAGGGTCTATTGGATGAAATGAAGGATGATCCCCAAACTCTTTGGGAACCGGGCGGCACGGAGACGACGACACCTGCAGGAACGGCACGTCGATATCGCAAGCCCATAGCCAAGCTGTGCGCATTGGACATCCGTATACTGCTGGCAGATACGTACGAGGAATGGTACAAACACAAGGCACCCCGTCTTAGCGCTTCGCTTGCGTTTTATACGGCTCTCTCGCTGGCGCCCCTGCTGGTTGTGGTAATCGCGGTGGCCGGTTTCTTCTTTGGGCAGCAGGCGGCAGAGGGACAGATTGTTTGGCAGATCGAAGGTCTGGTCGGACATGCATCGGCGGTCGCAATTGAGGGGATGATCCAAGGAGCCAGAAAACCGGTCACGGGCTCGCTCGCCGCGGCCCTGAGTATTGGTCTCTTGCTGTTCTCGGCCACCGCGGTCGTCGCGGAATTGCGCGACTCACTAAACACCATTTGGGAAGTACCTGTCGCCGAGCTTCAGGGGCTCAAAAGTATTCTCAACTTTGCACGCGAACGTTTCTTCTCCTTCGCCCTCGTCCTGGGTGTAGGGTTCCTTCTGCTCGTTTCCCTCGTAATCAACGCAGGGCTCGCCGCGGCCGGCTCCGCGCTCGGTGACCAGTTCACGGTTCCACAATGGACCGCCCAGGCAACCAGCACAATCGCATCCTTCATTGTTGCCGCGGGCCTCTTTAGCCTGGTTTACAAGATCGTGCCTGATGTGGACCTTGAATGGCGCGACGTTGCGTTCGGCTCCGTGATAACCTCGTTCCTGTTTAACGCCGGGAAACTCCTGGTTGGAATATATCTGGGCAAAACCGGCCTCGCGTCGGCTTATGGCGCCGCGGGCTCCTTGGTGGTCTGCCTGTTTTGGGTGTATTATTCCGCCCTCATCTTCTTCATGGGCGCCGAATTCACTCAGGTGTTCGCGAATCGGTACGGCTCCAAGCCTACGTTACGCGTCCGACGCCTTCTGCTAGGCACACTTCCTCATTCCGCTTCCGGGCCGACGCCGACGATTGCGGGGAGCATCCCATAGCGCCGAACTTGCTCAGGTACGTACCAGCGGCGACGATAGTAACGTTGATGAGAGGGTGTTTCTGAATGGCGGGTGAAAAAGCACAAGAGCCCCAAGGACCCGATTTCAAATCTGGCGTCGCTATTGAAAGTCTCGTCGAGAATTCTCCATTGTTAGGTCATTTTGACGGCGAACCCGTCATTCTGGTCCGGCAAGGCGAGAACATATTCGCCATTGGCGCGACCTGCACGCACTACAGCGGCCCCCTGGCGGAAGGGCTGGTTGTCGGCCAAACGATCCGCTGCCCCTGGCACCACGCGCGATTCAGCCTGCGCACGGGCGAAGCCGAAGCAGCTCCTGCTCTCAATCCCGTCTCGTGTTTCGTGGTTCAACAGGCAGGCGGCAAGGTCAATGTTGAGCGAAAGCAGGATGTTTCTTTTCAAGTAGCTTGTCCGAAGAACCCGGAGTCTGTCGTAATTATCGGGGCGGGCGCAGCCGGCGCCTCCTGCGCGGACATGTTGCGCAGAAAAGGCTACGGCGGGCCTATAACGCTCGTAGGGGACGAGGAACCCGGTCCAGTCGATCGTCCAAACCTTTCAAAAGACTATCTGGCCGGCAAGGCTCCCGATGATTGGGTTCCGCTCCGCACCCGCGATTACTATGAATCAATTCACGTCGAACTGGTTACCACGGATCCGGCCGCTCGCGTTTACCCGGTGGCCCATGAATCAACGCTAAAAAGTGGACGCGTTCTGCGGCACGGATCGCTCTTGCTTTCGACGGGAGCGGAGCCCCAGTCGATTGCAATCGAAGGCGCTCGGCTGCCGCACGTTCACCGTCTGCGAACACTGGCGGACAGCAAAGCGATCATTGCCGATTCAAAGCGGGCAAAGCGTTGCGTCGTAATTGGCTCGAGTTTCATCGGCCTCGAAGTGGCTGCTTCGCTGCGCGATCGAGGACTGGAAGTCACAGTCATAGGGACGGGCGTCGTTCCCCTGGAAAAAGTGCTGGGTCGAGAAGTTGGCCAATTCATCCAGGATCTCCACGAGCAGCATGGTGTTCGATTCATATCAGGCGTTACCCCAAAGGTCATTAGCGAGGATCGCGTTGAGCTCACCAATGGACAAGCAATTGAAGCCGAGATGATCGTTTTGGGGGTTGGCGTATTACCGCGGACGAAGCTGGCCCAAGACGCCGGCCTGGCGGTCGATAACGGCATCATTGTGGACGAAGCCTTGCACGCCAGTGCTCCGGATATCTATGCGGCGGGCGACGTAGCGCGGTATCCGGACGCGATTTCCGGAGAACGAGTACGCATTGAACACTGGGCTCTCGCGGCGCGTCAGGGACAAGCGGTTGCGCGCGAAATGTTGGGCATTGGCCACGGTTTTCGAGATGTGCCGTTTTTCTGGAGCCAACACTATGACGTTACAATTTCGTATGTCGGATACGCTTCGACATGGAACAAGTTTGAAATACGCGGCAACCTGACCGGCCAGGATGCTTGCGCCATTTATCGGCAAGACGACCGAGTGATCGCGGTAGCGACCATTGGCCGCGATCGCGTGAGCTTGGCAGTCGAATCCGCGTTAGAGCGGTCGGATCTGGGCGCTCTGGAAGCCATTCTGCACGCTCAATAACGAGGTCATTCGTCGTGTCACGATGAGATCTCGGCGCTTAGCCGCCGACGAACTGTCGCACTAAAGCGGCGATTTCATCTGCGGCGGTGTCGAGGGCGAAATGACCGGCGTCGAGAATATGGACTTCGGCTTTCGGCACATCCCGCCGGTACGCTTCCGGCTCGGAAAGCTCGAAGGAGAGATCATGCTTACCCCAGATCACCATCAGCCGCGGCTGCTTCTCGCGCATCCACGCCTGCCATCTGGGGTACGCCTCGACGTTGGTTCGGTAGTCGTAGAAGAGGTCGCTTTGAATGTCTGCCTGTGCTGGCTGACTGAGAAAAGCAAATTCATCGGTCCAGAGATCCGGGTCGTAGCGTTCGACATTTGGATCGTTTCCGACATGCCGCGTCCGCGTGGTCGCGAGCGATAGGAGATTTGTACGAAGCGCGCTTTCGTTCGCGGCGCGATCGGTCCAGAAGGCCCGCCGCGTCTTCCAATTCGTCCCCAGGCCTTCGTTGTGTGCGACAGCGTCCTGAACGATGAGAGATTCGATTCGCTCCGGATGCGCCAAGGCCATGCGAAACCCCACAGGGCCGGCGTAATCCTGCATGTAGAGCGTGTAGCGCGAGAGACCGAGTGCTTCAGTGAAGTGACTCATGATTTCCGCGTAGCGATCGAACGTATACGCGAATGCCTTCGGGGCCGGCCACTCGCTGTGTCCGAAGCCTGGATAATCGGGCGCGACCAGGTGAAAGCGATCGGAAAGCCGCAAAAAGAGAGGCTCGAACATGCGCGAAGAAGAGGGCAGTCCGTGCAGCAGCAGAAGCACGGGCGCATCCTTCGGACCGGCTTCTCTGTAGAAGATGGAGAGGCCGTCTATCCGGATCGTGCGATAGAACGTTGGATTTGACAGGAGATGTTCCTTTTCGGATTTCATAGTCCCAGATCAGTTAGTCCGGGATGTCCATCCGGCCGGCGGCCCAGCGGCCAATGATACTTGCGCTCTGATTCTTTAATGGGCAGATCATTGATGGAAGCAAACCTGCGAAGCATAAGCCCGTTTTCATCGAACTCCCAATTTTCATTGCCATAGGAGCGGTACCACTGCCCGGAGTCCTCGTGCCATTCATAGGCGAAGCGAACAGCAATCCGGTTCCCATCGAACGCCCAGAATTCCTTGATGAGACGGTAATCGAGTTCCTTGGCCCACTTCCTCTTCAGAAAAGCGACGATCTCGGTCCGTCCATTGAGAAACTCCGAACGGTTTCGCCAAAAGCTGTTCTCGGAGTACCCGTGTGCAAGCTGCTCAGGGTTTCGAGAATTCCACTTATCCTCAATCAGTCGGATCTTCAGGATTGCCGTATCTCGCGTGAACGGTGGCACGGGACTCGGTATGTTCTTGGGCAGTGAACTCATATTTCAAACTCCTTTCGCAAGCTCGACTTCACGTCGCGAGAACGACGCGAAACTTTGCATTGCCGCACATCATGCGCGCGTAAGCCTCTCCTACATTTTCGAGCGTATAAGTTTCGATCATTGGACGCACGCCGGTCAAAAAACGTCGCAGGCTTGCAATCTAATGCGGAATCTTCCCAGAGCCGGTTATAGATGGAGGATCACACCAGCCGCTTCGATCTGCCGCCGGCTTCGGCCGGATGCCTATAATCGATCGAGGAGGTTTCTGGCAATGAAGCACAAAAGGATGCTGACGATTGCAATGATTACGGGAGTGCTCGCCGTCTTAGGCGGCTTGGCTATTTTCGCGCAAGACAAGTACACCGTGAAAGTCCCGGGCGGACTCGCGTTTTCCGAGTTCAGGGGATACGAAGCATGGCAAGCCATTTCCATCAGTCGAAGCGAAAAAGTGATGGCGGTAATCCTCGGCAATCCTGCGATGATCGATGCCTATCGAGCCGGCGTTCCCGGAAACGGTAAGCCTTTCCCGGACGGCGCCAAGATGGCCAAAGTCCACTGGGCCCCGAAACCGAACGAGTTTTTCCCGGACGCGACGGTGCCGGGCCGCCTGGTAAATGTGGACTTCATGGTGAAGGACAGCAAGAGATTCGCGGACGGTGGCGGATGGGGATATGCCGTTTTCGATTACGACGCCACGTCCGATACCTTCAAGCCTGGCACCACGGCCGGCACGCCGCCGCAGGGGAACGACGCCAGGTGCGGGGTCGCCTGCCACACGAGAGCGAAGACCAGAGATTACGTTTTCACTGATTACGGGCGCAGGTGAAGCTCCGCGCGGCTCTTGTGTGAGAAGAGCCGCTACGCACGCAAGTGAGACCTGGCGTCGAAGTGACGCGTCTCTCTTTAGCTCGTTTTCGCCTCCGCGTCGCGCTTTCGGAAGGCGGCTTCTCCGGCGTCGGACACTTCGACCCACTTCCGGTCGGGCGAGGCCTCAGCGTCGTAGTTGTCGTGCCAGTTCCACCACTTGTACGGCGGCGTCTGGGGGTAACCCTCCGGCGATTCCTCCCAAGTCTCCTGCCTGCCGAGCGGCGTAATGTCGAGGTAGCTCCATGTGGTCCCCATCGCCTCGTCGCCGCGGTTGTTGATAAAGTAGGTGCGGAACACCCGCTCGCCGTCGCGGAAGAATACGTTGTGGCCGTGCCATTCATTGACGCCGAAGTCCGTATCGAAGCTGTCAGTGATGCTGTACCATGGCATCTCCCAGCCCATCCGTGCTTTCAGGCGCTCGATATCCGCCAGCGGCGCGCGTGACGCATAGACGAGGGTGGTGTCGCGGGCGTTCAGATGCGCGAGGTGGGCTACCTGGTCGGCTCCGAGGGAGCATCCGCGGCAGGCATGCTCAGGCCAGCCGAAGACCCCGGGTTCGAAAAAGGCGCGGTAGACGATCAATTGACGGCGTCCCTCGAACAAATCGAGCAGGCTTACCTTGCCCTTGGGTCCTTCGAATTCGTACTTCTTGTCCACGGCCAGCCAAGGCATGCGCCGGCGTTCGGCGGCCAGCGCGTCACGGGACCGGGTAAAGGCCTTCTCCTTCATGAGGAGCTGCTGACGCGCAGCCTCCCACTCATGCTGCGATACGACTGGCGGCGTGTTCATCCCCTGTTCCTTCCCTCTCTCTTTGCTTGTTGCCATCTTATTTCTCCTTTTTATTCGCCCTGAAAACTTTTCTGAACTTGGCAATGCACCCCGCCAGAATTCCTCCCGTGGTTCCGGCTCCGGCGGCCATTACTGCGGTGCTTGCAATGCATACCGGGCACATATGTCTCTCCTCTCACTTCTAATTGGTAGATCGTGGGCTGCGTGTTTCCGTTCACGATATAACCTGGTGCTTGGTGCTCACGAGATAAACTTAGCCCAGAATGTTGAAATGCTGGGAGTGACAAGTGTGTCGGGATTTCGATGGACTCGTTAATCACGGCCGCGGCGCGCGCGCTGGCCGCCGGCGATCCACTCGGCGCCTTAAAACGGGTCTCGCTACGCGACGACGCGCCCGCGCTGGCGCTTCGCGGCATTGCCATGGCGCAGTTGGGCGATCTGGTCCGGGCCAAGGCTCTCTTGCGAAGTGCCGCTCGCGCGTTCAGTCCCAGAGAGCCTGTAGCTCGCGCGAGGTGCCTGGTCGCCGAAGCCGAGGTCGCACTCGCGTCGCGCGACCTGAGCTGGCCAGTGAAGTCGCTCGATGAGGCTCGCGCGACACTCGAAGCGCATGGCGACCGGATCAATGCCGCGCATGCGCGGTATCTCGAGGTGCGGCGCCTTCTGCTGATCAGTCGGGTCGAGGAGGCCGAGCACAGGCTCGCGCAACTGGACCCCACGAGTCTCCCGCCGGTGTTGAAGGCCGTCCACGAGTTGGTAGCTGCCGGGATCGCGCTGCGGCGCGTCCAAACCAAAGCCGCGCGCGACGCGCTCGCCCGTGCCCGGCTCGCTGCGAGCCAGGCCCATATTCCTGCGCTCATGGCCGAGGTGGAAAGTGCGTCCCTGGCGTTGAATACGCCTGCCGCGCGCCTGATCGCCAACGGCACAGAGCGCACGCTGCTATTGCAGGATGTCGAAGCGCTGCAGGCCTCCCAAGTGTTCATCGTGGATGCGTGCCGGTACGTCGTGCGTGCCGCGGGCAAGGCAGTGTCCCTCGCAGGCCGCCCGGTGTTGTTCGAACTCGCACGCACACTGGCCGAAGCCTGGCCCGAAGACGTTCCGCGGGATGTCCTGCTTGCGCGCGCGTTCGGAGCGAAACTTGCGGACGAATCCCACCGTGCGCGGTTGCGTGTCGAAATCGGGCGGCTGCGCAGAATGCTTCGGACGCTGGCTGAAATGACTGCGACCAGGCGAGGGTTTGCGCTGGCGCCGCGCGGCGCGCGCGAGGTCGTCGTACTGGCGCGGCCCGTCGAAGATGAACATGCGGCGGTGCTGGCCTTCCTCGCCGACGGTGAATCCTGGTCAAGCTCGGCCCTGGCGCTGGCGCTTGGCACCAGTCAGCGCACCGTGCAGCGGGCACTCGACTCGCTCGCGGAATCGAGCAAGGTTCAGTCGTTCGGTCGCGGTCGTGCTCGCCGTTGGCTGACCCCGCCCGTGCCTGGATTCACGACTACTTTGTTACTCCCCACTCCGCTGCCGATTGATTAAGGTGGAAGCATGCATCGATCAAACGCCGAGATCGTCCGTGAGTATGGACCGTTTCCAGGCATCGACCACGTGCATGGTGTCACGTATGACGGGCAACACGTATGGTTCGCTGCGGGAGACACGCTGAATGCCTTCGACCCTGCCAGCGGGAAGATGCTGCGCTCCGTCGAGGTCGCTGCGCATGCGGGAACAGCCTTCGATGGCGAGCACCTGTTTCAGCTCGCCGAGAATCGCATTCAGAAGATCGATCCGAAGACCGGCCGTGTGCTCGCCACCATTCCAGCGCCCGGCGGCGGTGGTGATTCCGGACTTGCGTGGGCCGAAGGGACGCTCTGGGTCGGGCAGTATCGGGACCGGAAGATCCATCAAGTCGATCCCGAGACAGGGGCGATTCTTCGCACGATCGAGTCTAATCGCTTCGTCACCGGCGTGACTTGGATTCAAGGAGAGCCCGAGGGAGAGCTCTGGCACGGCACCTGGGAAGGTGACGAAAGCGATGTCAGGCGAGTCGATCCCCGAACCGGAGAGGTTCTGGAGAGACTCGAGATGCCGCCACGGGTTGGCGTGTCAGGGCTCGAGTCCGATGGGGGCGATCAGTTCTATTGCGGGGGAGGGAAGAGCGGAAAGGTCAGGGCTGTCCGGCGGCCCAAACGAGGCTCCGCGACGAGCCGCTGACACGAAAATTGTCAAGATACAAACTTGGTGATTCCGATCGTGAAGGCGCTGGCGGCAAGGAGACTCGCGATGCTTCGGACATGGTTCCAAACGCTCCATTCAGCGACAAATTGCGCCCAGACTGTGGGACCGTTCGCCGCCGCGTCGACAATCGCCAGCGCGTTATTGCGTGGAACGTTAAACCGCATCGTGACCAATAGGCTGCCAAGAACGTAAAACATGCTCCCGGCGAGCAGGTAAGGGCTCGCGGGCCTTTGCCAGTGGAAAAGCGCAGTACCCGCCAGCAGAACGCAGATCACGGCCGTTCCCAGGAATGCTGCCATGAACCACGGGTTAATGACCACGACATTGATCGATTGCATGGCCGCGATGCCCATTCTTTCGCATGGGGGTTGACGTTTGGCAGGTATTGATAGGAAGCTCCAAGCTGGCGGAAATGGCCAGTCTTGAATCACCTTCACAAGGTATGCGGAGCGGCGATCTTTGACAGGCGGAGATGGACCATCCGCTCGAAATTGTGTGTATCTGGGCAGCGGCGAATCGGAAAATCAGGCGTGTTGACCTTTGCGCTTTAGCCAAACGTGATGTACGAGACTGCGTATTGCATGTCCACCGAGCCATTGTGAGAAACGTCCATGAGCCAACACTTTGTCATCCGTTGGCTTCGGCGGGGTAAGGCGATGGTGATAGTGTTGCACCAGTGCAGCCTCATCGTAACCAACGGCTCGGGCATATTGCCGGAGGTAGCTGGTGTTATAGACGCCACCCGGGAGTTCGGCGAATTCTTCGGCCTCGATGGCGCGTAAGAAATGCAATCGGATCCTGGTCACCATTGCGACCCTTTCCAATGCGATGCCGCTTCGCTCTCTGTGTGCCCTTAGATTTAAGCAAAGCTCGGGCCTGTGGCTCCCAGTCGCCCCTCTGTTGTGAGCGCTCATGACAACCTGAGTTCCCGTAGCTCAATCGGCATGAAACTCACGAAATTGCAGCAATTCCGCAAGCGTCTATCGAATTTTGTACTCGATGCAGTCATGCATGGATGGCAAACAGCTTGCTTGCTATGCCGACATTATCCCATTCAACGCGTGCTGTCAATACAAAAATACGAGATTTTGTTTTAAACGCTCTGACACGAGATTGTGCCCGGCTTGTCGTCAGTAATTCGAACAAGTGGCCACATGCACGTAAAACGCGCATTTCCATTAATGCGACCAGGCTGTGCGGGTCTGAATATTGCTGCTCAGGCGCCTAGAATCGGTGCTTCTCAGGGGGAGATTGACCCAAACCCCATAATCCGTACCAAAAGAAACTGGAGGTATCGAAGGCAGTTGAAGGCCTCGAAGGACCAACGAGGAGGTTCAACATGCCAAAGAAGGGACACAGCGAGGAGCAGATCATCGCGGCGCTGAAGCAGTACGAGAGCGGGGACAAAGTGGCCGACATCTGCCGTAAGCTGGGCGTAAGCGAGGCCACGTTCTACACGTGGAAGAAGCAGTATACGGGGCTGGAAGTGCAAGAGCTGCGTGAGCTGAGACAGCTTCGGGAGGAGAACGGCAGGCTGAAACGGCTGGTGGCCGATCTCTCGCTCGACCGGCGGATCCTGCAGGAGATCGTGTCCAAAGAGCTATAAAGCCTCGCCAGCGATGCCGGCGGGCGAGGTGGGCGCGGGAGGCATACCAGATTGGGGCGCGACGCTCCGCGCGTTTGTTGCGAGTGCCTTGGACTACTCTTCTCTACAGGAGCCACAAGAATCCGCAGGAGCCGCTGCGCAGGCGCTTGCGCGAGATCGCGGCGACGTATGTGCGTTATGGCTATCGTCGTCTGACGGTGCTCCTGACACCGGCGAAGGCTGGAAGATAGGCGCCAAGCGGGTCTACCGCCTCTACGACGAAGAGAACCTGAAGGTGCGCAGTGTGGAGCGGAAGAAAATCGCGCGGCGCCAGCGGGTTCCGCAGGCACAAGCTTCCGGCCCGAATCAATGCTGGTCGGCGGATTTCGTGAGCGACAAGCTAACGGATGGACGGACCATTCGCATTCTTAGGTAATCGATCAGTTCACGCGCGAATGTGTTTGGCTGGAAGCGGATCGCTCGATGAACGGCCCCAAAGTCGTCGCCGTCCTAACGCAGGCCATCACGGAACGAGGTGCTCGGCCACGCAGTATGACACTGGACAACGGCAGCGAGTTTGCCGGACGGGCGATGGAAGCCTGGGCTATGCAAGTTGGCGTGCAGCTCTGCTTTATCCGGCCCGGAAGACCCGTGGAGAATGGCTTCATCGAAAGCTTCAACGGGCGGTTGCGGGATGAATGTCTTAACGTCGAATGGTTCATGTCGCTCGAAGAAGCGCGCCGGGGACTGGCGTTGTGGCGAGATCACTACAACCACCGGCCGCCGCACAGCGCCTTGGACGACTGGTCGCCCGCAGTCTTTGCCGGTCTGCACGGAATACAGGAGAAGCGCTTCGCCCTGTTCGACGCGAATCAGACAAACGGCAAACCGCG
>Ga0163163_10001468_pt1 | contig 19949 bp, 13 predicted proteins | sample S65metaG_FD_119766 | JGI IMG/M metagenome (GOLD analysis project Ga0163163, IMG submission 119766) | Switchgrass rhizosphere microbial communities from Kellogg Biological Station, Michigan, USA - S6-5 metaG | ecosystem: Host-associated > Plants > Roots > Rhizosphere > Soil | place: USA...
GGGTACTTTACCTGCCTTACATTAAGCCGTCACTGAATTTGAGTGGGAATACAAAAAAACTGGGAGAGCACTAACGTATAAGAATGCGAAGATACACAAAATATTTTGTTATGCAAGTTATCTACATCGATAATATATAGGCGTGAGCGGTGGGCACGCGTATTTTACCGGCTTAAGTTGTTGTTTTAGAAGGCCCGCCTAGCGGCGGAAACATCTCCAAAGTTAGAAGGCTTTCTTCACGTCCACTTTTATTTCTGCCAGTCTTTTCGTCACCTCAGGGGTCATGCTTTCCTGGTAGCGGCCACCCAGATAAGTAGCTAAAAATTTTTCGGCTGCAGCGAGCATTGCCATATTATTTACCGGTCTTGCAAACCCATGTCCTTCATCAGGAGCAAGAATGTATTCAACAGGAAAACTTCTTTTCCGTAATGCATTCACAATTTGTTCCGATTCTGCTTTATTCACTCTGGGATCATTCGCACCTTGTGCCACAAGCAATGGAGTTTTTATCTTATCCGCAGAATTTAATGGTGATTGTCTTTCGAGTTGCTTTTTACCTTCATCGGTATTAGGATCACCCATTCTTAAATAAAAAAGTTTGCGGATAGATTCCCAATAGGGTGGAATAGAATTTAATAGTGTAATTAAATTCGAAGGTCCTACAATGGAAACAGCTGCTGCATAGAGATCAGGAGTGAATGCCACGCCTGCTAATGTTGCGTACCCACCATACGATCCGCCCATAATGCCAACATGCTTTGCATCGACAATACCTTCACTTACCAGGTATTTTACTCCCCAGGTAATATCATCCTGCATTTTATCACCCCATTGCCTGTTGCCTGCATCCAAGAATTTTTTTCCATACCCGGTAGAGGCCCTGAAGTTCGGCATCAATACGGCATAACCGCGGTTCGCTAAAAATTGTGCAAATGAATTATAACCCCACTCATCTCTTCCCCATGGACCACCGTGAGGAAATGCCACCATCGGAAGATTTTTTGCGGGAACACCCTTGGGTAAAACCAGGTAAGCAGGTATCTCCAGGCCGTCTGATGATTTGTATTTGATCGACTTCATTGGAGCCAATGATTTTATGGGTATATCTGGTCGTGGGCGATATTGAAAACTTAATTTCTTTGTTTTACGGTCAAAAAGATAAGCAGCGCCGGGATCCGTATCACTGTATGCACTGACCAGCCAAAGATTCTCATCCGCGGTTGATGACGTAAAGTTTAGCAATAAACCGGGCAATTCCTTTTCGATGATCTTATAATCATCTTGAAATTGTTTATCCTTCCAGTAAATTTTCTGTTTTTCGTCAGTATAAGAAGTGTTGATTAGGCTTTTTGTGACATCAGAAAAACTAGCTTTTCCAAAATCAACCCGGTTTAATGGGTCTTTTTCGACAAATGTTTCTTTCATTGAAACGGGATCTAATAATACCAGTTGTTTAAGATCCCAGTCATCTCCTTTATTTGTCGCTATATAAAATTGTTTATTGTCTTTATCGAATGCATAGGGATCAAATTCTTCAAGGGACCGGTATGATAAATGGGAACTAATTCTTTTGCATCCACACGCAAAAGATCATTGCTTCCGTCCTCATTGGCACGCATAGCTAGGCGGAGTTTGTCACTCCAATCAAAGATCCAATCGGTGATGCGGTCTTTATCGCTGTTTTGGCGAAGCAATGTTTTTTCACCAGAAGAAATTTTCAGTTTGTACAGATCATGCCATTTTTTATCGCGATCATTCAAACCAATGTAAAGTGCATCAGGATCAGATTTGGGAATTGAGTAAATAAATGTGCGCACTCCCTTGTAATCAGTGAGCGCCCTGTTAGTCGGAATGTCCTGGCCGGTAGCTGGTTTTTCAGAAGGACTTACCGCATACACATTAAAATTTTCATCACCGCCTTTATCCTGTACATACAAAATATATTTTCCATCTCTTGACCAGAAATAACTCCTGATGGGCCGTAACGTATCTCCTGTCAATGCGTGTGCAGATTCAAAAGGAGCACTGGCGTCTTTTACCCAAACATTCATTGTGCCTTTGTAAACTTTTAAAAAGGACATGTATTTTCCATCTGGTGAGAGTTGACCACCGGCGATCACCGGAGGACCAAAGAAAAGTTCCCGGTCTATCAGCGGAGGTAAACTATTGGTTTGAGCTTGTGTTGTTATTGCCAATGCAAGAAACGCGATCGATAAGATGGTTTTGGTAAAGTGCATAATTTAAAAGTTTTTAATGAACAGAGATCATGTGAAGGATCAAGACCTTTGAAGTTAAGAAATACTTAGAGAGTAGAAATATCCAGTGTAAATCCCTGCCTCCGGCAGGCAGGTGTGAAATCTGTGAGCATCATTATTCCCTCACAGATTACACAGATGAACACAGATAAATGCCCCTGAAAGACTGAAGTACAAGGATTTTCTGTTTCTCTGTTATTCCCTGCCTGCCGGCAGGCAGGTGTGGCAATTTAAAAGCTGTGAAATCCAAATAATCTGCGTAATCTACGGTTGAGTTTGGCTGCATATTTGATTAGACTATGACATAATATGAATAGCGAACCAAGATCTTCCTATATCTTTCGTTTGGCCTGCATCTTCATTGTAATTGTTTTGTTGGTCACCAGCCTTTATTATTTAAAAGCCGTGTTGGTGCCCATGTTGTTTGCGATCATCTTTGCCGTCATGCTTTTCCCATTTTGCATAAGGCTGGAAAAATGGGGATTTGGAAAAGGCCTTGCCTCGTTCACCACTGTTCTTATTACCACCGTTTTTCTTGGCTTTCTTGTTTACCTGGTTTTTAACCAAATCAGTTCATTTATTACTCACGCGCCCCAGCTGACTGATAAACTGGATTCTATCGTAAAGTCCGTAAGGGATTTTGCGGCGGAGAGATTCCATCTTAAGAAAACAGTTGTGGCAGACAACATCCAGCAACAACTAAGCGGATTGGAAAATAACTCAGGCGCGATACTCTCCAATATTATTGCTCATCTTCCAGTCTTGTTGATCAACCTTTTCCTCGTGCCTTTGTATGTGTTCTTTCTTTTGTATTACCGGCATTTTTTCCTCGAATTTTTCTATAAAGTTTTTTACCGGGTTGAAAGAACGGATATTGATGAAACATTGGAAAATTTGAACCTGGTGATAAAAGGCTATGTATTTGGACAATTTCTTGACATCATCATTATTGGTTTTGTTAACACGCTCACCTTGTATTTTATTGGTATTAGCTACCCGATCGTTCTTGGTTTTGGGATCGCTGTACTTTGCATCATTCCTTATCTTGGTATGGTCATCGGGTCAATCATCGCCTTGCTGGTAGCATTATTGACGACTACTACAACCTGGCAACCTTTGACGGCGTTGGCTGCATTGTGGGTCATTCACATTATCGATTCAAATGTTGTAGCGCCTTATGTAATCGGGTCAAGAATAAATTTAAATCCTCTTGTTGCGATACTGGTGCTGATCCTGTTTGGCGAAATGTGGGGCATAGCAGGTTTGTTCCTTGCCTTTCCACTAGCGGCGATTCTTAAAGTCGTCTTTGACAAAATACCAGGGTTAAAACCTTATGGGTTTTTATTGGGTGAGCCACAGAAATACCACCTTAAAAAATATTCCTTGCCGCATTTAAAAAGCGTGCAAAATATGGAAGAACTGCGGCAACAAGCTCCAATGAATGAAATGTTGCCCGGTGAGCCCGGCGTTGACCCTCTTCCGGGAGATATCAAAGAAGTGAGCTAGTTCATTTGCGGATCTGTCAATTCGTTCATGGAAACATTGGTGTAATCCCTGACCTCATTATAAAGTGTATCTCTTTCTATTGGCTTTCTCTTTACCTGTTTGATGAGTGTTACCAATTCTGCTGTTGTCATCGAAGGTTTTTGTTCTTCAGCACCAGCCATGGAATAAATTTTTGTTGTATCGTCAATGGTGCCATCAATGTCATTTACTCCAAATGATAAACTAAGTTGAGCATTTTGTCTTCCCAACATTGGCCAGTACGCTTTTAAATGAGGGAAATTATCGAGGAAGATTCGTGCGACTGCGTACATCTTCATGTCTTCAACAACGCTGCTTTCCGGAACGTTGCTCATGTCATTGTCTTTGTTACGGAATTTAAGCGGGATGAATGTATTAAAGCCATGACTGTTATCCTGTAACTCACGCAGCCTTCGCATGTGATCAATACGATGTTTGTATTTTTCAATATGGCCATAGAGCATCGTAGCATTCGTATGCATTCCCAGGCGATGGGCTGTTTCGTGGATGTGCAACCAGCCATCAGCATCGACTTTATCCGCGCAAATTTTTTCTCTTATTTCAGGATCAAAAATTTCGGCGCCACCACCCGGTAAAGAGTCAAGACCCGCATCTTTTAAATATTTCAAACCCTGTTCGGCATTCATTTTTGCTTTACGAAACATATAATCGAGTTCGACAGCCGTAAAACCCTTTACATGCAAACCGGGTCGATGAGCTTTTATTCTTCTTAAAACATCAGCAAAGAATTCAAGGTTTAATTTGGGATGGACACCACCGACAATATGTACCTCGGTGATGGGTTTGCCGTCATAATTTTTTACCATTTTCAACATATCGTCAGCGCCGAGTTCCCATCCTTCTTCACGATGAGCATAAAGCCGGGAGTACGAGCAAAAATTGCAACTGAATACACAGACATTGGTAGGTTCAATATGAAAATTGCGGTTGAAGTAAGTCTTATCACCGTGAAGATTTTCTCTCACATGGTTTGCAAGAGTTCCCAGGAATGGAAGTGAACCTTTTTCAAAGAGAAATAAACCCTCTGCATCGGTAATTCTTTCACCTGCAAAAACTTTTTCAGCAATGTTTTGAAGCTCTGCAGATATATTTTCTTTAGTAAACAAATCAATATTTCCGTTCATAGTGATCTTTGGGCAAAGTTACATGCACCCCGACAAAAAATTGGGCCTAATTGGTGGTGGGCTAAAGCCCAAAAGGAGAATGAAAATCAATTGCCATGGCCTTAAGGCCATGGCAATTCAAGGAGATCACTCGATAAAAAAATGGGTGGGCTAAAGCCCAAAAGGAGAATGAAAATCAATTGCTATGGCATTAAGGCCAAGGCAATCCAAGGAGATCACTCGATAAAAAAATGGTGGGCTAAGGCCAAAAGGAGAATGAAAATTAATTGCCATGGGCTTAAGGCCATGGCAATTCAGGGAGATCACTCGATAAAAAAAATGAAGGGCTAAAGCCAAAAGTGAGAATGAAAATCAATTGCTATGGCCTTAAGGCAAGGCAATTCAGGGAGATCGCTCGATAAAAAAAATGAAGGGCTAAAGCCAAAAGTGAGAATGAAAATCAATTGCCATGGCCTTAAGGCCATGGCAATTTAAGGGAGATCACTCGATAAAAAAATGGGTGCGCTAAAGCCAAAAGGAGAATGAAAATCAATTGCCATGGCCTTAAGGCCATGGCAATTCAAGGAGATCACTCGATAAAAAAATGGGTGCGCTAAAGCCAAAAGTGAGAATGAAAATCAATTGCCATGGCCTTAAGGCCATGGCAATTAAAATATATTTGATTAACCAATTGAGTTAGTGTTTTACCACTTTTATTGAAGTATTGTAGTTGCTGTCAGTATAGCCCAGTCTCACAATGTAAACTCCGGAAGACCTTGTGCTGAGGTCGACTACCTCCTGTTTTTGCGCAGTGCCATTGTATTGTTTATTCCATACTAATTGTCCTAATGAATTAAACACTGATATAAATCTGAGTTTGGTCGGTGTCTGGTAATGCCAAACAGTGAACTGGTCGCTGAAGGGATTTGGAAGAACGATCACACCTTCTCTTTTTAATCTGCCCGGCAAAATCCTGGTGTTTAGATTTACGTTGTCGATGTATATATTGTTCTTGTTGTTGTTCGTGTTGCGTAAAATAATTTGCGTCGGACCAGTCGGGACTATGTTAGTCAGATCAACAGTTTCTGTTCTCCACTGTGAAGATGAGGTCGGCGTAAAGTTAATCGCCGGCTCGCTCGTCGTTTGCAGGTCAGCTCCCCACTTTTTATAAACGGATTTAAATGAGTTGCCGCAATCTTGTGTCACTAAAACCTCGAGCGTATCGGTAGGAGAACCATCTGTAATCGGTGCCGCCGCAACGTCGAAAGTAAGCGTGACTGAATCAACTGCCGGATACGTCACTTGTGGTGAGTAGAGCTCGTCAATTCTTCCCGTGAGGGCATAATTGAAATTGTTGACAAAAGCGGAAGCCGAACTATTGTCACCGGTATTTATTCTCGCCCACGTTATGGATGCATCCGGATTTACCTTTACCCAGCCGGCAGGAGGAAAGCTTGCGGATTCAAAGCCCTCAACCAGTGGGGCTGCAACGGTACCTACTATTCCAAATGCCTTTGTCAATGTATCGTTGGCTGTCACCTGGTCCCCGGTGCCTGTTGCAGATACAGGGTTGAACGTGTAAACAGTTAGGTGATGCTGGCCAATACTTAGTCCCGTTGCAGGAACTAATGTTACGTGCATCGTATCATTTTTTGCGAGGCTAACTCCTGTAATTATCGCTGTTTGTACTGTGCCACTATCTATCCTGTAGGCAATACTGAAACCAGTAATCCTTTCAACAGCCCTGTTTTTCACTGTAGCGCCCGGGGTAAGGTTGGATGAACATTCGGCAGCACGTGGTTGATCAATGGACACAACCTGCAGATCTCTTGTACAACCGACGCAAAGAGCAGTGATGTTTACATCATCAATATAAAGATTGTTTCCAAATGCATTTGTATTCCGGAACTTGACGATCATTTTCTGCCCGGAAGCTACATAAGGAGAAAGATCAATCGTTTCATCTCTCCATTGCGAGAATTGGAAAGCGGTAAATGGAATGGTAGTGACCGGGGCAGTTTTTAACTGCTTGCCTGTTTTTTTATAAACGAGATGATATGTTTTTCCTCCGTCACCTGAAACGTATACCTCCAGTCCGTCCCATGTAGACACGTCTACAGAATCTGCGGGTGTATATGCAACTTTAAAATTAAGACTTACATCGCTCGCATCGCCGGGATCCAATGCAGGAGTGATCAATTCATCCATTGTTCCCGCATCGTTGACATTGTAGTTGTCAAAAAAAGCAGCGCCCGGAGCACTATAACCGGAAACCACATCTCTCTTCCATGTGGCTGCTCCTCCATTGGGATTCCATGTCTGCCATCCCACGGGTGGAAAAGTGGAAGAACTAAAATCCTGCGTGAAAGGGAGTGGAGAAGATTCTGTCAGAATATTTATAAATGAATACAGAGTATCATTATTTAAAAAATCATCTGTGGTTCCGTTAGGAGCCGTTGTAAAAACCGTCAATGTGTGATTGCCCGCGGTGCCTGTAATAGAATTTAGCTTTAGGGTAGTGTCAGTTCCCGCTGCCAAGTTCAATGGGAATGTTGTCGTCGTTGGCGCAGCTGCATCCATAGCTACGCTGATGGTCACTGAAGTGAGCGCGTTAGTTCCATTGTTTCTCACGATAGCTTGCAACGCAGTATTATCTACCAAAAAACTTTTTCGTTCACGAGTACCACGCGGAGAAAGACCAACAAGAAATGCATCAGTAACGGAAGAGGGTGGAGTACCGCCATTAGTAGTCAATAGCCCCGGACGGTAAAGATTGATACATCCCTCTACTCTTTTTCTCATTCCATTTGAAAACATGAACAATGCACGGTCGTCAAAATAGTTCATAAAGCTTCCATACATCATTCCAAAACTTTCAGGAGCACAACCATCCTTGTAATTCATGCTGGGATCGCCATATACATAATTGTCGGTACCCGATCCTTTTTCCAGCGGAGTATCATCCCCCTCTGGTCCGGCGCCTGTGGGCAAAGGCCATCCTGGCTGGATATCGAAATCGTTATTATTACAAGTTGACTGGTCGCCAAACGTATGAAATAAATAAAAGTAATGACCGATCTCGTGTGAAAGCGTTGAACCTTCCGAATAAGTTGGATAATAACTACGACCTATGTTACTGGCCACAGGCAAAGTTTTTATGTTGATTACACAACCCTGTGGTCCTTCATCTGAAGTAAAAGGGAAAGTAGAAGAACCTAACAACCCGGCTTCAGACCCTGTAAAACTTCCGCACCATACGTTTAGATATTTGCTGCTGTCCCATGCATTCAATCCTCCTGTTGAAAATGATTTGATGTTGACATGGTCTGGTGTTGTATTGGCTCTGCGTTCAATCCCGCTTGTGAGTGCGCCGTTAGGATCTCTTCTTGCCAATACAAACTTTATTGGAATTTTCCCGATCCTTGCTGCTATCTCCGGAGGAATAACAGTGAGATAGTCATTTATTTTATTTCCTCCATAGTCCCTGTTAAGGATTTCAACCTGTTCAATAAAATCCCGGTCAGAAAAATTGGCAAGTGTGGTAGCATCATCCACCAGGTGAAAAACAATAGGAATAGTAATGGTCGTCGCCTCTGCCTGCTCAGTTCTGAACGTTATTTGCTGTTGTCTCTGAAGGTATAACTGATACTGCCTTTCGCCTTCTGCTTTCCATTTCTGAGGCAACGTCGGATCCTTTTTAATGGCCTCCTGCATGAACTCCATCGTCATGCAACGGGGCTGTTTGGGACTGCCTTTTGGGTGTGGAAGATTTAGTGTCTTTAGCGGCTCGTCCTGGGCACTGGCTGTTGACGTAATCACACTAAATAGTAGTAATAAGAATATCGAAGGGACGGTGAATCGCTTTTCCAAAGGAACTTCGTTTAGTTTAATATCTGGCTTTAAATATCTTAACTACAATGATAATGATAAATGCAGTTTTTGGGAAATATTCCTGAACACATTGACCTCAAATGTTTTTTCAAGTTTAAACAATAAATTTTTTTCTCGTTTGTGTGTATCGTTCCGGAAAGAACTTATTACCTAAAATCCCTATCTTCCCTAATCGGATTAAAAACGCCTTTGGTTGTGGAAATTGGTTAATGGTCGATTAAAATTTTACGTTAATCGATAAAAATGTATAAATGGGAACCAAGCTTCGCCTGATTATTTTAAATTTCATGCAATTTTTTGTCTGGGGCTCGTATCTCACTTCGCTGGGTGGCTATATGTATGGCACCCTTCATTTTAAAGGCGAGCAGATAGGTTTGGTATTCATGACAATGGGGATTGCGTCCCTGATAATGCCGACCATTCTTGGAATCATAGCAGACAGATGGGTAAATGCGGAAAGGGTCCTGGGCCTAAGTCATATTGTTGGAGCAGGCGCGTTGTATTGGGCATCCACGGTAACCGATCCTGTCAAGATGTTTTGGGTCATGTTATTCGTGAGCTGTTGTTATATGCCCACTATCGCACTGAACAATACTGTTTCATATGATGTGCTCCATAAGAAGGATTACAATCCTCAAAAAACCTTCCCGCCAATAAGAGTGTGGGGAACGGTTGGGTTCATCTGCGCGATGTGGGCAGTCGATCTCTTGCATTGGACCTTGAGTTATAAACAACTTCATTTTGCCGCAGTGGCAGGTCTGGTGATGGGCGTGTATGCTTTTACTGTCCCTTCCTGCCCACCGGTCGGTAGCGGTGCTAAAAAGAGTTTTGCATCAGCTATGGGGCTCGATGCCTTTGTCTTGTTCCGCAGGAAGCAGATGCTCATCTTTTTTCTGTTTGCGATGTTTTTGGGTGCGGCACTGCAAATAACAAATCAGTGGGGCGTACCTTTTCTCGACCACTTTAAGTTCACTGAAGAATATAGAGACACCTTCGGCGTAAAATATCCCAATATCTTAATCTCAATTTCCCAGATTTCTGAAACTCTGTTCATTCTAACCATTCCTTTTTTCCTGGGAAAATTTGGGATAAAGAAAGTAATGCTGATGAGTATTACTGCATGGGTCTTTCGTTTTGGTTTATTTGGGATCGGCGATCCCGGGAGCGGATTAATCTTACTGATACTTTCGATGATCGTTTACGGAATGGCTTTCGATTTCTTTAATATTTCAGGGTCGTTGTTTGTGGAAAGAGAAGCCGATAAAAAAATCAGAGCCAGTGCACAAGGATTGTTTATGCTGATGACGAACGGCATTGGCGCTATCATCGGAAGTTTTGCAAGTGGGTGGATTGTTCAATCTCACACAGTTGGTGATGTCACCGACTGGAAATCTGTTTGGTTATTGTTTGCATCCTACTCACTTGTCCTTGCGATAATTTTTCCTCTTATTTTTAAATATAAAGTTGTCCGCCCTAAAATAGATGAAATTGAAAAGGGTGAGGCCATTGAGATGACGCCGCGTTGAAAATTTTGTCCTTTAGGTTTTAGTAGGTCACAAAGTTCACGAAGAATACACAAAGGACACTAAGTTGCTGTCTTTTTCACTGCAAACATTCTGATTAAAACATTTATTCTTTGTGCTCTTTGTGGTACGTGCTGTTCTTTGTGACCATGCCTTGGACCGAAAAGGTAGGTAATGGAACAAGAAGGAATAGTGAAACTTATTTTGGATGAAGCCTTTCATATTCACAGAACTGTGGGACCTGGAATGCTTGAAACTGTCTATAAAACTGTCTTGCTCATCGTTTAAGAAAGAGCGGTTTATCGATAGAAATTGAGAAACCTATACCTGTGATTTTTGAAGAAGTAAGGATGGAGTGTGGATACCGAGCGGATATCGTCGTGGAAAACTCAGTTGTTGTGGATACGAAATGTATTGAAGCTATCGGTCTTTTGCAAATTGCCCAAGTATTGACGTATTTAAGATTTTTAAACATCAGGCATGGATTAGTTTTAAATTTTAATACAGTATTGATGAAGAATGGAATAAGAAGAGTTCTGAATGGTTTTTAGTAGGCAAGACCTACTCCATTTTGTCAAGCTCAGTGATCACTAATACCTGCCATCCTTTGGGACAAGATTTTACTTTCATTCCCACGAGGTCATCCTGGTTGTACAGCACCAGGTCAGCATATCCATCACCCAGTTTCAGTCCTTTTATTTCCAATTCATCAATACCACGGGGCATTGCAGGCTTGTAGAAATAAACTTTCTTTTGCTCTGCGTAAATGTCAATGTGCAGACAGGATTCAAGTAGCATAAACACTGCGGCTACCGACCAGGCCTGTGGTGAGCAGGCGACAGGGTAGTTTGTAGGACCTTCACCCTTTCTCCTTTCAAAGCCACAGAATAATTCTGGCAGACGCTGCTGTTCTATAAACAATGAAGCATCGAAAAGTGCATTTGTCAATTGCAGTGTTTCTGACGCAAGCCCATATTTTGAAAACCCCCTCGCTATAATAGCAACATCATGTGGCCACACCGAACCATTATGATAAGACATCGGGTTGTATCTTTTTTCATTTTTTCCTAACGTTTGAATGCCCCAGCCCGTGAACATATCATCGCGCAATAATCGATCAGCTACCCGCTTTGCTTTTTCCTCTCCGGCAATTGAGGTGATCAATGTATGCCCGGCGTTGGATGCAACAACCCGGCATGCCTTTTTATCTCCGTCCAATGCAAGCACATATGTTCCCAGCTCATCATCCCAAAAGATTTCATTGAATTTTATCTTCAGTTCTTCCGCTTGTTTTTCCAGCCGTTTAGCTATCGTGGTATAGCCTAATACTCTGGCTAACTTTGCCGCACCTTTTTTTGCATCATAGACATACGCTTGTACCTCGCACAGGGCGATCGGTGGTTTTGCCAACGAACCATCGGCCCACATGATGCTGTCATGCGAATCTTTCCATCCCTGGTTGGTTAGCCCATTAATAGATTTATGTTCATATTCAATAAACCCATCTCCATCAACATCACCATAATCATCTATCCAATCCAATGCTGCCTCAATATTTTTCCAGATAGATCTGATCCATTCAATATCAGCTGTACGATTATAGTAAGCCGCGGCAAGCATTATAAATAATGGTGTTGCATCCACTGAACCGTAATAACATTTAAATGGAATTTCATTCAGGGCTACCATTTCCCCACCTCTTACTTCGTGAACGATCTTGCCCGGCTCCGCGTCGCGGTAGGCATCCAGTTCCTTAGCTTGTGTCACTGCCAGGTAATTCAACACGCTCTTGGCAATATCAGGGGCTATCCACAACGTTTCCAGCGCTGTGATGATACCATCTCTGCCAAATGCGGTGTTATACCATGGTACGCCGGCGTACGGATATTTTCCATGATCAGTATTTGCGAGCAGTGAAAGCAAATCATTCTGGGACTGGGTGATCCATTGATTGAACTGATCATTTGAAGTTTTAATCTTTGCAATGATCTTATTCGCTTGCCTTAGTTCCTCTTCGAGCTGCTTATTAGCCTCTGAAAACGAAAGCAACTTTCTTTCCTCTTTACCGTCGAAAAAATGAATCGCGTATTCAACAAGGTATTCTTCATGAGGTTTCAATACAATATTAAAAATGGCTCGGTCATGTCCTTCCCATTTATCAGGTTTGCGTGAGAAATGGATCTCTGTGATCCGCTGAACATCATCCAATCCATTATAGCGTATGCGAAGCCCGCCTTCGGGAAGGTGCCTGATCTCACTGATTTCGCCTCTTCTTTCCCGTTTAATTCCCCTTACTTCAAAGATGTCTTTAAAGTCCGCAGCGAACTCAAGCGAGAATTCAAAGCTGCACTCTTCATTCCCGTAATTATTTACCCTGATGCGCTCATAACAGCCGCCATTGCGAATGAATTTGCTTCTTCCCAGATAAAGCACGTCCTTGGGAACAACCACTCCATTCGACTGCAGAAGGGGATTTGTGAGGTCAACTGAAAGAATTTCATTTTCATCTTTCACTGACGAACTCAGCAATAGCGGACGTTTGCCATTTACTCGAAGACCAAGATTGGAAATAAACCGCATTCCATTGTGATAAATGCCCTGCACTTCATCGCCTATTTTCTTTACATCACCCCACCGATCGAATATGCCAAAGCTATCGGCATGATTCAACACCTTCACCCGGTCATCGGCATAAGTTGAATTGACAGATATGTAATATTTATTCTCTAACTGAATAATATCAGTCATAAGAAGCATACTTTTCTTTCGGTGACCAATTCGATGGTTCCTGCAAATGGAAAATTTTTCCTTCCTTCCTGCAGATCTGTTCGTATAACGCTACATAATTTTCCGCCATTACCGTAGATGTAAACGAACGTTCAAAAACTTCTCTGCAAAAAGTTCGGCTTATTAAATTAAGCTTTTCAACAGCTTCGATCGCTTGTTGCGTATTGTTCACAACAAATCCGGTCTTTCCATGTTCAATGATTTCCGGAACAGAGCCATGATTAAACGCGATCACCGGTGTCCCCGTTGCCAGCGCTTCGATCATTACCATACCAAAGGGTTCGGGCCAATCGATCGGAAAAAGTAATGCCAGTGCATTCCCTAGAAATTCCTCTTTTTGTTCTTCACCGATCTCACCGATGAAGTCAACCAAGGGGTGATCAAGAAGAGGCTTTATCTTTTGTTCAAAATATTCTTCATCAGCCTTGTCCACTTTAGCTGCAATTTTCAAAGGTATTCCCGTTTTTTTTGAAATTTCAATTGCCCTGTCGGGTCGTTTTTCAGGTGATATGCGCCCCAAAAAAGCAAGGTAATTCCCTTTGCCATCACCGGGCCGGTATAGTTTCTCGGGAAGCCCGTGATGAACAGTGCTGATCCAATTTATGTGAGATAATGGTTGACGTTGATTATTTGAAATTGAGACAACAGGTATATGAGCGAATTTTTTATATATGGGTTTAAGGTCTTCAAGATCCAGTCTGCCATGTAATGTAGTAATATGTCTGTAATTCCCGTTTGATGATAAAGGGAAATGCAAATAATCATTATGAAAATGGATGATATCAAATTCGCCTGCATTCTCCATCACCAATTGCAACTGGTAAATATGCCAGGCTAACGGATCCTTACAGCCGGGATTTAATCTCGTTGCCTGGTCGCAAACCGTATACAGGCTGGCGCTAGTTACTGAATCTTTGGTGCCAAATAAAGTAACCTCATGTCCTTGCGTTACTAATTCCTCTGTGAGATAAGAAACAACTCTTTCCGTGCCGCCGTAAAGTTTAGGTGGGATCGATTCATAAAGTGGCGGTATCTGTGCTATCCTCATGATCAATTTTTTTTTAAATATGTTTATTGTAAAGGCCGTTTATTGGCCAACCCTTTTAATAAAATAATGAGCCAAATTCAGATAGTTATGAGGGAATTTATCTAAGTGTGCCAAATGGTCGTATATATATTATCCACAAAACAAATACCACTTCACTTTTTTGGAGTAGATGGTCATTTTTAGAATAAAAGGGGAAAATTTTTCGGCTATTCCCCGAGATATGGGTCCTTGATTTTTTTTGCCTGGTAGCTAATGCCGGAAAATTTTACCTCACATCTTTTGCCCGTGGGTGATTGGGCTAAAAAACCAAGTGTGAAGCCTTTGTCGGTGTCAAATTGAAGATGCCTGATTAAAAACCATTTTTTCCCTTCCAGAGAATAATAAAGTGTAATCACATTATCGGCTTTTGCCATTTTGTAGAAGACTTTATTTGTTGTTATTTCAACCGAATTACAGTCATCTGAAATATTTTTTGTTACTACGCTGACCACTCTTTTGGCGCCCGTGTAATCTTTTTCAAAACAGAATTTTATCCAGTTTAAACTATCTTGTTTTAGAACGATTGCTCCGCCGTCCCACTTGCTGGCAAATGAATGTTCAATAGAAGCGGTCAATACAAAATCATTGTCGGGATAGAATAAAAGTTTGGGTGCATTATCGGTGTTATAGGTCACATTGGGATCTCTGAACATGTCTGTTTTTCCTCCTGCTACCATGACCATGCCATGGTCGGTTGCTGAAAATTTCTGCGCCCTGTTTTCCCAAAACATTCCATGCGGAATGGATTTTATTCTAACCGAATCCGTTTGAGCTTTCGCTTCGGTGCAAAGAAGCAGGTTGAATAATAAAAAGCAGGTGGCTGATGTCCTTTTGCTCATTGTAGAACAGTTGTTGTTGGTCAAACTTGTGATGAAAGAAATCTTTGAATTTGTCTCCTGTGCTTTAAGACGTGTACGATCGCATGTTCCATCAACTGGTCAATATCGTATACTTGTCCCCAATTGGTAAGGATTTTTTTTGACGGATCGTATTCTTCCAATTCTATTCCCGGATTTTCAGCAAAAAAATTCCGGCAATATTCGAGCATTCCATTCAGGTCTTCAACATATTCATTGGCATTTTCAAAAAATTGTTTGGCCCGTCTTTCCTTTTTATTTCCAAAGTGGACTTCAATAAAATTCGTGTAGCCATAACCTGCATACACTACATGAGTGAGTATGGTTTGAACCGACCGGCAATTTACATCAGTGGTCTTGTCATCTCTTATGATAAGAATTTCGTTGCTGCTAAGCGGTTTGATGACAGCGATTAATTCATTGACAGCTTTTTTGTATTCGTCAAGCAATGTTCTTATTGTGCCGGTAAATTCCTGGCTCATCGAATGAGGGTGTTTTTGTGAAATTAAGATTTAATTTTTTTAGCGTGGTTGCGAGGGCCCGGCCTTGTTACTTTCTTTGTCTTGAAACAAAGAAAGTAACCAAAGAAAATTCAAGGCAAATCCAAAAGCTCCGCTGGATTTGCCATGGCCCAAGCACAAGTAGTAGAACTGCTAGTTACAACCCGTCGCAGGTACCTATTTTCTCTTTATGCGTACATCACTCCAATATCATCAAGCCCTTTGTTTAACTGTTTACTGTTGCACATACTGCTGGCGCTGCATTTTTCGCTGGCAGATTTGTAATTGAAATTCTCGCAGTGAACGCGAAAAATGAGGCGCTGGGAAACCCTGTTAATACGTTTTAAATTCCACATAACGCTCTTATGTAATTCATTTTTGGTTGACCCGGTCGGCAAAGAGTGTTTAGCAGGAATACTTCACATCGCCTTGCAGAGTGTCCGGGGGAGAGTGTTCGATAAAGTTCAGTGCTCATTGCCGATTTTGGTTGAGCGACGATTGAGAGAGGAAAAGTTCCGCATCCCTGGCTGCCGGCAGGCAGGAAAATCGGCTGTGCTTTCTTTGTTACTTTCTTTGCACAAACAAAGAAAGTAAAATGGCTACTGATCTCTCAGCAAGCCCTGATTTTTTTGGCTCTTTTTGTGTTGAGACAAAAAGAACACTAGTCAGTAATCCCATTAATGGGCAGAGGAAAAACAAAATACTCCAGTATATTCCGATGAGCCCGTGAAACGTGGTTTTTAAAAGACCTCATACTGCGATGCATTACCAGCGCATAATCCGTTCCCAATTTTAAAAGGATCCTTTCAATATTGACCAACTCATTGGCTATGATTTCTTCTCGTTCCGCCTTATCTCTTGGAAGCGTGTTGTCGAGTTCAACGATATTGGCTTCGAAATTTTTTTCGGCCTCGTGGTAAAATTGTGAAAGAAGCGGATCGCAGGTGAAGGTTTTGATATGACAGAACTGAATGGCTGTTCTCTTTTCAATTTTATCCAGGTGATCATTTTTTTCTGCTGCCAGCATCGACACATATACGGGGAATTTCAACAACAAATCTTTTTCTGAATGATTTAAATCGTCGAATGATTTCATCTCGATAATTTTAATATATAGAATATTTTTTCCGTTCCTTTGTTTGTGCAACTTCTATAGCAAAATTATTAAAGGAATATTTCTGTGGGTGGATCTTAATCTTAAAGATCAAAAAAAGAAGCCACAAAAAAAATCCAGATATGAAACCATAAAACAGCTAATATGCTACGCTTGAGAAAATTTTGTTTTTTGTTATTTGTGCTGATTGCTTTTGAGCTTGACGCACAAAAAAAGTTCACCATTTTGTCTCCCGACGGAGATGTTCGGCTGGAGGTGGACGCGGGTGCCAAGCTGCAGTGGAGTGTGGCTCACCAATCCCAAACCATTATTGCGCCCTCATCAATGTCATTAACTTTTAAAGGTGGGGAAGTTCTGGGTAGTCACCCTAAGATTGTAACCCCGTTGTCTGTCGGTGCAAAATTTGAAAAGATAGACAATAGGATAACCGCGGTCAACTACAAAAAAGAGAGTATAGATGATAAGTACAACCAACTCACGTTAAACTGTAAAGGTGACTATGGATTGATTTTCCGGGTGTACAATGATGGAGTGGCATACAGATTTTTTACAAAGAGGAACGGCGAGTTCATCGTCAATGCTGAACAGGGGGAATTTAATTTTGACAAAGACTATACTGCCTTTATTCCTCACACCAGCGACCTGCGGGGTGGTGACAGGTACTCCTGCTCGTTTGAAGAATTTTATGCAAACATTCCTCTTTCAAAATTTAAGGCGGATACGTTGGCTTATTTGCCTTTGCTGGTTGAATTGGATAACAATAGAAAAGCCGTCATATTCGAAGCGGATGTACAGGATTATCCGGGCATGTTTATGCAGCTAAACCGGCAGGCTGCTCATGGGATCAAGGCCGCATTTGCTCCATATCCATTGGAAGAAACACTCTGTGGGTTTAATCGCATCAATTATATGGTAAAAACGCGGGCTGATTACATTGCCAAAGTGAATGGTACGAGGAATTTTCCCTGGCGGGTAGTTGTCATCAGTACAAGCGATAAAGATCTTTTGAACAATGATATGGTGCAACGCTTATCTGAGCCTAACAAGATTTCTAACACATCATGGATCAAACCCGGCAAAGTTGCCTGGGATTGGTGGAATGATTGGAATGTTTCTCATGTTGATTTTAAGGCTGGCATCAATACCGCTACATATAAATATTATATTGATTTTGCTGCTGCCAATCATATTGAATATGTGGTACTCGATGAAGGGTGGAGTGATGACTGGGATTTGAACAAGGTAAATCCGAAGATTGACCTTGATGAATTGGCACAGTATGGCAAGCAAAAAAATGTGGGACTTATCTTGTGGACTACATGGTACGCGATCACGAGGGATGTTGATGGCTTGTGTGCTAAGTATGCAACAAAAGGTGTAAAAGGCTTTAAGGTTGATTTCCTTGATCGCAATGATCAAAAGGTCATCGCTTCTACGTATGAAATTGCTTCAGTCGCTGCGAAACATCAACTGGTGCTCGATTTTCATGGAATGTTCCCTCCGCAGGGTTTGATGCGCACATGGCCTAATGTTATAAACGTTGAGGCTGTAAGAGGGATGGAGTACAGTAAATGGAGCGTTGATGATCGTGTGCCGAAGCATGAAGTAAGTCTCCCTTTCATTCGAATGATAGCTGGCCCGATGGATTATACGCCAGGTGCGATGCGAAATGCAACAAAGGGAAATGCAAGACCGAGTAACTCATTGCCTGAAAGCCAGGGCACCCGTTGCCACCAACTGGCCATGTATATTATTTACGAAGCGCCGTTGCAAATGCTTTCCGACAATCCCACGGTGTACATAAAAGAACAGGAATGCACTAATTTCATTGCGCAAGTGCCTACTACTTTCAATGAAACCCGCGCACTCGATGGAAAGGTGAGCGAATATGCAGCTATTGCAAGAAGAAAAGGAGATACCTGGTATGTAGCAGCTATGAGCAACTGGAATGCAAGAGATATCACACTTGATTTATCGTTCTTAAAGAATGGTAACTACGAAGCAGAAATATTTAAAGATGGTATCAATGCTGATCGTGACGCCACTGATTATAAAAAGGAAGTTATAAAACTTACTCCAGGCCAGAAACTAAACGTACATCTTTCAAGCGGTGGCGGCTGGGCCGCGAGGATCTATCCAGCACACTGAACCTGGCGCAGGATCGGTTCATTATTCTGTTACTTTTGAATTTTTAATTCTATCATTCATGAAGTCACAATCTTCTATCACGACTCTCTTTACTGATATTGGTGGTGTTTTATTGACTAACGGTTGGGATCGTCGTTGCCGCAAAAGAGCAATTGACTTATTCCGTCTTGATGCAGATGAAACTGAAGAACGTCATCACCTTACGTTTGATACCTATGAGTCAGGTAAACTCACACTTGATGAGTATCTCGGGCGGGTTGTATTTTATGAAAAAAGATCCTTTAGCCGCAAAGATTTTCGCCAGTTCATGTTTGATCAGTCAAAGCCATTACCGGGCATGCTGCAACTATTAAGGCAGATCAAAAAGAAGCACAGGATTAAGCTCGCTGTGATCAGCAATGAGGGAAGAGAATTGGCAGAATACCGTATTAAAAAATTTGAATTGAATCAGCTGGCCGATTTTTTTATTGTCTCCAGTTTTGTTCATTTCAGAAAACCAGACATAGATATTTTTAAAATTGCGTTGGATACGGCGCAGGTTCTTCCACAACAGGTGATTTACATCGAAGACAGGGCCATGTTTGTACAGGTAGCCGAGGGTCTTGGTATCCACGGACTTCACCATATTGACCATGAAACCACAGCCGGGAAATTGACAAAGCTTGGACTGAAATAGAAGTAACCAATCACTTAATCATCTGGTTACTTAACCATTGCTATCTGAGGATCTCTCTTTTCACATTGGGAAGTTCGAGTACGAAATCTTCTCCATATGCGCTGGCGGGCGTTTGATAACCTGCTTTTAGGTTTCCCTGCAAAACTTTTTGAGCAAGGAGCAGCGTACTATACATGGTCAACGTATAACCATCAGGACAACTCATCCTCACAGTTTTTGTTTCTCCCTGGCTATTGGCAGCCTGGCCCCACACTAAACTCATGGCCTTACTCCGTTGTTCATCGTTTGGGCCGGCAGGGCGCTTATCAATTTTCTTTCTTATTATGCTTCTCATAAACTTAGTGCGCAACAACCAGTTAAACAGGATTTGGATTTTTAACAAGCGATATACACCGGGTGAGATAGCCGTATAACTTTCAATATCGGGAATACCTGTAGTAAAGTAAGCGGTAGCAATGTCACC